>OLRL01000413.1_pt1 | contig 32089 bp, 26 predicted proteins | sample 1643201 | NCBI WGS metagenome assembly OLRL01 (sample SAMEA3136649, study PRJEB25190) | human gut metagenome | biome: human gut; feature: human-associated habitat; material: faeces | place: Austria | collected 2013
ACTAGGGCGGATTAGGGACTTGCACCCTTTAGTGACGTGCGCCGCAAGGCGCACGACAAAGAGAAGGAAAACCGCAAGGATTTTCCTTCTCTTTTGCTATATCTTATTTTATTTTTATAAAAGCCTCATAGGGACGAAGAACCTTTCCTTCCTCCTCTTTATAATTGTGGATCAGAGTTTCTGCTCCCTCCCACTCTTTTAAAAGAGGACACGGCACTTCTTTTTCTGTAAAGTTTCCTGCCACAAGAAGCTTCTTTCCCTTGTATTCCCTCTCGTAAACAAAAACATTTTCATCTTCCTCGAGAAGGAGACGGAATCCGCCCTCTGTAAGAATCTCATATTCTTTTCGAAGGGCAATGAGTTTTTTATAATAATGGAATACGGAATCTGGATTTTTCAGCTCTTCTTCCGCGTTAATCTCTGTGTAATTCGGGTTTACCCCAAGCCACGGCGTTCCCTCTGTAAAGCCTGCATTTTTTCCGGCGCTCCACTGCATGGGAGTTCTTGCGTTATCTCGTCCCTTTGCATAGATGGACTCCATAATATCCGCCTCTTTATAGCCTTTTGCCAGACGTTCCCTGTACATATTTCGGATTTCAATATCCTGATACTGAGAAATATCTTCAAAGCGCACATTTGTCATGCCAAGCTCTTCTCCCTGGTAAACGTACGGCGTTCCCTGCATTCCGTGGAGAATCGTTGCAAGCATTTTTGCAGACTCCGCTCTGTATTCCTTGTCATTTCCCCATCTTGACACAATACGGGGAAGGTCGTGGTTGTCCCAGAAAAGACTGTTCCAGCCGCAGTTATAAAGCTCGTTCTGCCATTTTGCGAGATTTTTTTTCAGCTTCACAAGAGAGAGCGGGCATACGTCCCATTTTTCTTTTCCTTCCTCCTGATCCAGCATCATATGTTCAAACTGGAATACCATAGAAAACTCGCTTCCATCCGGATTACTGTAAAGCTTCGCTCTCTCTGTATCTGCGCCCCAGGCTTCTCCCACTGTAATGAGATCTCCCTTCTGGAAGGTTTCCTTACTTAATTCCCGGATAAATTCATGAAGGCGGGGACCGTTATTTGTAATCTTCAAATCCGGCTCTTTTGCAATCTGATCAATGACATCAAGTCGGAAGCCGCCGACACCTTTTTCCATCCACCAGAGGATCATATCATAGATTTCTCTTCGAAGCTTTGGATTTTCCCAGTTTAAATCCGGCTGTTTCACGGAAAACTGGTGAAAATAATACTGGTTCAGCTCCGGAACCCACTCCCAGGCAGGTCCTCCGAACACAGAGCCCATATCGTTTGGAAGAGTTCCTTCTTTGCCATCTCGCCACACATAATAATCGTGATAAGGATTTTCCCTGCTTTTTTTTGCCTCCCGGAACCAGAAATGTTCATCAGAAGAATGATTTAAAACAAGGTCCATAATAATGCGGATATTTCTTTTTTTCGCTTCCCGGATCAGTTCTTCCATGTCTCCGATGTTTCCAAACATAGGGTCAATGTCCTGATAATCGGAAATATCATAACCGTTGTCGTCCTGCGGAGATTTGCATACAGGAGAAAGCCAGATGGCATCAATCCCCAGTTCCTCCAGGTAATCCAGCTTTGTAATAATTCCTCTTATATCTCCGATTCCGTCCCCGTTGCTGTCCATAAAGCTTCGCGGGTAAATCTGGTAGACTACTGCGTTTTTCCACCATTTTCTTCCTTCGCTTTTCATATTTACATCCCTCTCTTATATTCTGCGAATCAGTGTTCCATCTGGGGCAAGTTTTCCATTTTCATATCCTCTTGCAAAGAGAATTTCTCCCCCATCCAGTGCATCAACAGACTCTTTTGTACAATTTAAAACTACCTGAATCTTATTTCCCGCATCGTCCAGTTTAATATACTCCACACAGCGTTTTTCTCTGTATGTATCCGGGAAATGGAAATAAAGGCTCTTAAAAGTTTTTTCTGATTTTCTAAGAGAAATCAGTTTTTTCATTTCTTCCAGACGCTTTCTGTTTTCCTCAGAATCCATTTCATCCCACGGCATACAGCGCCTGCAGTCCGGATCGTGTCCTCCTTCCATTGCAATTTCCGTTCCGTAATAAATACAGGGACTTCCAGGCATGGTAAAAAGAACCGCCAACTGCTGATAAAAGACGTTCAGATTTTTTAATCGATTCATCAGACGCTCTGTATCGTGAGAATCCAGAAGATTAAACAAAACATTGTTACACTGCTGCATATACATGGTGTAACAACGGTTTACCATATATTCAAAATCCTCTTTTGTACTTTCCTTATCAAGGAAAAAGTCATGGATTCCGCTCATAAGAGGATAATTCATAACGGAATCGTATTCATCTCCCATAAGCCACTGGCTTGCATCGTGCCAGATTTCTCCCAAAAGATAAATATCCGGTTTTAAAGATTTTACCCTCTCCCTTACACGTTTTAAGAAGCGGTGGGATACCTCATTTCCCACATCAAATCGGATGCCGTCAATATCAAAATCACGAATCCAGCTTTCGCAAATATCAGAGAAATACTGAATGACTTCTTCATTATTTGTATTTAATTTCGGCATATATTCATTAAATGCAAAGGAATAAAATCTTCCGTCTCTTGTATCTCCCTGCTTTTTTAAGACATTCCAGTCGTGAATCATAAACCAGTCTGCAAACTCAGATTTTTCTCCTTTTTTCTCCACATCAAGCCACTGAGCAAAACGCCTTCCACAGTGATTAAACACAGCGTCCACCATTACCCGGATACCAAGTTCATGGGCTTCTTTTACAAGAAGTGCAAACTCTTCATTATCTCCAAAATAAGGGTCTATTTTTGTGTAGTCTCTTGTATCATATTTATGGTTAGACTCTGCTTCCATAATGGGATTTAAGTAGATTCCATTAATACCGAGCTCTTTTAAATATGAAAGACGCTTTCTGATTCCTGCAAGATTTCCGCCGAATCGCTCCTGGTTTGTAACAGGACCTGTGCGCCAGGGAAGAATATCCTCCCCGTTTTTCTCCGGCGTTCCGTTACAGAAACGGTCTGGAAAAATCTGATACCACACCGTATCGTTTACCCAGTCCGGAGTTACGTTTATATCTGCCTGATTCATCCAGGGCACAATAAAACACTGAAGCATACGCCCTTCCATGTGAAGCTGCTCTTCCTTTAAAAAGCCGTCCTCAAAGTAATACCACACTTCTTTATCTGTATGAAGTTCAAAATAATACTTACATCTTTTATACGGTGGAACCAGTGTGGTTGTCCACCAGATCTGATGCTTCAAGCGCTTTTTATAACAGATTTCTTCCCTTTTTCCAACCCATTTTTCATTGCCGCCGAGAATTCCGGCTTCGAATGGATCTCCCTGATGAAGAAACACGCGCTTTACATCATATCCTGTTTTTAAATTGATAATCAGCTCCCTCTCATTACAGGGATAGCTCATCTGCTCTGATGTTTTATGATAAACTCCTGCAAATTCCATCTGCTGTCTCTTACCTTTCTGTCATCTGCTTCTTATATTTATAAAGCTCCTCTGCCAGACGCTTCATGTCTGTCATTCTCCATTCCCAGTTGGGACTTCCCACAGTTCCCGGCGTATTTAAGTGCGCCTCTTTTCCAAGCCCCAGAATATCCGCCGCCGGAATAATGGCATACTCTGCTCTGCTTCTCCATGTATAGGCAAGAAGCCTGTCTTTTACAGAACCTGTTTTAATTCCCTGTTTTTTAAGGAAACGACGAATTTTTCTCTTTGCTGCGCAGGACATTTTCCCATACCATTCCATAATGGTATCGTTGTCATGGGTTCCTGTATAAATAATGAGATTTTCTTTTTCCTCAAAAGTATCTCTTGCATATTTTCCTTTTGTGTCTATGGAGAACTGGAGAATCTTCATTCCCTTTAATCCATAATGATCTTTTAAGGTAAGTACCTCCGGACGTAAATCTCCAAGGTCTTCTGCCACAAGATGAGCCTCCGGCACTTCTCTTTTTAAAGTATCCAGCACCTCGTAGCCCGGCGCTTCTATCCACTCTCCCTCCACTGCCGTTGGGCAGGAAGCCGGGATTTTCCAAAAAGTATCAAAAGCACGAAAATGGTCAATACGAATCAAATCAAAAAGCCGGCTGTTATATCCGATACGCTTTACCCAGAAATCGTATCCTGTTTTTTTCAGATACTCCCAGTCGTAAACCGGATTTCCCCATCTCTGTCCTACTGCACTGAAATAATCCGGCGGAACGCCTGCAATAAAAGTTGGTCTGCCATCTGCACCAAGGAGGAAGTTTTCTTTGCCTGCCCATACATCAACAGAATCAATTCCCACATAAAAAGGAACATCTCCCATAATGCGAATCCCGTTTTTATTTGCATATTCCTTTATCTTTTTCCACTGGCAAAGAAATACATACTGTAAAAACATATGATAGGAAGCCTCTTTTTCTGTTTCTTCTGATAAAGCTTCTCCCTTCCAGTTTTTATGCTCTTCTCTCCACTCATTCCAGCAGCGGTTTTCATTTTCTTTTTTTAAAGCGCGGAATACTCCATAGGAACGCACCCATTCCTCAGAAATAAACTCATGATATTCCTCTGTCTCCTGAAAATTTTCAAAGGCTTCTCTTAAATATCCTTCTTTCCATGCCCGTACTTTTTCATATTCCACTTTTTTTGCATTTTCAAGATGAGAAGGAGGAAGCTCTTTTAAAAGCCCTTCTTCATACAGAAGCTCTAAACTTATATAAAGCTCGTCTCCTGCACAGGAGGAATAAGGCTGATAAGGGGAATTTCCATATCCAAGAGGATTCATAGGCAAAACCTGCCAGATTTTTACTCCTGCTTCCTTTAAAATATCAAGAAATGTATACGTTTCTTTTCCCAGCTCTCCTACTCCCGTCCGAGACGGGAGAGAAGAAACCGGCATTAAAATTCCAGTTTCTCTCATAGTCCACACCTCTTATGCAAGCTTCCAGATGTCGCGGTTGTACTCTTCAATAGTTCTGTCTGCTGAGAAGAATCCTGCCTTTGCAATGTTGACAAGGGCTTTCTTTGCCCATGCAGTCTCGTCCTCGTAATCTCTTAATACCTCTTCTTTTTTCTGGATATATTCTTTTACGTCGAGAAGAGCCATAAACCAGTCTTTTGATACGATTTCTTTATAAAGTCTTCCAAGATTGACCGGATCTCCAATCTGGATCAGCTCCTTGCTGATGATAAAGTCAACAAGTTCCTCCACCTGGGGATCGTTTTCGTAAATCTCTTTTGAGCAGTAGGAAGCCTCCTCGTAAAGCTTAATAACCTCCTCGGATTTCTTTCCGAAGATATAGATGTTTTCATCTCCTACAAGCTGATGGATCTCCACATTTGCGCCGTCCTCTGTTCCAAGTGTCACAGCGCCGTTTAACATAAACTTCATGTTTCCAGTTCCTGATGCCTCTTTTGACGCAAGAGAAATCTGCTCGGAAATATCGCAGGCAGGAATGAGTTTTTCTGCCTTTGTTACATTGTAGTTTTCCACCATGACAAGCTTCATATATTTGCTTACAACAGGGTCACTGTCAATTAACTGCTGCAGGCAGAGAAGAAGGTGGATAATATCTTTTGCAATGGTGTAAGCCGGCGCTGCCTTCGCTCCGAAAATCATAGTGATCGGACGTTTCGGAAGGTTTCCTTTTTTAATCTCTTTATATTTGTAAATAGCATAAAGAGCGTTCATCTGCTGTCTCTTATACTCGTGAAGACGCTTAATCTGAATGTCAAATACAGAATCTGCATCAATTTCCACATTCTGTGTTTCTTTCAGATAATCTCTTAAATGTTCTTTTGCGTGATGCTTGATCTCCATCAGACGTTTTAAAACAGTCTCGTCCTCTTTGTATGCGAGAAGCTTTTCCAGTTCCATCGCGTTTTCTTTAAATCCGTCTCCGATCAGCTCTTCAATATATGCGCTTAACTCCTGGTTGCAGTGAAGCAGCCATCTTCTGAAGGTAATTCCGTTTGTCTTATTGTTGAATTTCTCCGGATAAATATCGTAAAACGGTTTTAACTCGGATTCTTTCAGAATTTCTGTGTGAAGAGCAGCTACGCCGTTTACTGCATATCCGAAGTGAATGTCAATATGCGCCATGTGTACGCGGTCCTGCTTATCGATAATATATACGCGCTCGTCATGGAAATCTCTTCTCACACGGCTGTCCAGCTCGCGGATAATCGGAAGAAGATGCGGAACTACCTGTTCCAGATAAGAGATCGGCCATTTTTCCAGAGCTTCCGCAAGAATCGTATGGTTTGTATACGCGCATGTTTTTCTCACTACGTCAATGGCAGTATCCATATTGAAGCCTTTTTCCATAAGAAGGCGGATCAGCTCCGGAATTACCATTGTCGGGTGTGTATCGTTAATCTGGATCGTCACATAATCGTAGAGCTGATACAGGTCTGCCCCTCTCTCCTCAGCCTCTCTTAAAATAAGCTGCGCTGCGTTGCTTACCATAAAATACTGCTGGTAAATACGAAGAAGCTGTCCTGCCTCATCACTGTCGTCCGGATAAAGGAAAAGGGTCAGGTTTTTCGCAATGTCTTTTTTATCAAACTGGATTCCATCTCTGATAATTCCTTCATCCACAGTCTCCACATCAAAAAGATGAAGGCGATTGCAGCCGTTTTTATATCCCGGAACATCAATGTCGTATAATACAGACTGAAGGGTAAAATCCTTAAAAGGAACAGAAAAACTTACGTCTGTTTTTGTCAGCCAGCTGTTGTCTGTAATCCACGGATTTTTCTCCTCCCTCTGTTTGTTGTCTGTAAATTTCTGAAGAAACAGACCATCATGGTAATTGAGGCCCACTCCGTCTCCGTTTAAGCCAAGTGTGGCAATGGAATCAAGAAAGCAGGCTGCAAGACGTCCAAGACCGCCGTTTCCAAGGGACGGCTCGTTTTCCATCTCCTCAATGGAAGTAATATCGTGTCCATTTTTTGCAAGAACTTCTTTTGTCTCCTGGAAAAGTCCCAGGTTAATCAGATTGTTGGAAAGAAGCTTTCCAATTAAAAATTCTGCTGAAATATAGTAAAGCTTTTTCTTTCCTTCATTTCTTTTCATTCCCTGCATTTTTTCTTTTGTAAGAATGAGAAGAGCTGTATAAATCTGTTCATCAGACGCTTCTTTTATGTTTTTTCCGTATTTTTCCTGTAAAATCTGCTCTAATAATTTTTCCATATTCCTACTCCTTATCTCCGCATGTTTCAACGGCTTCATATACTCTTAAGATTTCTCCCACACTCCATGCCTGGGCAAAGCACCCCTTTGACCTTGTAGGATTTTCTCCGTCGTAAATCTCCGGAAGCTGTCCGACACAGCCTTCTCTCATGGCGCTTTCCATAACTTCAAGCTGTTCCTTTACAGTTTCCTTCGCTTCTTTATTGTAATCATTTACCTTGAGATATGCAAGATAATATGCGCCCAGAGGGAAAGTCCACACCGTTCCCTGATGATACGCCATATCTCTTTCTTCCATTTTTCCCTGATAGACAGGTTTAAACTCTTTATCTGACATTTCCAGGGTTCTAAGACCGTAAGGGGTATAAAGCGTCTCAAACACAGTCTCTACAACTGCTTTTTCCTGTTCCTTTGTAAGCATGGTAAACGGCATAGAAACTGCCCATATTTGATTGCAGCGAACCTGTTCGTCCGCCTCTGTGCCGGATACCAGATCTTTTAAGCAGCTTCTTTTTTCCAGCCAGAACTTCTGAAGGAAGGATTTTTTTACCTGCTCTTTTAATCCTGCTTCTTTCCAGTCCTGTTTTAAAATCCCGGCAAATTCTTCCATAATACAGAGGGCATTATACCAGTAGGCATTAATTTCCACAGGCTTTCCATGTCTCGGTGTGGGAAGGATTTCTCCTACGCGCACGTCCATCCATGTCACCTGCCAGAGCCCTTCTCCCGCCTGGATCAGTCCGTCTGCATCCATATGGATTCCAAAATCGGTTCCCTCTTTATATCCCCTGATGATCCGTTCCATCACAGGATGCATCTCTTTTACAAAATCAAGATCCCCTGTTTTTTCATAGTAAAGATACACGCAGTTAATAAAAAGAAGCGCCGCGTCTACTGTATTATAAAGGGGCTCGTTTCCTCCTTCCGGGAAGAGATTCGGCATCAGGCCTTTGTTTTCATTTAAAGCGAAAGTCCTTAAAATTTCCTTCGCCGTATCATATTGTCCTGTAGAAATGCAGATACCCGGAAGGGCAATCATGGTATCTCTTCCCCAGTCCTCAAAAAACGGATAGCCTGCAAGAATAGTGCTTCCGTTTGTGGACTCTCTTCTGGAAACAAACTGGTCTGCACTTTTTACAAGCTCCTGCGCCATCGGCATAAAAAGACCTGCTGTTTTTACAAGAGCCTGTCTCCGCTCTTTATATTCTTTTATGATTTCTTCCGCATCCTGCCATTTCTCTTCTGTCAGATATTTTTGTTCCATAGAGTACACGAGTTTTAATTTTACTTTTTCTCCCGGCTGTGCAGAAACAGAAATCACATGATTTGCCTTTCCATGTCCTGTCTCCCTTCTTCCGTCGCATACATCATAGGAATAAAAGTAAACTTCTTCTTTTTCCTCTGTATCTGTTACCTTTCCGTTTGTCTCAAAGAAAAGGGGCATTCCATCAGATAAAATCTGATTTCCTTTTTTCACTAAGGTCTGGGACGGCTTCATATCCTCTCCCTTTTTTGCAAACTGGAAAAACGGAGTCACTTCAAATGAAACCTTACATTTCCCTCTGTTTTCTATGGTATAACAAATTGCCACTGTATTTTCTCCGTACTTCATGGCAATTTCTTTTGAAATGGATACACCATTTACATGATAACGCCAGAGAGGTGTGTCCTCATATATAAAAGAAGAAAGATAATGATACCCGTCCTCTGTATGCCCGTCTGCAAATTCCTGGGTGGAAAGAATTTTTTCCTCATCTCCAAGAAACAGACGCTCAAAAAGACGGTGCACCATATTGTAACGGTGATTCGGTGCTTTCATACACGCCATAAAAACACTGTTGTCATTTCTTGATGCTGCCCCTGTCATGGTAAGTGCAGAAAATCCTCCAAGACCGTTTGTTAAAAGATAATTGTTTTCAAGACCGCGTTTTAATGTATTCCAGTCCTGTTTTCCGTAAATCCATCTCATATGCATCCTCTTCGTCCAAGCACAAGCGCACTCAATGGCGCAGCTGTCGCTTTTTCTGCTTTTTTCTGTTTTTTCCATGAAAAACTGTCTTCTTCATTAAGAAGAACTTCCCACTCCCCTTTCGGGAGAGCAGTTTCCACTTCTTCCTCTGTGGCATTATAAATAATATACAGAGTATCCCACAAAGTATGTTCTCCTTCTTTTTTATTTTCCACAAAAAATCCTACAGCGCCCGGTTTCTTCCAGTAACCGTAAATTCTCTTTCCTGCAGTCTCTGACTTGTCGCAAAGTCCGGGAAGCTGCTTCCTGAGAGCAATCAGCCCTTCATAGAAGGTACTGAGTTCTTCATATTTATATGCTCTCTTCCAGTCCAGACGGTTTAAAGAAATGGAACTGTTATAAGTATTTTCATGTCCGTCCTTAGTTCTTGCAAACTCCTCTCCGGAAAGCATAAAAAGATGTCCCTGACAGGTCATGTAAATAGCTGCTGCCAGTTTATTTTCCATCATTCTCCGCTTTTCGTCCGGCGTTGTGATTGCCAGCTTATCCCAGAGCGTCCAGTTATCATGAGCAGAAACATACGTGATTACCTGAGATGGCGCTTTGATTCCTGTGTCTTTCGTGCACCACGCTTTTACGCTGTTTAAAATTTTTTCTTCCATATTTTCAGCCCCATTTACGAAGCCCGGGATTTCTCCCTCAAATACATGGCCTTTGATAGCGTCTCTTGTATCATCGCAGAACATCCCCACATATTTATCAAGTTGGGATACGTTCTTTTTAAGAGCCATCACTGCGTCTCCCTCAGACGCTGTCTCATCTGCAGCCCAGGGTTCTCCGAAAAGAAGAATCTCTCCCCTTCCGTATTTTTCATCAAGCGCTTTTCGGATACGGTTCATAAGCTCTGTGTCAAGAAGCCCCATCAAATCAAAACGGAAGCCGTCAATATGATATTCCTCCACCCAGTAAAGAACAGAATCCAAAATATACTGACTGCACATTTCTCTCTCGCTTGCCACATCATTCCCACAGGCAGAGCCATTGGAAATCTCCCCGTTTTCGTAAGTACGGAAATAATACCAGGGAACTGCCTTGTTTAAATTGGAATCCAGGTCGTACATATGGTTATATACCACATCCATAATAACCCGGAAGCCGTTTTTGTGAAGTGACTGCACCATTTCCTTAAATTCACGGATACGCACTTCTCCGTGATACGGATCGGAAGAATATGAGCCTTCGGGAACATTATAATTTACCGGATCATATCCCCAATTGAATTCTTCATCATTTTTCTCATTAACAGAGCCGTAATCATAAGCCGGCATTATCTGCACGTGGGTAATTCCAAGTTTCTTGAGATAATCAAGCCCCGTAGGATACACACCAGCGTTATCAAGGGTTGTGTGTTCTTCTGTAAATGCCAGGTATTTTCCCCTGTTTCCCTTCGAAAATCCCCCTGCCTCGTCCCAGGAAAACTCTTTTATATGAAGCTCATAAATTACTGTCTCTTCCTGTTTTTCAGGGCGTCTGTCTTCCTTCCAGCCTTTTGGATCTGTTTCTTTTAAATTTACAGCCATACTTCTTTTTCCATTTACCCCGCAGGCTTTCGCATAAGGATCTCCGAAAACAGCTTCCTCTCCCTCTGTTACAGTGCGGTAATCATAATAAACGCCGTGAAGATTTTCCGCTGTCTCATAAGACCACATTCCCTTATCTTCTTTTTTCATCTCTGTCTGAAAAAATGGAGCTCCGCCTTCTCCTTCCTTATAAAAGCGAAGCTCTGCTTTTTCAGAAAAAGGGCTCCACAGAAGGAAGGAAGTTCCTTCCTCTGTGCATACAGCCCCCTGTTTTCTCTCTGTGTCTATATAATTTTCTTTAAATTCTGAAGTGTTATAAAGTCTCTTTAATTCCTGCCTTTTTAACATAACTGCTCCCTTCCGCTTATCAGCCTTTTACTGCTCCTGACACGCCGTCTACATAATACCTCTGCATATAGAGGAAGAGAATGGCAATCGGTATGGAAATCAGTACCGCGCCTGCTGCAAAGCTTGTATACCAACTGTCAATATATTCTTTTTCCAGCATCTTCCAGAGACCGATTGCAATCGTATACTGGTCTGAGTTTGCACGGCAGATAACCTTTGCAAAAATAAAATCAAGCCACGGCGCCATAAATGCAGTCAGTACTGTATATACAATAATCGGTTTACTTAACGGCAGCGTAATTTTTGTAAAAATCTGCCATCTTGTACAGCCGTCCAGAATTGCCGCTTCGTCCACAGCAACGGGAATGGTGTCAAAAAAGCCTTTTGCAATCTGGAATCCAAGACCTGCACCGCCCGAATAACACAAGATCAAGGCAACACGAATCAGATTTCCTTCTGTAAGACCTAATGCTTTTAAAATAAAGTAAACAGCAATCATGGACATAAAGCTTGGAAACAGTCCCAGAATCATCGCCATGTTCATATACGGTTTACGGAGACGGAATTTCATTCTTGACAGACAGTAAGAAACCGCCAGGGTATAAAAAGTTGCCAGAATGCAGGAACAAACTGCAATAATCAGCGTATTCACAAACATCTTTGGAAAATTTAAAATAGAAGTATCTGTAAAAAGCCGGATATAATTATCAAGGGTGTATCCCTGAGGAAAAAAGGTAGACACATAAGAACCTTTTTCTGCACGGAAGCTTGTAAGGATGACCCATAAAATGGGGAACACCCATACAGCCGCTAAAATGCCAAGGGAAATATGAACTGCTGTATTTGTTATAAAACGTTTCTTTTTTGCCGATTTGATTCCCATGTTTAAAACTCTCCTTCCTTATAAGATTTACTGTTTCTGTATGTGAGAAGCGCTCCTGCTGCCAGAATAATAAATGTAAGAATTCCGATGACTGCTCCAATGTTGTAATACTGTTTATCTACTGTCAGTTTATACAGCCACGTTACAAGCAAATCCGTTTTTCCCGCTGTGGAAGCCAGGTCTGTAACAGGGTCGCCGCCCGATAACAGATAAATAATGTTAAAGTTATTTACATTACCCGTAAATGTTACAATAAGGTACGGTGTTGTCACATACAGCATATATGGGAGTGTAATTTTAAAGAATCTCTGAATGGCGTTTGCACCGTCCACCTTTGCCGCCTCATAGAGCTCTGCCGGAATATTCTGAAGCACACCTGTAAGCTGAAGAAGGGTATACGGAACACCAACCCAGATATTGATTACAATAACTGTCACTCTCGCCCACGTGGGATCTGTAAAAAACGGAAGGCTCGCATCCTGAGCAATAATACCAAGGTTTCGAAGAAGCACATTTACTGCACCGTTTGGCTGAAGCATGGTTCTCATAATTAAAAGAGAAACAAACATCGGCACTGCACAGGAGAGAACAAAACAAAATCTCCAGAATCCTTTTGCCCTTGTCTCTTTTCTGTTGATTACAAGAGAGAGAATCATACCGAAAATATAGTTTGTAAAAGTTGCAAAAAACGCCCATACAAGAGTCCAGCCCAGAACTGACCAGAAGGTACTTCCCAGAATACTGTTGGAATCAAACAGAGCCTTAAAGTTTTCCAGACCTACCCAGTCAAAAAGCATCAGATGGTTCCCAAGCTTGCTGTAATTTGTAAATGCCATGCAAATCATGAAAATAAGCGGCAGAATGGTAAGTCCAAAAATAAAAATCATTGGCGGAGTCATGAGAAGTCTGTGAAGGTTCTCATTGAGAAGAGATTTTAAGTCTTCTAAAAATGTATTTACATGACGACCGCTTTTGTCAAGACATTCTGCTTTATATGCGCTTTTTAAAGCGCCTCTCCAGCCCCACACCATAAGAAGGGACAGAAGAACCGTTGCCACGCCGTAAAGCAGGATCAGAACAGATTGATCGCCCTGTGTATACAGATACACCTGCTGCGCCTCATCCCACACTTCTTTCTGAGGCACGCTTCCAAGAGAACCAAGCATACTGATAAAATGAATGCCGTTTACAAGCATAAATACAATATATGCGATTTCTGCAGCCATAAACAGAAGGCCTTTTATTTTCTGTTTATGCACAATATTTCCAAATCCCATCAAAAACATGGAAAGCTTTGTCTCAATTCCGCCGTTTTTTATGGCGGCAATACAGGTTTCTTTCTCTTTCATCTTCTTTCACCTCATCAGATTCCATCACTGTTCATTGCTTCGTTCATCGCTTCTGTCTGCTCTTTTGCATTTTTATGCGTCACACTCTTATTACGGATTCCCTTACCCATATTTTCCACAGGAACCCAGCAATTGTTCATTTTTGCCACGAAAGGCTGAAGAATGGACGTATAATTAAAGGTATCATTCTGAGCCATAACAAGCGGATCTTCTGAAACCTCTGCATCTTTTAAAAGCTCTGTATTGCATGGAATCACATTTCTTAGATTATAATGGGAAAGCTGCGCTTCTGCAGAACCAAGATATACGGCAAGCTCCACAGCAGGCACCATATTCTTGCTGTAAGGATTTACACCAATCGCCTTGGAACCGGCATAGGACATCATCTGCTTTTCCGCTCCATTTAGAGTATACGTTGGAAGAGCAGCCACGCCCATGTTTTCTCCCAGAGCTTCTGAAACGGCATTTGCATCCCAGGAACCCGAGAAAATGGCAGAAATACTTCCGTCACGAAGACCGGCAAGACCGGAACCGTCCGCATCAATTTTAAAGTTTGGATTCGCTGCAAGGTCAACAAGATATTCTGTAACCTCTACTGCATTTTCTCCTCCAAAATCTACACCCTTGTCTTCCTGTGTTCCGTCTCCGAAAAGCGTACAGCCATTTCCAATATAAAACGCCGGGAGATACCAGGAGTTTGTAAACGGAAACGCAACGCTTCCCTTCTCCAGCATCGTATCCAGATTTTTAATATCCTCCTCTGAAAAAACACTTTTATCATAATACATAAACCAGGTATTCGTAGTAAATGGCACACCATACAGATTATCTTCTTTTATAAGAGACGTCAGAACCTCCTCTGAGTTCGTTGATTCAATTTCTTCTCTGTATTTTCCCCCAAACTTCGCAAGTGCATTTGCATCTGTCATTATTGTCAGAGTATCATTCGCATACATAAATACGTCTGCGCTTGCTTCCGGATCCTGCGCCACCTGTATTGCAGCCGACGCCTCGTCTGCAACTCCATATACAAAAGTAATATCCCATTCCGGGTGGAGCTCTGCAAAATCCTCACATGTATTCTGAAGCCATTCTCCGCTGTCTTTTGACTGATCTTCTGATGGAGACCACACCATCAGACGGACACTTTCTTTCTCTCCATCTATTCCCCCGCTGCATCCTGCAAACCCTGTTACTGCAAGCACCGCTGTCATACACAATGCTGCTGCACGCTTTCTCATCTTTCTTCCTCCTATTTGTTTCGTTTTGTTTCGTTATTTGTAATATACCTCACTTTATAAAAAACGTCAATATCTCAGATTACTTTCTCCGTTTTCTACAGTTTTTATGCATTATTTTTGTGCACTTTTTACATATTCTCTTTCGTTTTTCTTGTTTATCGAAACTAAACGAGCGAAAAAAATTGATTTTTTTCTTTTGATTTGCTATAATATATAAAATTTATCTTGATTCTTCAAAACGAAAGAAAGGCATGTGTTATGGCAACAATACAGGATATTGCTGATAAACTTGGGGTTTCTAAGGGAACCGTCTCAAAGGCAATCAATAATGCCCCTGACATCAGCGAAACATTACGAAAAACAATTTTAGATACTGCAGTAGAAATGGGATATACAAAGCTTCGCAGACAGAAAGGCACTGCGCCAAAGCTCTGTGTCCTTATAGAAAACATGGAATACGAGGAACCACACCAGTTTGGATATGACTTTATTATCGGTTTCCGCCAGATGGCAGAACCTGCCGGCTTTGCAGTGGAAGTCGTTCCCATGACTGTTCCATTCCAGAAAAAAACACCTTATGATGTTTTTATGCTTCAAAACGATTATGTAGGGGCTCTTGTCCTTGGTTTTTCTTTAAACGATCCCTGGATGAAGGATTTCGAGACAAGCCATACCCCCGCTGTTCTGTACGACAACTACATTCCTGCCAATCCTTTTATTTCTTCTATCGGAATTGACAACAATGAGGGAATGGAGCTTGCCGTCTCCTGTTTAAAAAAGCAGGGGCATAAAAAAATCGGCTATTTAAGCAGCGCTCTTGGCTCTCATATTATGCAGGTGCGGCACAAAGCATTTTTTCACGCCATGAAGCAGAATGATCTGCGCGCGGAAGCTGACTGGGCAGGCGCTTCTTATTATATTACCCAGTGCGTGGAGAAACATTTATCCAGATTTTTGAAAATGGGAATGACCGCTGTGATCTGCAGTCACGATCTCATTGCCAACGCAGCCATGATCCAGTGCCAGCAGCTCGGATACCACATTCCCAGCGATTTAAGCATTATAGGCTTTGACGATCTTCCCATGTGCGCTTATACTTCCCCGCCGCTTACCACCATACGCCAGGACAGGACAGAGCTTGGAAAATGCGGGTATTATGCCATAAACAGCCTTCTGAACAATGTTTCTATCGGAACGATTCTTCTTCATGCCCAGCTCATCGAACGAGGCTCCACAGGGGAATGTAAAACTTCTTAAAACAGAGTTAAGAGAAAACCTCTTTTCAATCGCATCAAAAAAACACAGCCGGAAAGCATCTCACTGCTTCAGACTGTGTTTTTCTTTATATCAGATTCAGTTTTCCTGCCACACGATAAAGAATCCTTCCTCCCGGAAGCATAGTCAGTTCCTCTTTTGAAGGCTTGCTCACAAGAAGATATACTATAAAATATACGATCACTGCCAATACTACAGAGACGCAGAGACAGAGGAAGTTGGAGGGCACAAGGAAGTAAAGTCCGTAATACACGCCGCCTGCCACAAGTCCCATAGGAATAGACGCGATCAGAGGATACAGATACGCCTTTTTCCAGGGATTTTTATGACGCATATATTTCTTCATCGCTCTCTCATTTAAGAGACACATCACAACTGCGTATACAACCATTGAAAGTACAATGGCATAGACTCCAAGGTCTGTCAGAAGCAGAAGCAGCGCCATCACGATCACATCTGCCCCAAGCGCAATAGCCGCATGGATCATAGGAATATTCGGCTTTCCGATTCCCTGAAGGACACCGTTTGAAATATTGGAATTTCCGTTTAAGATAATTGTGATTCCTCCGATGATCAGAAGCTGCGCTGCCACTCCGTTTGTCTCCCCGAATATCAGCCTTGTAACAGGGCCGGCAAGAACGGCAAGTCCCACTGCTGCCGGAATGGAAATGATCATACTGATCCAGGTTGCCCTGTCGATTTTTTCATTTGCCCCTTTTCTGTCACGCATTGCATAGTGGGCGGAAACCTCCGGTATCATGGAAGTCGGCGCTGTGCTTGCAAGAGTCAGCGGAATATTGATAAGAGTCATAAAATATCCGTACTCTGCATAAAGCGTCTGAAGCACCGCCTCGTCCATTCCTTTTTTTCCCAGAATGTCCGTGTACATATAGCTGTTGATATATCCGTTTACATTATAGATAAATGCACTGAAAATAATCGGCATTACGATCAGGATAATGGTTTTCATCACCTGGGAGGTGCTTTCATTTACAGATACCCGATCCCTTCTTATCTTTCTTCGAATAGTCTTTCTGTTAATGCCGTACACAAAAACCATAAAAAGAAGCGCTGCCAGAACTCCGGCTCCCGTTCCCATTGTGGCTCCCGCCGCTCCCCAGCTCTGTATCACTTCCTCGCCTTTTCCGCTGTGGGAAGAAATCATAAGAGAAGACATGAGAAGGGCAAAGACAGCCACAAATATCTGCTCTATGATCTGGGATAGGGAAGTCGGCATCATGTTTCTGTATGCCTGAAAATATCCGCGGAATACCCCAAGTATCCCGGAAAGGAAGATCGTCGGTGCAAGCATCTGAAGGGCAAGCCTTGCCCCCGCCATTTTATCCGGAACCATAATGGAAGCTCCGAAAAGGCAGAAAAGAGCTACAATACCGCCTGCGATCACGGCATAAAGAAGGGCACAGTAAAATACCTTCTGGGCATCTCTGTACCTCTTAAACGCAATCTTTTCCGCCATGATTTTCGATACCGCCTGGGGAATGCTGAATGACGCGATCATAAGAAGAATGAAATACGCATTCTGGGCATACTGGAAAAGCGCAAAGCTCTGACTTCCAAGCGTAGCGGAAAGGGGGCTTTTGTAAAGCATTCCGATGATCTTGGAAATCAGCGCCGCCATCATAAGGAACGATGCGTTTTTTACAAGTGTGTTATCATTTTTTTTACTCATTACAATCCGTTTCCTCTTTTAAATGTTTTCAATCTGCCAGTCGATCGGCGCAATGCCATGCGCCTCAAGAAAAGCGTTCGCCTGGCTGAAATGCCTGCAGCCGAAAAATCCTCTGTACGCAGAAAGCGGACTTGGGTGAGGCGCTTCCAGAACAAGGTGATTCGGGTTATTCAGCATGGAATGCTTCATCTGCGCAGGTCTTCCCCACAAGAGAAATACAATGGGACGGTCCTGTTCATTTAATATCTGAATGGCAGCGTCCGTAAACTGTTCCCAGCCGATTCCTCTGTGGGAATTTGCCTGATGCGCCCGAACTGTCAGAACGGTATTTAAGAGCAGCACACCCTGGCGCGCCCATTTTTCCAGATACCCGTTATTTGGAATATAACAGCCGCAGTCATCATGAAGCTCCTGATAAATATTTACAAGAGAAGGCGGCGTTTCCACGCCTTTTTTCACAGAAAAACAAAGGCCGTGCGCCTGCCCGTCATTGTGATAAGGGTCCTGTCCCAAAATCACCACTTTCACCTCATGGAGCGGAGTAAAATGAAAGGCATTAAACATCTCGTCCGGCGGCGGAAAGATTTTTCTTGTTCTGTACTCTTCGTTTACGGTTTTATATAATTTTGTATAATACGGCTTATGAAACTCATCTTTCAGAGCGTCCAGCCAGTCTCCTGAAATGGGAGCCATGTAATTCACCTCTTTGTCCGGCGCATATTACGCCATTTTTCATAATTTCATTGTTACAGTATAACGCAAAAACAGACAGTTGCAAAGAGCTTTCTTTACTTCTGCCTGCTTTTCTTACCATAAAATGCTATTTTCTGTCAAGAGTGAACCAGAATTCTACTCCGTTTTCGTAATTCTGCACACCGAATTTCTGGTCCATTCCCTCCATGATCGCCCTTACGATAGAAAGACCGATGCCGTTTCCGCCGTACTCTCTTGTTCTCGCCTTATCTACCTTATAGAACTTGCTCCAGAGATTTGGAAGGTCTTCCTCCGGAATAGGCTTTCCTGTGTTAAAGACAGATACTTTCACCCTGTCTCCTTCCATTTGAAGCTTCAGTTCAATCTGACGTTCTCCTTCCAGATGATTCAAAGCGTTGCTCACATAATTTGTCACAACCTCTTCTACCTTAAATTCATCTGCCCATACATAAACAGGAGACTCCTCCTCAAAAATCACATTGGCTTTCTTCTGCTGGATCATGATGTCCATTGTCTGGAGAACCCCGCGAATGAGAGATACAATATCAAAGCGCTCCATTATCGTCTCATCTTTTCCGGATTCCAGCTGATTTAAGACAAGAAGATTTTTTACCAGCTTATTCATTTTCGAAGCTTCGTCCATAATAACGTCGCAGTAAAATTCCCTGCTCTCCGGATCATCGGAAATATTTTCTTTTAACCCTTCCGCATATCCCTGGATAAGCGCGATCGGCGTTTTCAGCTCATGGGAAACATTATCCAGAAATTCCTTTCGCATTTTATCGATTTTTACTTTATCTTCAATATCCTTCTGAAGCTTAATATTTGCAGATTTCAATTCAGATATGGTGCTCTCAAGCTGCTCTGACATTCTGTTAAAGCTTTCTCCCAGAAGATCGATCTCATTTCCCACGCTGCTCTCGTATCTTGCGTCAAATTCCAGATCCGACATTCTTCTGGAAAGCTTTGTAAGCTCGCTGATGGGCTTTGTAATCTTATTTGTAAACACCATGATGATCATTCCGCTGAACAGCACGATCACAATTCCCACAAAGAAATAAAACTTGTTAGAAATCCCCGCGCTTTCCCGGATACTTTCAAGCGGCGTACGAATCAGGTAATAGTATCCGTTATCAAACTGTCCCCAGCACTCCACGTAATCCATTCCTGCAAACCGGTCATGGATCTGCTGAATGGTACAGTGCTCGGATTTCCGCAGGATCTTTCCTTTTGGCTTGTCCTGTTCCAGATCGTAGATGTATCCGAACAGACGAACACGGAGCATATCCTTACTTTCTCCCCAGCCGTATTCAAAACTGTTTGCCTCGTCTGTAATAACCCAGGAAAAATTGTTTCTGGCGCTGTCCCTGCCAATTTCATCTGCAACAGAAACATCTCCATTTTCAAGAATTGCCTCTATATCCAGTTTACTCAAAGTTGCCTCTGCCTGAAGAAGCATCTCCACTTTCTGAGAAATATAATATTTTTCAAGAAAAAATCCGTTGATAACCGTAATTGTTACAATGGAAAATAAAAGAACTGCCGTAAAAATCATGGAAATCTGATGGCGCAGGGTGTGAAATTTCTTTCCTTTTTTTTCTGTTTCCTTTTTTTCCGGCTTTTTCATTCCTCCACCTCAAACTTATATCCCATTCCCCATACGGTTTTAATATATTCTCCCTTGTCTCCCATTTTACTTCTCAGTTTTTTTACATGAGTGTCAATGGTTCTCGCATCTCCAAAATAATCATAATTCCACACAGAATTTAAGATTTTTTCTCTGGAAAGAGCAATACCCTCATTTTCAAGGAAATATGTGAGAAGTTCAAATTCCTTAAAGCTCAATTCCATCGGTTTCCCATCTACAGAAGCAATATGCGCTGCCTTATCAATTACGATTCCACCACAGGAAATCACATCTTCCGGATTATTCTGTCCTGTTCTTCGAAGAATCGCCTCCACTCTTGCCACAAGAATTTTCGGGCTGAAAGGCTTGGAGATATATTCGTCCACTCCAAGTTCAAAACCTAAGAGCTCATCTCTCTCATCGCTTCTCGCTGTCAGCATAATAATCGGGACTTTTGAAGTCTTCCGTATTTCCCGGCATACTTCCCAGCCGTCCATTTTTGGCATCATTACATCCAGAATAATCAGGTTAATATCCTTTTCCCGGTAAAAAATATCCATTGCCTCTTCTCCATTTCCTGCTTCCAGAACCTGAAAATTTTTTCTGGTAAGAAAATCTTTCACCAGCTTTCTCATACGACTTTCATCATCTACTACAAGGATTTTTAATGCGTCCATTCTCTGTCCCTCCGTTTATTCTTCTCTTCTGTATTTGTACTATAGCAGAGAAATATGTTCCTTCTGTGAACGATTATGGGAATTTCTAAAAAAATCCTCCTTGACATCTGAAATATATCTGCATATAATAAGAGAACAGGCAGATTTCTGCCCTTTCGTCTGTTTTCCAGCACAGAATTTTCTGTGAAGTCTTCGGGCTTGTACTGGTTTCGACGGGGGTTTTGAAGCTTGGGAAGCCATCTGCAGACTCCTGGACTGCATATCAACCGGGAACCTAAATATAAACGCAGACGAACAGTACGCGTTAGCAGCCTAATTGCTGCTCGTCAGCCCTGATGCACTCACACTTCAGGAATCTGACGTCGACCATGTGAGAAACCTTGCCGGGTAAGCTTTGCCCCGGTAGATGTATCATGAAGCTACTGAAGCAGTAAGCCTGTCGGTGGGCGTGCTGTCGAGGGAATGTTAAAACAACGACTGTGATGGGAGATGCCTAAGGGGATAGGCTTTCGGACGCGGGTTCGATTCCCGCCAGGTCCACTTTTAGTAAAACTCAGTAAATGCGGGAAACCCTTGTATTTACTGAGTTTTTTGATTTTGCACAACAAAGGAGAATTTTATTATGAAGCACAAAAAGAAACGATTTTCACTTTTTCTTCCGCTTCTTCTCGCTCTCACTCTTCTGCTGCCTGCAGGAACCCTTCCTGTCCATGCAGAGAGCGGCGCACAGGATATGGCGGTTCACTTTCTGGACGTCGGTCAGGGACTTTCCATTCTCGTTCAGTCCGGCGGAGAAAACCTTCTCTACGACGGAGGCGACACCAGCCACGGCGACGAGGTCGTGGAATATCTTCACAATCAGAATGTGGAAAATATTGACTATATGATTTCCTCCCACTATGACGCAGACCATCTTGGAGGACTTTTAAAATGCCTTCAGAATTTTTCTGTAGAAAATATTCTCGGCGCAGACTACTACCAGGGCACTGATTTATATATGGATTTTGTAAATGCGGCAACTGCAGACGCCATTTCCATTCAGTACCCCAAACCCGGAGATACCTTTTCCTTTGGAACAGGAAGCTTTACCGTTCTTGCTCCTTCCGGGATTGACCCGAACGACAGCAACAAAAACTCCGTAGTAATCCGCCTTACAAACGGAAACAACAGCTTTCTCTTTACAGGAGACGCGGAAGAGACAAGCGAACAGGACATGATCCGCGCCGGCGTAAGCCTTGACTGTGATGTTCTCTCCCTCGGCCACCACGGTTCCCAGAGTTCCACAACCTGGGATTTTCTGGAGGCTTCCACCCCTTCCTGGGCAGTAATAAGCTGTGGGGCAGAAAACAAGTACGGGCATCCTTCCGCTGATACTATGGGACGCCTTTCTTCCATGAATATCCCTGTTTTCCGCACAGATAAACAAGGCACTATTGTTGCCTTATCTGACGGAGAAAATATTTCCTGGAATCAGGAGCCGTGCAATGATTATTCCTCAGGAGATGTCTCCTCTGAAGTATCTTCGCCTTCTTCCGAAGCTTCCTCTGTTCCATCAGAGCAGCCGTCTGATTCCTCAGGCGCTATGGTCTGGATTCCTGCAACAGGAGAAAAATACCACAGCATTCCCGACTGCGGACGCATGAATCCCGATAAAGCTTCTCAGATAACAGAATCAGAAGCTATTGCCCGGGGATACGGTCCCTGCAGCAAATGCTTCTGATTCTCTGAATGTCGCTTTTATAAGATGCCGGACAAATTTTCCTGCATCACAACAGATATTTATGGATTAAATACACAGGCGTACAGCTCCACGCATGGCAGTAGCTGCTCACGATCGGATTTCCATAAGGAGAATAATCCGGATTTTCCGGCTCAAATGCCTCCCAGAAGGTATCAGCCCCCAGGCGGAGCATTTCTCCCCAGTAGGATTTCAAAAGGCGGATTGCCTCCTCCTGAAGCCCGGCTTCAAAAAGCGCCTCTGTCACATGATGGTACATATAAGGCGTTGCGATACCTTTTACAGGAAACAGTTCTTTTAAAAACTCTATATCCGGATGTGCTGTTTCATAGTCATAAAGAACGGAAATAAAGAAAAGGCTGTAATCAAAAAGAAACGTGTCATCCGGAAGGCTGGCTGGCTTTACAAACACATTTGCTGGAATTTTTCCCTCCGCTGTGTTCATTGCCCCAAACAGATAAAGACATCTCTTTACCAGCTCCACATTATCAAAGGTAAAATAATTTGCAAGCGTCTGAAGACGTAAATCTCCAATCCACAGACGTCTGTCCCTTTTTGGTCCGTCTTCAAACACATCCTGCATACATTCCGCCAGGGTTTTTACACTGACATCATAAATTTTTTTCAGCTCTTCTTCCACAAAAATCTCTTTTAAATTTCTGTAATCTGCAGAAGTTTCTTTTACCACTTCCGGATTTTCAAAAACAGCCTGCCATTTTGGAGAAGTATCTAAAACTTTTATTTCCACATACCGGAAACTGTATCTTCTGGGAAGTGACAATTTTGCCGGAAGCTCATCAAGATGAATATACTCCTCCTGTATCCAGGATTTACTGAGCCATCCCTCGTAAGAAGAGAAATTTCCTGCAAGTTCTGCCGGAATTTCTCCGAAGCGGACGCGCATATATAAAGGCGCGTCCATAGGAGAACCCACAGAAGAAATATTTACAGAAAAACTTCCCACACAATGCTCTCCAAAATCCAGGATAAGAGAATCGTCACGCTTCATTCCAAAAGAAGATAAATTTTCCAGAGAAAGCGCCGCCTCTTTTACGCCCCAGCCGTTTAACTTTGTCTCATCTGGGATAATCTCCACAATTCTTTTTGGAGCTGCCTTTGTCTTAAAAATCTCCGGATGATTTTCCTCCGCTTTTTTCAAAAGGGCTTCATTATGATTAAATTTTACATCTCTGTTAATCTGAAAAGTAAATGCCATATTTTATCCCTCGATTTCCTCTTTAAAATAATCCTGGAATTTTAATAATTCTTCTTCCTTTTCTGTATGAAGAACAAGCATAAGCGGTCTTCCCACATCCATGCTGAAAATCCCCATAATGGATTTTGCATCTACAAGATATTTTCCCTGCTGCAAATCTACATCGTAATCGCATCGAAATGCAATTTTATTAAAATTCTGTATATCGCTCATTGTCTGAAAAAATACTTCTTTTTTTACCATGTCTTTTTTCACTCCTTATTCTGCTGACGCTGCTCAAGCTCTCTCTTTATCTGCGGATAAATCTTATCCAGATTGTAGAACATCATGATCACAATGGAGCATACAAGAAGGATCATTGGAATGTAAAGGTACATGGCGCGGATTGCAGTCACTGCGTTCGCACTCTGCACTGCTGCCGCACTGACATAGAGATTTCTCTTTCCAAGCCGTTTTGCAAAAGCAGGGACAAAAAAGTTTGCAGCCATAGGAACCACAGACATGATCGTTGCTACTGTGGCAGAAAGTGACACGCTTCCGATCACTGCCTTATAATAGTATACAATGGCGCTTGTCTGAATAAAAAATCCGCCCCACATCACAAGGACATTTAAGGCAAAAATAATCCAGGGCCTGTTTTTTGCCAGAGATTTCAGACTTTCCACAAGTGTTGCCTGTGTGGAAACTGTTGTCACACGCTCCCTTACAGATGCAAAGGTGAAAAAGAAGATCGCGCAGCCTACAATGCCAAATATGATCATAACAATACGAAAGCCCAAAGCCTCGTTTCCGCCGCCGAATGTGTCTACAAGCTTTAATGCCGTAGCGCTTACAACAGAAGCTCCCAGAAATCCGAAAAACTTTCTTGATGTGGAAAGAGCCGTTCTCTCCTCTGCGCTTGCCGTAAGGCTTGGGAGAATCGATGCCATCGGAATATTTACTACTGTGTACATAAAAGAAAGTCCGATGTAAGTCACATAAGCATATACAAGTTTTCCTGCTGGTGAAATATCCGGCACGGAAAATGCCAGAACTGCAAAAATTGCAAAAGGCGCTGCTCCGAAAAGAAAATACGGGCGTGATTTTCCCCACTTTGTATGCGTCTTGTCAATACAGTACCCGATTAACAGGTCTGTTCCTGCGTCAATTACCCTGCACACCACAAACATAAGGGCAATTGATACCTCCGTTCAGATCCATCACATCTGTATAAAAATATAACAGATACAGTGAAATCATCTGCCAGATAAGGTTGCACGCAAAATCTGCGGAACCATATCCGATTCTCTGTCTCCAGATTTCTCTTTTGACCTTTCCGGTCATTTGCTGTTTTTCCATGATATAACCTCCGTTTCCCTCTCTGCCTACATTGTATGAAAAAACGACAAATTCCGCCATTGCATTTAATCACCTTATTTATTGATGTTTCATGATATTTCTGGTATGATAACAACAAATATGAAAAAGGAGGAGGAGCTTTTCCATGACAACAGAAGAATTATACCGTCATCTTCTTGCGTTTAATGAAGATGAAAAATTTTATGAAAGCTATTATGACGCACATAAAAAGCAGTGGAAACTGGAAGAATTTTTAAAAAGTCTGGATTATCAGGAAGTTCTTGACCGCCGCCTGATCATCACAGAGGTAGACACCGGATATATGCCCTCCTCCATGTCCGACGAAACATACTTTTCTCCGGATAATAAAAACAGCATTATTTTAAGCAAGCACAACCGCTATACCCCCGCATTCCGCCACAAACACGTATTCTTTGAGCTTGCCTATGTACTTTGCGGCTCCTGTACCCAGAAAATCAACCAGGACGAAATCACCCTGACAGAGGGGCAGTTCTGCCTCCTTGCCCCTCACGTCTCCCACTCCATCAGCGTATTTGATTCCAGCCTCGTCCTGAATATCCTGATCCGCCGTGGAACTTTCGAAAACCTTTTTTACAATATGCTTTATGACGGAAATAAAATTTCCCTGTTTTTTAACCAGTCCCTGTTTTCCAATACAGGAAACTCCTATCTCATTCTCGACACAGACAGAGACAAAACCCTCCGGGAACATGTGCTTACCATGTTTCTGGAATACACGGAAAAAAAGAATTATTATGAAAACATCCTCAACAGCCAGCTTATGATTCTTTTCGCAAAAATCCTTCAGAATTATGAGGAGCGGATTCAGTATCCCCTTATGACCCGCAAGGGAAATCTGGTATGTATGGAACTGATCCAGTATATGGAGGAACATTTTGATTCCGTTACTCTCAAGGAGCTGGCAGAAACCTTTCATTTTTCCCAGGGACACTGCTCCAGGCTTATCAAAGCATACACCGGAAAATCCTTTACCCAGATTATCCAGAGCCTCCGTTTTCAGAAAGCCCGCACTCTTCTTACCACAACAGACATCAGCGTGGCGGAAATCAGCCATATGGCAGGCTTTGAAAATCCCGAGCATTTTAACCGGCTCTTCAAAAAGCATTTCGGGACAACGCCCGGAAAATACAGGCACACAGAAAATCACTCATGATTTTCTTTTATAGTGAATGGCGTCCATTGCTTTTTCCAGACGTTTTTCCAGAATCTTTCTGACCTGTTCCTCCGAAAGCTCCTCCTTCCTGTAATACCGTCCTTCTATACAAAATCTTGGGATTACCTGCGGTTTCATAAACGCCTCCGCACTTTTTTCTATCATATGAAAAAAAGATTGTCTCTGTTCTTTTTCTCCATTTTCCTCATATTCTGTGACGAGGTGAGATTATGGAACAGAAGCAGGCATTCTCTGCAGGCGCCTTATATATCCGCGTCTCCACACACAGCCAGGATGAGCTTTCCCCGGACGCACAGAAGCGGCTCTGTCTGGAATATGCCAGAACAAATCGCATTCACATACCGGAGGATTTTATTTTCACAGAAAGCATTTCCGGCAGAAGCGCTGAAAAACGTCCCGAATTTCAGAAAATGATCGCGCTTGCAAAATCCTCTGCGCATCCTTTTTCTGTTATTCTTGTGTGGAAATTCAGCCGTTTCGCAAGAAATCAGGAGGAATCTATTGTATACAAAAGTATGCTGAAAAAAGACGACGTAGAAGTCATCAGTGTTTCCGAGCCTCTGTCAGACGGGCCTTTCGGCACTCTGATCGAGCGGATCATTGAATGGATGGACGAATACTATTCCATACGCCTTTCCGGGGAGGTAAAACGGGGAATGAAAGAAAAAGCCCTTCGCCAGGGATACCAGACATGTCCATGTCTTGGATATGATGCAGTGGGAAAAGGCAGACCTTTTGTGATCAACGAAAAAGAATTTGAAACCGTAGCCTTTATTATGGAACAATTTGACTCCTGCCATCTTTCTCCTTCCCGAATTGCCAGCCTTTGCAATACCCTTTCCTACCACACAAAGCGGGGCAATCCATTCGACAGAAGAGCCGTGACCCGTATTCTGGAAAATCCGTTTTATGCCGGAACCGTCACATGGAACGGCATTTCCTTTGAAGGAAGCCATGAAACACGCCTTTCAAAAGAGCAATATGAAGCCAGAATGAAGCTTTTACATTCAAAAAAAATATCACAGCCTTCCACTCCCGCTTCCGTTGAAAAACACTGGATGTCCGGCATTTTAAAATGCTCTCTCTGTCACGCAGCCCTTGCTTTCGGCGGCTCTAAAAACTGCCGCATCTTTACCTGCTGGAAATATGCAAAAGGCATTCACGAAACGCCAGTCAATATTTCCCTGAAAAAAGTGGAAGCCTCTGTCCTTACTTATTTTCAGTGGGTTTCTGAAAACATATCACCTTTCCTGTTTTATGAAGTTTTTCCCTCCACAGACTCTTCCCGCTTAAGGCTCCGTGAAGAAAAAGCTCTCAAACAGCAGATTGAAAATCTGGTTCTTCGGAAACAGCGGATAAAAGAGGCTTACGAAAGCGGAATCGACACACTTGCCGAATACCGGGAAAACAAGCTTCGGCTTCAGGAACAGAAAACAGAACTGGAAAATAAACTTCATCACTTATCTATTCCTGTTTCTCAGCCTCCAGTTCTCCCATCTTCTCTTTCTTCCTTTGATGAAATTTTTCGGGACACGCAAATTTCCAATGAAAAAAAGAGGCTTTTTTTACAGTCTTTCACTGATGAAATCCTGTTTGATAAAGCCTCCAATACGCTTTATTTTGATATTATTATTTCCTGATGTTGTATAAAATCACTTGTAAAATCTCTTTTACTCTTAGTATTTCTTATGTCCGTGTGCCATGCGGCGGACCGGATGGAGAAATAAGCGCTTCCATGCGGTATCTTTCACAGCGGTTTGCCATGCCGAACCGTATGGCAACGGCAGTGCTTAATGATATTGGAACGGAGGAGCTGGCGCACCTTGAGATGGTATCCACCATTGTCCATCAGCTTACCCGAAACCTTTCTATGGAAGAAATTAAAAATTCCGGTTTTGGTCCTTATTATATCGACCACACAGTTGGCATCTGGCCGCAGGCAGCAGGCGGTATTCCTTTTAATGCCTGCGAGTTCCAGAGTAAGGGCGACCCTATCACCGACCTTCACGAAAACCTTGCTGCAGAACAGAAAGCCAGAAGCACGTATGACAACATTCTGCGCGTTGTCCGGGATATGCCGGAAATCGCAGACCCGATCAAGTTCCTCCGGGCGCGTGAAGTTGTGCATTTCCAGAGATTCGGTGAAGCTCTCCGCTCCATTCAGGAAGAGCTTGATGCAAAGAACTTCTATGCCTTTAACCCAAGCTTTGATATGCCGATTCCCCACTCCAAGGAGCAGAAAAACTGCCATTAAAGAACGCCACCCTCGCTTTATGGCGAGGGTGTATTCTTCATCATTTTATAATAAACAGGTATTAAAAGCGCACATGCACCAGCCCAGGCAAGGGGGCTTGCGAAGCTAACGCCATAGTATCCAATAAAATTTGTCAATATTGTTGTACTTCCTATTCTCATCGCAAGCTCAATCATACAGGCAGCAAAAGGAGCAATGCTGTTTTGCATACTCTGTATGGAAGTCCTATACACGGCAAGCAGTCCCAAAAGAAAATAACATGGAGCTACTATATTTAAATATCCATCTGAATATGCAATAATTTCAGCCGATGGATTTGTCATAAAAAGTTCTACGATCTGCTTTCGCAAAAGAAGAATACACACACACATTACTGCATTTAATGTCTCTGTCTGAACGAGACAGGCACGAACTCCTCTGCGAATTCTATCGCTTTTTCCAGCTCCGTAATTCTGCGCCACATAATTAGATATAGCAGTCATCATCGCATTATTTACAAGAACAGAAAACTGATCTGCTTTTGTGGCTGCTGTATATCCTGCCACAGCTGCAGACCCAAGTCCATTAACTGAAGCCTGCATAGAAAGCTGTCCAATACACATTACCGACATCTGAAATCCCATAGTAAATCCCAGTTTTACATGTGCTTTTGCAGTTTCTTTTATTCCCCAAAAATCATCTTTTCTTAAATGAAGGACCGGAAATGCTTTCAGCCCGGATATAAGACAGCATATAGAGGAAATAAGCTGCGAAAGAACCGTTGCCCATGCAGCTCCAGCCACTCCCATATGAAAAGGCACGATAAATATAATGTCAAGAATCACATTTAACATAGAAGAAAAAACCAGAAAATAAAGCGGTGTTCTGCTGTCTCCCAACGCTCTTAAAATATTAGAAATCATATTATAAAAAACAGTTGCTCCGGTTCCCAGAAGAACTACAAACATATAAGCATAAGCATCATTATAAATATCCTCCGGCGTTTGCATTATCCTTAAAACAGGGTGAGACAATCCACAGCATAATACCGTTACAACAACTGTGAAAATAAGGCTCAATACCAGCGAAACCGCAATACTTTTTTTCATTCCTTTTTCATCTTTTGCACCACATCTCTGGCCAAGGCATATACCAAAACCGTTTGTAAATCCCTGTATAAAACAGAGTACAAAATAAACAATGATACTTGTTGAACCTACTGCTGCCAGTGCCTGTGCTCCCAGCGTTTTTCCCACAATCACAGAATCTGCCAGAGTGTAAAAAAGCTGAAAAAGATTACCGCCTATGACAGGAAGTGCGAATCTCCACAGCGACCAAAAAGGGCTTCCTTCTGTTAAATCCATTTCTTTTGAAAAACTTTTCATTTTCCCTTTTCTCCTTCTTGAAAATATACTGATCCATAATTATAATAAAAGAAATCAAACTTAATCCAGAAAGGAAACCCAATGAAACTGCGTACAATAAAAGTGGACCAGCAACAAAAAGAAATATGTAATCACGGAACAGATACCTTTCCCATGACAGTCCATCATGACAATCTCCGTTTTTTTCATGACCATTGTATTCAATGTCACTGGCACCCTACCATTGAATTTGTTATTGCCCAAAAAGGAACCGTCCGCTACCAGATTCATCAGGAAACAATTACTCTTATGCCGGGAAAGGCGCTCCTGATAAATTCCAATGTTCCTCACAGTACCGCCCCCTTTAAAGGTGAAGACGTACAGCTTCTTACCATTCTGATACAGCCTGTATTTCTTTATGATTCATGGGGAAGCGATATTGAAAAAAACTATTTTCGTTCTTTTCTCAGCAACCTGAAACTCCCCTTTATTCTTCTGGATTCTTCATGTGAAAAAGATTGGAAAATCATAGAGTTTTTTCTGAAAACAGACAAGTATTTTTCTGAAAAGCCATATGGATTTCAGTTAAAAATAAAAAGTCTGATTTGTGATGCCTTTTTTAATATTATTACAGAAAATCAGGAAAAACTCAAAGACTGGACGCCTTCCAATGAGGAAGATTTTTCGCGTCTTCAGCTTATTTTGGATTATATCCATGCTCACTATGAAGAGCCTCTTTCTCTGCGTGATATATCTCTTCAGATACATCTTACAAGAGAAACATGCTGCCGTCTGTTTAAAAAAATGACACAAAAAACCATTCATCAATATCTTACAGATTACCGGATAAGTCAGAGTATTCCCCTTCTTTTAAGCGGACGATATTCTGTTTCTCAGATTTCACAGCTTACTGGTTTCAGCAATTCCAGCCGATTTGCCAGAGCTTTCCGGGAACGAACTGGAAAAAATCCAAAAGAATACCTGAATCAAAATCTATTCCAGAATAAAGAAAAGTGCTGACAAATTCCAGTCCCATATTATTTTTTTTCATACAGATATTGATTGATTACTCAAATAGCACTTCCTGATGATAAATTGCTCTCTCATCAAGAAGTTCTCTAAAAGTTTTCGTCTTTTTCTGTTCCTCATATGTGTCCGACCAGTAATATCCCTTCAATTCGTCCATATACTCCAAAGCGTCGCACACATACACGTATATCGTAGAAACATCATGTTCCCCGATGGCATACTCTCCCTCTGTTCCTGCAAAACCGCCTGGAGAAAGAGGATTTCCCTCTGCGTCAAGAACCACTGCTGCATATCTTGCTTCCGGGTCGTTTATGTCGAGAGAAAGCTCAAATGGCGTCTTTGTCACGGACAGCACTCCTGCTCCGTTTTCATCTGTAAGAGAAAGCTCCTTCGTCACTGTCTTTGTGTTATCTTTTGTAACCTCCACTGCAAAATCCCATTCCCCTCTGAATTTCCAGTCTCGCTCACAGCAGGCTGCTTTTTCCGGTATTTCCCCTTTAAAATTCTCGGGAAGATGACCTGTGATCTCATGGATATTCAGGTTCATGGTAAAGTTTTCCGGAATCTGAATGGAAGCGTCTGTCTCTTCCCCGTTCCATTTTGTATCCTCCAGATTCAGCCTTAATATGCCTGCATACGTTTTATTATTTAAAAATCTCCCGTCCAGATAATTACCCTGTAACTGAAAATCTTCCCTGTAGCTGAAAGAAATATCCGATCTTAAAATATCGATAACCGGCTTTCCGTCCTGCTCCCGCACAGGAGGAAACTCTTCTTCTGATTCGATCAAAAGCGACAGGTAAAGAGCTGCCTCATTGCAGTATACTTCCGACAGAGTGACCGTCACGCCATCTGATGTTTTTGTATATAAGCCCTCTTCTTTTTTCTTCTGCTCCTGTTTCTCTGTAGTTTCTGCTTCTTCCGGCTCTTTTAAAGGCTCTGCGTACTCTTCATAATCGCCCTGATATGCCTGTGAACTTCCAAGCTCCTCAAAAAGATTTCCCAGAATGGGAATGCTTCTGACTACTGCCGGATTTGCCACGCATACGGCAAGAAACAAGGTAATAGCCGCCGCTGTTGAAAGAGTCCAGGTAAGCTGCATTTTTCTCCTTCTACGTTTTTCCTCTGTTTTTCCTCTTCTGCCGCATTCCTTTTCTTCTGCTGCTTTCACACGGTTTCTGATTTCCTCAAATGCCGCTCTCTTTGCCCGTTCCACCTGTGCCGGAAGAGGAAATTCCCTGTTTAATGTCTCTTCTATTTTTTTGTCCGTTGTCTCTTCTGTCCATTCCTTTCTCTCCATACGCCTGTCCTCCTTTCTTTGATAATAACTTCTCGGAATCTTCAGCCTTGATTTTATAAGGCTTTCAGACCCCTATCTC
>OLRL01000416.1_pt1 | contig 31982 bp, 30 predicted proteins | sample 1643201 | NCBI WGS metagenome assembly OLRL01 (sample SAMEA3136649, study PRJEB25190) | human gut metagenome | biome: human gut; feature: human-associated habitat; material: faeces | place: Austria | collected 2013
CCCTTGAAAATAAAAGGTTTTTAATAAAAATAGGACTGTAAAACTTTACAGTACCATATGAAAGTGGGGGGAGTAATTATGAAAAAAAGCTTTCGGAAGATTATATTGGCAGTAGTAGTATTACTATTGATTCCTTATATTATAACCGTGTTGATCAATGGCCCTTATATGGGGAATGGTACATTGAGACAAGTGAAAGTAAAAGTGGGAAACGTAGAGAAAAAAGTTCCCTGGGAAGAGTACTTAATCGGAAGGTTGGCAAAGGAAATTGATGTATCCTATGAAGTGGAAACGTTAAAAGCACAAGCTGTTTTAACTCGGACAAACATCTATCGTGAAATTTCGGAAAAAAAAGATGCATTACTTTCTGGAGAATATATGACATATCGTGAGATGGAAAAAGTATGGGGAAGGAAAGAAGTAAAAAAAATCAGAAAACGATTGGAGAAGGTGGCAGAAGAAACAAAAGATCAGATTCTACTGTATGAGGGGAAACCGGCATTTGTGCCATTTCATCGTTTGAGTAATGGAAGTACGAGGGAAGGAACAGAAGTCTTTGGAAATGATTCCTACCCTTATCTAAAAAAGAAGGAGTGTCCCAAAGATGTGGAATCAGAATATCAGCTTCAGACATTAACGCTTACATATGCAGAGGTAAAAGAATACTGTAGTCCGTTTTTGCTGGCGGTAGAAAGAAAAGAAAGCGAACAATCATTTAACGGGAAAGATTTTGAAGTTATAAAGACAGATACTTCCGGATATGTGATCAAGATTCGAATAGGCGAGAATGTGTATTCCGGTGAAAAATTCCGGGAAGCATTAAATCTGCCGTCAGGTTGTTTCACGCTTCATGATCAGGAAGATCAACTTAAAATCACAACAAAAGGAGTTGGACATGGTGTCGGAATGAGCCAATATACTGCAAATAGTATGGCGAAGGAGGGGAAAAAATACAAAGAAATCTTAGCATATTTTTATGAAGGAACAGAACAAAAGCAGGTAGCAGAAATTTTGTTAAATATGGAATAAGTACTTTTCATGAAATATCGAATAATGTGATTGCTTTCTGGCAAAAATAAAGTCAGAGGTGATGAAAATGAAAAACAATTTAGAATCTTCTAATAAAAAGAAGAGCATTGCTGCAGCTTTAGTCATCTGTTTCGTCGGAGCCATTGTTATGGTAGGAACATATACATTCAATCGGTATAAAGATGATGCGAAGAATGAACTGGCGCAGTTGGAAGAAGAGAATACAAAGGAAAAAACCCAAAATACAAGTGTCGAGCAGGATATGGTGATTAATGAACCCAAAACACCGATTGATGAAGAAGTGAAAGTAACAGAAGAAAATCCGGTTGCCGAGCAGCCGATTCAAAATGATACGTCTTCAGGAACCGGAAAATTATCGTTTCAACCACAGCTTAATTTTAATGAAGACAAACTGATTCTTTGGCCTGTAGAAGGAGAAGTTATTTTAAATTACAGTATGGACAAAACAGTATATTTTAAAACGTTAGATCAGTACAAATATAATCCGGCGCTTGTGATTTCCGGTGCAGTAGGAGATCAAGTCTTATCAGTTGCAAAAGGACTTGTAAAATCTATTGATGTAACAGCACAGACAGGAACAACGGTAACGGTAGATCTTGGAAATGGTTTTGAGGCTATATACGGCCAGTTAAAAGAAGTGCCGGTAAAAGTAGGGGATTACGTGGAAACAAAAACAGTACTCGGATACTTGAGTGAACCAACAAAATATTATAGTGCAGAAGGATGTAATTTGTATTTTGAAATGAGAAAAAATGGAGAACCGATTAATCCATTGGAATATTTAGGAGAATAATTTAATTGGGGACGTAGTATTTTGAAGGTTTACTACGTCCCCAATTAAGTTTTAACCTGTCCCTTTTTGCAGAATCCCCTGTCCCCTTCAAGAATTTTATTAACCTAATAAATATACATACATCACTACGAAGTGGCATGCGCTTCCGGCCATGACAAATAAATGAAAGATTTCATGACTTCCAAAATATTTGTGTTTGCTATTAAATATATTTAATTTTAAACCATAAATGATACCGCCTATAGTGTAGATGATTCCGCCTACAAGCAGCCAAATAAATGCAGGGGTAGAAAGTTTGGCATATATAGTTGGAAAAGCAAGTACACAAGTCCAGCCCGTGGCAATATATAAGATGGAAGAAAACCATTTTGGACAGTAGATCCAAAATGCTTTGATTAAAATTCCGATGATAGCTATGCTCCATACAATTGCCAGAAGTGTATATCCCACACGACCTTTTAAAACAAGGAGACATACTGGCGTGTAGCTTCCAGCAATCAGAACAGAAATCATCATGTGATCAAATTTTTTGAGTCTCTTGTTAATTTTTTCGGAAATATCAAGAGAATGATAAATTGTGCTTGCACTATAAAGCAGGATTAAGCTTGCAATATAAACTGCAAAAGAAATCAGATAAATCTTATCTGCTTTTTGAGCTGCTTTTATAAGAAGCGGCGCTGCGGCAATGATAGCCGCTACAGCTGCGATAAAATGTGTGATTGCACTTCCGGGGTCTTTTAATTTCATAACTTTTGCTGACATAATCTAGCCTCCAAAGAATAACATTTCTACATGTAGTTTTTAAAACTATATTAACTATATTCAAATACTACTACTAATGTGCGGAAAAAGCAAGTACCATTTATTATTTTTTTAAAAAGAGAGGAAGAAAATTGACAATTGAATGTCTATCTGCTATTATAAATAAGTTAACTTTGTATATACCCTTTACTTGGTGACAGGTAGAGGGTATTTTTGATTGAAAGGAATTTATAATATATGGAAATGATAAATTTTGAAAACTTGGGGATATGTCCGGAAATACAAAAAGCAGTAAAGCATATGGGGTTTGAAGAGCCGTCGCCGATTCAGGCAAAAGCAATTCCGGCCATGATGGAAGGAAAAGATTTAATCGGACAAGCGCAGACGGGAACTGGAAAAACGGCTGCATTTGGAATTCCGTTATTACAAAAAATCGATCCCAAAAATAAAAAATTGCAAGGAATTGTTCTTTGCCCAACAAGAGAACTTGCGATTCAGGTAGCGGAAGAGATTCGAGCATTAGCGAAATATATGCATGGAATCAAAGTGGTTCCAATCTATGGAGGACAGGAAATTGTAAAACAGATTCGTTCTTTGAAGAGCGGAACGCAGATTGTGATTGGAACACCGGGGCGTGTCATGGATCACATGAGAAGAAAAACTGCGAAAATGGAACATCTTCATACAGTTGTCCTTGATGAAGCTGATGAAATGCTGAATATGGGATTTCGGGAAGACATCGAGACTATTTTGGAAGGAGTTCCAGAAGAACGGCAGACGGTACTTTTTTCTGCAACAATGCCAAAACCAATTATGGATATTACAAAAAAATATCAAAGAAATGCAGAAGTGATAAAAGTAACCCAAAAAGAACTTACAGTTCCGAATATCGAGCAGTTTTATTATGAAGTAAAACCTAAAAATAAAGAAGAAGTATTGAGCCGTTTGTTAGACATTTATAATCCAAAGCTTTCTGTTGTATTCTGTAATACGAAGAAACAGGTAGATCTTCTAGTGAATGCGCTTTTGGGAAGAGGATATTTTGCAGCAGGACTTCATGGAGACATGAAACAAGAGCAAAGAGATCGAGTCATGCAAGGATTTCGAAGCGGAAAAACAGAGATTCTTGTGGCTACAGATGTAGCAGCTAGAGGAATTGATGTAGATGAAGTGGAAGCGGTATTCAATTATGATTTGCCACAAGATGATGAGTATTATGTACACCGTATCGGAAGAACCGGACGTGCCGGAAGAATCGGACGTTCATTTTCTTTTGTATCCGGAAAAGAAGTATACAAATTAAAGGAAATCCAGCGATATTGTAAAACAAAGATTTATGCACAAAAGGTTCCGTCACTTGATGATGTGGCAAATACGAAGATCGAAAATATTTTAGATGAAGTAGATCGAATGATTGAAAATGAAGATTTGACAGCTATGATCGAGGCTATTGAAAACAAAGTCAACCATTCGGATTACACAGCTATGGACATTGCGGCTGCATTTTTGAAAATGCATGTAGGAATGACAAAGGAAGATGAAGGAGAGGACGCTTTCGACTTTGGAGATACCGGAGCAGAAGAACCGGGAATGGTACGTCTTTTTATCAATATTGGAAAGAAACAAAAAGCAAGACCGGGAGATATTGTAGGAGCTCTTGCAGGAGAAAGTGGTATGCCAGGGAAGTTGATCGGAACAATTGATATGTTTGATAAGTATACATTTGTAGAAGTTCCGAGAGAGTATGCAAAAGATGTGTTAGCTGCCATGAAAAATGCAAAAATCAAAGGAAAAACGATTGCGATTGAACCTGCTAATCAAAAATAAAAGTTTCAATACAAAACTGGCATGGTTAAAAATGATGAAATTGGAAGTTTTCCTAATTCCAGAATGGTGTTATGATGATTTTACATAAAAGTTCGAAACAAACACTAAGAAAGGAAGAGAGTTATGAAAACAAAAAATGAAACTTTAGTAAAATTGACAGAAACAGCGCTTATGGCAGCGCTCTGTTATGTAGCATTCACATTTCTACAGATTAAAATCCCGCTTCCAGGTGGAGATGCAAGTTCGCTTCATATTGGGAACGCAGTGTGTGTGTTGGCAGCTTTGATGCTTGGAGGTGTATATGGAGGACTTGCGGGTGCAGTTGGAATGTCGATTGCAGATATTATGGATCCAGTTTACATTACGGTGGTGCCAAAAACGTTTCTTTTAAAATTTTGTATCGGATTGATTGTCGGCTTAGTTGCACATAAGATTGCGAAGATTAATGAAAGTACAGATAAAAAGTACGTTTTAAAATGGAGTGTGATCGCATCTGTAGCCGGATTAGGATTTAATGTAATCGCAGATCCGGTTGTAGGATACTTTTATAAGATGTTTATTTTGGGACAGCCACAGACAGCAGCCGAAGTGTTGGCAAAATTAAGTGCGGTAACAACACTTGTAAATGCAATTGTTTCGGTGGTATTAGTTGGATTCGTCTATAATGCAGCAAGACCTGCTCTTTTAAAAATTGGAGCAATTCCAAGAACGAAAAAAGCGATATAAGAAAGTGAGGTAGTTTGTAAAACTACCTCATATTTTTAATATACATCAAATTCCAATTCGAAAGTAACGCCTCCTCCCGGCGTGTCATTGACCTTGATTTCCAACCCCATCCGATCTGCCAGCATTTTTGCAATGCTAAGTCCCAATCCGGCATGTTCTTTATCATTTCGTGAAGCATCTGCTTTATAAAAACGGTCGAAAATATGAGGTTTGACATGATCTGGAATTCCCATACCGTGATCTGAGATGGAAACAGATACATTTCTTGTGTCGGCATATGCTTCCATTGTAATAAGCGGCGACTCCTCTTCTGTGCATCCATAGGCGATGGCATTATCAAGAAAAATACTTAAAATCTGATAGATCCAGGCAGCATTTCCTTTGATAGTAGGAAGAAATTCGCTCGGAAGTTTTAAAGCTAAACGAATTCCTTTCGTATGACACAGAATTTCATAGTTTTCCAATAATTGCAGTAGCACAGCGTCCAGTTCTACCTCTTCAAGAGAAGAAGGGGCAAGGACGCTTTCATCAGGCTTAGATAAAAGAAGAAGATTTTTAATCAGATTTCCGGAGCGGATACATTCACGTTCAATCAAATCTGCCATGTTTTCTGTCTGCTCCGGCATGGTTTTGATGGTTGCAGCGCTTGTCTGAATGACGGCGAGAGGGGAGCGTAGTTCATGAGAAGCGGAGGCGATGAATTCATTTTGTTTCTTCTGATAGATTTCAACCGGTTTGATCGCTCGTTTTACAAGGAATCTACTGACTAGATAGAGGCAGAGGATTCCGAGTATTTCCAGTACAAGAAAGAGAATGCAGCAAGAGTGGACGGCGCAAGCGAATTGCAGATTTTTATAAAACTAGGAATGCCGTTAGGAATGCCGGGTATGATGTCTTCGGTAATTTTATGTTTTTTGGAATATTGGAATGCGATAGAGGCGCCGATGACATTTTTGAAGACAAAGGCAAAGTTTCCCTTATCTTTGTATCTGCCTAACATTACAACCGATCAATTGAGCAGCTCCTTTGCAGCGTCGATTGTGATGATGATTCCGGCAGTTCTCATTTTCTTGTGGGGACGGGATTATTTGCAGCAAGGAATTGAGGCGTCTGGGCTAAAAGAATAGAGGGGGATGTTATGAAGAATAGAAAAATTTTAAAAGCAATGATTTTCTTTTTTATCGGAATGGCAGCTTGCACCTATTTTGCGTGGCAGGCATCGCTTCTGACAACGGCGAAGGTGAAAACAGAACGGATCCGAAGTGGAAGTCTAGTGAGAAAGGTGACGGGAACAGGGAGAGTTCAATCTTCAGAAAAAAGTTTTCAGTCATTGCCGGAGGGACAAAAAGTCGCTAAGGTGTTATTGGAAGCAGGTGATTTTGTCAAAAAGGGAGATGCGGTCGTGCAGCTTGACTTGGAATACCTAAATCAATCGATTCGAGAACAGAAACGAGAAGTAAGACAAGCGGAGTTGGAATTGAAACAACAGAAATTGACAGCGAAATATGAGGCGAAGAAAATCGAAGATTCTGTTTCGGTGAATCAAGAAGATTCGGAAATGTCGAATCAGGAAAGCATAAATAAGGCGAAACAAAGCGTACAAGAGGAGAAACGATATCAAAAGCAACTTGCAGCTTTACAGCGGGAAGGGTTGGAACTTACGTTAGAAAGTCAAAAAGAACAGTTGGAGAAGTTGGAAACATGGGCAGCATGCGACGGAGTGGTCTTTTCACAAAACGTAGGAGTGCTGGAAGCAGTAGGAGTTGTGGAAGGTGCAATTACAAGCGGAACAGAGCAGATTGTATTACAAAGCGGGCAACAGGAAATATGTGGAGAGATAGAAGAAGCTTCTTTGGGATTGATAAAAGAATGGTGTGAAGTTACTGTTTTTATACAGGGAGAAGCAGAAGAGCAAAAGATTCCGGTAGAAAAGGTTGGAATGAGTAAAGAAGGGAAAATGATGTGGTATGGGAAAATACCAAATCAGAAGGAAGCGAAAAATTACTCAGTAAACACAATAATTTCTTATAATTATCATGAAAAAACGGCAGGAAGCTATGAAGCATTGGTTCCACTATCTGCGCTTCGAGAAGAACAGAATGCGGCGTATGTTTTAGCGGCAGAAGTTAGAACAGGAATTTTGGGAGATCAGTATACCGCAATAAAAGTACCGGTTACTGTGTTGGATCAGGATGAAGACTATGCGGCGGTAGAAGGAGCAATCGGAGCGGATACGCTTATCGTTTCGGAGTCTAATAAAAATGTGGAGGCAGGTGATCGCATACGGCTAGAGTAATAAAAATGTGGACGAGTCGCATACTGTTTTGGGTATTACTTTTCCTATGGGGAATTCTTTCGTTTGGGAGTTATCATAATCTATCAGAACTGGAAGGACAGGTTGGATTTTATTATACAGATGAAACTATCACAAGGGAGGAACTAGAAGACTTTTGGGAAAATGCTTCGGAGAAAGAAAAAAAGGAAATACAGGATATTGCACTATATAGAATAGAAGAAAAGCGTATGCTTTCAAATTGTGATCTGAACCGGACAACAGAGGCAGAATTGGTAGAACTAGCAGGAAATATGCAGTTGGCGGCAGGAGATTGCCTTTTGCAAGGGAATTTTGTTGCAGCAAATGATCGGAAGGGGTGTGTTTTGAGTAAAGAAACGGCATACCAACTTTTCGGGACGGTAAAGCCTATAGGAGAAACGATATGGATCTTGCAGACAGAAGAAGAGCAGATTCATAAAGTTCCTTATGAGGTACGCGGAGTTCTGAACCGGAAGGACTCTCTCTGTATGATTCAATCAGAGCGAGAAAGTTATCCGTATATTCGGGTGAAAGCAAAAGGCGTTCCATTGTCGCTTGTGAAACAAAGGCTGGCAGGACTGCTCCCGGGAGAGACGTCTTGGTATAGTGAAAGTGATTTTTATATTGGAATCGGATGCTTTATACTTTCTCTCCCGGTGTGGGTGCTGTTGTACCAATTTATCAGGTGGGGAAGACAAGTTATTAGGACGATGAAAACTTCAGTTTGGCGTGAAGTGTGGAAGTGCGGTCTTGTGATTGTCGGTATTGTATTAGCTTTTGGAATTGTAAAAATGGGCGTTCGATTTTCGGATGATTATATCCCAACTGCCTGGTCAGATTTTGAGTTCTGGGGCGAACTTTTTCGACAAAAAATAGAAATGATGCGTATATTGGTAAAAAAGGAATGGCATTGGACAGATATGGATATGTTTCGAAATTTGGGATGGTGCATGTTATGTTCGATGGCGGGAAGTACTCTTTTTCTTTCTTTAGAAAAAAATAAGAATAAATGATTGGAAATTTGGAAGGTCGTATGATAAGATTTTTCTATCTAATACTTTAACATGCTAAAGGAGGGGAATATGAAATACGAGAGACTTTCAAAGAGAGCGCTTGGGTGTATGTATACGGCAGAAATCATTGGAGATGTGATTTTTCTTATTATAATTGGTGTAGTAAATTATTATTGGTTGATTCCGAAAGACATTCAAATAGGAAAAATCATTTCCCTCATATTAGCTGCATATGCAGTTGCTGCTATGGTGATCGAACCTTATTTTCGTTATCACAGATATCGCTACAGTATCAATGAGGAATGTATCGATATCAAAGAAGGATATCTTTTTGTGAAGAGAAATATTGTTCCGATCGAGCGTCTTCATAAGCTTGAGATGGCAAAAGGTCCGATCGATCAGATGTTTCATGTGGCAAAAGTGACCGTAACAACGGCAGGCGGTGATGTGACACTGCGTTTTCTTGATGAAGAAAAGGCAGAGCAGATTGCAGAAAGCTTGAGACAGCGTATTAACGAGATTGTGAAAGAGCAGAGGAAAGAAGATGGAGCATAATATTCGATTTCGCAATCACATTTCTGTTGTTTTGGAACAGTTGGGAGCAATGTCGGGTGTGATTTTTGTTCTCTGCCTGACAAATGTAGATGAAGTGATCGGATTTTTGGAAAATGGTACAACAGAAGATGTGAATATGACAGCTTTGATCGGAGGAGGAATCGTGTTTGGTATTCTTGTTCTGACTTGTCTGTATCAGTTGGTGATATGGGCGAAAACCTATATCTCTATTTGTGACAATAGTATTGTGATAGAGAAGAACACGATCAACAAGAAGAAAAATACGATCGGTATTAAAAATATTTCCAATGTAAATACAGAACAGAATCTGTTTGAGATGCTGATGGGGACTTGCAAGGTAAAGCTGGATACGAATAGTTTGTCAACGGCAGAACAAACAGATGTGAAAATTGTATTGAAAAAAGCCGATGCAGAACAATTTCGCAGTTATTTGATGAAACTGATGCGGCAAAGCAAAGGGGAAACAGTAACGCAGGAAGAGGAAAGTGGAGAGGAATTATGGAACTATGAAGCGGAGTTTGGAGACATTCTTGCGCATGGATTTCTATCTATCAATATTTTCTCTGTGCTGGTTGCAATCGGAACTTTGGTCGGTGTAGTCGGAATGATATCGATGGCGATAGAAAAACTCAGCATCGGCGAAAGCATTTTGGGAATGATACTAAGTTTTGTATTGGCAGTAATTATGTGTATGACTGCGATTCGAGATATTTTGAAAGGATTTGTCCGATATTATGGATTTAAGATTGCTCGAAGAGGAGATAAGCTATATATTCGTTACGGATTGTTTAAAAAAGTAAACTATACGATTCCGGTTGAAAAAATTAACGGTTTAATTTTGCGCCAATCTTTGACAGCAAGAATAGCCGGTCGATATATGGCAGAGATTATTAATATTGGTATGGGCGATGATGAAGCGGAAGCAGAGGCATTTCTATTCCCATATTGTAAAAAAGATGTGATGCATATAAGAATGAAAGAATTTCTTCCGGAATTGGAAGAGACAATCCAAATGGAGTACCATAGGCAGACGATGAAGACGTGGAGTGCTTGGCTATGTCCGATCGCGATGTATATGTTATTCATTGGAACCGGAACAATAATAGCTTTGGCTTATTCTTCTGAATATAAAATTTGGATTGCAGTCGGAAGTGGATTATTCAGTTTATGGTGTTTGATGCTGTTGGTGTTGTACTATATAACTGCTGGAAGTACTTTTGGGGAAGAGTATATAATGAGTGTCAGTGGATTTTTTGTGAAAAGATATTGTTTTGTTTCTTATAAAAAAATTCAGTATGTAGAATTAAAGCAAAATCCGTTGGCGAAATGTATGAAAATACAAAAGGGCGAGATATATCTTTTGGCATCAGCGAAAAATCGTGTGCAGAATCTGCCTTATTTTTCCGAGGAAGATGGAGAAATTATAAAAGAAAAAATATTAAAACGATAATTTGCGAAAAAATAGTGGAAAAATTTTCAATATCAAAAGAAGATGCAGAAAAATATATGAGTAAATATTGATGATGTGAATGCAGGCTTGTTCTGCAAGCGACAGTTCTTCGCCAGCTCGAAAACTGCTAAGTTACGCCAAGCCATTCATAGCCCTAACGGGCTATTTCATGTCGGCTGTCGCCGAATAAAAGAGCAATAATAAACGCCCTTACAAGTAAACTTGCAGGGCGTTATTATCACTCTTTTGCTTGGCTTGTAGCTTAGCCGAAGTATCTCTGAAGAAGTCCTTCGAATGCTTTTCCGTGGCGAGCTTCGTCTCTAGCCATTTCATGAACTGTATCGTGAATAGCGTCAAGGTTAGCAGCTTTTGCACGTTTTGCAAGGTCGAATTTACCTGCTGTTGCACCGTTTTCAGCTTCTACTCTCATTTCAAGGTTTTTCTTTGTGCTATCTGTTACAACTTCACCTAATAATTCAGCGAATTTAGCAGCGTGTTCAGCTTCTTCGTAAGCAGCTTTTTCCCAGTATAAACCGATCTCTGGGTATCCTTCTCTATGAGCAACTCTTGCCATTGCAAGGTACATACCTACTTCTGAGCATTCACCTTCAAAGTTAGCTCTTAAATCAGCGATGATGTCTTCACTTACACCCTGAGCAACACCTACAACGTGTTCTGCAGCCCAAGTTCTTTCGCCTACCATTTCTTTGAATTTATCAGCTCCAACGTGGCACTGTGGACATTCAGCTGGTGCAGCTTCTCCTTCGTAAACATATCCGCATACTGTACATACAAATTTTTTCATGATAAAATCTCCTTTTCTTATTTGAATTTTTTATTTAACAAAATCAGTAACAATTACTGATTTTAATTTACCACAATTTGATTTAAATGTCAACTATTATTTTACTTCTTTGAACATTTTTCACATTTTCCAAAAAACATGATGCTGTGGCTATCAATCTGTCCATCAAAATTTTTTTCAGCCATTTCGTTAATAAAACTGCTTTCCGGCATATCAATGTCCAGTACAGATCCACATTCTTTGCAAAAGAAGTGACAATGTGGTTCGGTAATCCCGTCGAAACGGTCTCCACCATCCGGTGTTGAAATTTTAATTGCCTCTCCAAGTTCTGTTAAAAGATTAAGGTTTCGGTAAACAGTTCCTAAACTAATATTAGGGAAATCTTTTTTTACTTCGGTATAAACAGTATCAGCAGTAGGATGCTCCCTGGTTGATGCGAGATACCTTTTGATGGACTCTCTTTGTCGGCTATATTTAATTGCTGGCATAGGGTCCTCCCTTCATTCTAATAATAATAACAATTACTAAAACTATATTATAAAAAAAAGAAAGCTTTGTCAATATGTGCAGACAAGAATTTTAGAAAAAATTCCTAGAGAAGCTATTGACAATTTCAGTAATATACAAATTGCACAAAAGTTTGGCTTTTTGTTGAAGGTTGTATTTTTTTGTCCAAAATTGTATTTTTAGTATTCAACACCAAAAATAAACTTATCCACATGTTATACATGTAGAAATATGTGGAAAAATGAGTTTTACACAGAGTTATCCACATTATCCACAATATTTGGGATAAAATGTGGGGATAAATTTTGGGGATAAAAAGAACGGATGTTTTGTGAACTAATCATGAAATTAAGTGTATGTCGAAAAAAACAGAAAATAACCTTGACTTTTTAATAGTCAAAAATTAAACAAAGATGTATATACAATTAGGGATGGGGATAAAAAAATAATTTTTAGCATGTATTGATAATTTTTTTAAAAGGTATTATAATTAGAACCGCTAATGTAAAAAATATAGAACGTTAAATACAATAAAAGGAGGCGTCACAATGGCAGCAGTAATTACAAAAGACATGACAATTGGACAAATAATTTCTGAACATCCAGAAGTAGCACCAATTCTTATGGAAGCAGGTATGCATTGCCTTGGATGTCCGGCATCTCAGGCTGAGACATTAACAGAAGCAGCAATCGTACACGGACTTGATGGAGATTTATTATTAGAAAAAATCAATGCATTTTTAGCAGCTAATGCATAAGAAAATTCATAAAAAAGGTGTGGAGAAGAGTCATCTGACAATTTTCCACACCCTTTTTTATTTTGCATAGTAATTAAATGGACGCCAATTTTTGTACAGCGTCTTTTGAAACGATCAATTCACAATGTTCTTCCAGATATGCTAAAGTAGCGCCGTCCGCTTTTTCCAAAGATGCATATTCAGTAAGCATGTTACAAACTCGATTAAAATCATTGAGAGTATGTTCTGATTGTGAGAGTACGAGAATATATACATCATCTTTTGCATCTTTATATAAGGAATTAGCCCCATAGTACATACCTGCAAGCAAATGTGACGCATGGATCACACTATCCAGAGAATCAAATATAAATAGACGAACTTCAGGAGATTTCACGGAAGCGTTTTCCGTTTCCTCTGTATCCATTGATTCAGGTTGTTTGGCGACGGCTTCTTTCACTTTATCGAGTAAATCGAGAAAATGTTCTGCTCCCTCCAATTTGTCGAGAACATTCTGCATCTTATTGTTTGTATTCTCTGAAAGCGAAGGGGCAAATTTAGAGAAACGTGCATCCAGTTCTTCTGGATTATCCACTTTTGTAATTATCAGTACGATACAATCGGAAGAAGTTGGGATTGCTTCAATCATAAGAGGAGCATCGTCTGCTTCAAAACCGAATTCGTGGGCTGCCTGCTGTATCATATCATGGAAAAGTGATTTTGCCTTCTCAGATCCGTAGGCCAGTTCGCTTATTTTTAATTCTCTGTCGGCCAAATCGGCACGGGTCAAAGTACAGCGGATTTGGTTATCACTAATTTTTTCAATCTTCATAGAATCACTTCCTATCTGCCAATAAAAATACTTACTCAATTATTAGTATAAACAAAAACGAAAAATATGTAAAGAAAATTAGAAAAAATACTTGCAAAGCGAATGCGGAGTCTATATAATGGCTAATACAAGAAGATAGTCTTTCCGGTAACTATGTATCTATGTAGAGGAGGGATATATTTTTCGAAAATAATTTACAGTCAAAAGTTCTTAATAAAAAATCTTGTAACAAATCTAAATTATCTGTAATTTGCAGTGAGGCAAAATCGAATGTAACATCAGTCATTTCCGACAAAGCATCAACGCACTAAGCACAGAATAATAGATAAAAAAATGACACTATTAATGGACTATCTTCTTGTCAGCCTGGAGGATATTTTTATCATTTTTACCAAATAATATATCATATTTTTATACTTTCTTTTGGAAAAGATATCCTTGGGCCATAGTTGCCAAGAGAAAGGAAACAATTATGCAGGAAGATGAAAAAGCATATCGCGACTTATTTGCGGAATTATCTGAATTTGAACGTTATGGGATCCATATGCGGATCGATGGAGAATGTGCGAGTCCGCTTCAGATCGCGGCAGCTCATATGGTAAAAGAAAAGTCTACATATATGAGAGATTATATTTTAGATGAGGACGGGCATGTAGAAGAACTCTGTTTCAATAAGGTGAAAAGTTTGAATTAAAATTACAATACCCCTCGTAAAAAGATGTAAATTTCTCCCTGTGGCGAAAAATGTCGAAATTCCTAATGACGTACGCTTTGATTATTGATATAATAGGTAAGATAGGAGGTGCGGCATGGACGAAAGAGACAGAAGAAGACCGGATGGAGCAAGAAGGCCAGACGGAGCAAGAAGACCGGACGGAGCAAGAAGACCGGACGGAGCAAGAAGATCAGATGGAGCAAGAAGACCGGACGGCACAAGAAAACCGAATAGACAGAATGTATCCGGAGCAGGAAGAAATACAGCAAATAGAAAACGCCGTAAGAAGAGATCAAGGAGAAGAAGGCAACGTTCCTTAATACTGGGAATTCTTGTTTTGATTATATTAGCAGTTGGTATTTTGGGTTCAACATTAGTATGGAAAAAATACGGACCATCTAAGACGCGGGCAGATTTGAAAGAATATTATGGAATAACGAGTGAAGACCAGCTTGCTGTAATTGTAAACAATGAGATTTTGGAATCAAAAGGAATGGAAGTCGATGGCCAGATTTATCTTGAATATGCAGCAGTCAGAGACTACATCAACGGTAGATTTTACTGGGATCCAAATGAGAATTTACTGCTTTATGCCCTTCCGAATGATATGGTTTCAGTAGGAGTAGGAAGCAAAGAGTATTCCATTTCTAAAGATAAGAAGAGTAAAGACTATGTAATTTTAAAAACAGAGGGAAGCACAGCATATATTGCGCTTGATTTTATCAAAGAATATACGGATATCGAATATAAGAAGTTTGACAAAGAAGTCAGCCGAGTTGTGATCCAAACAGATTGGAATAAGGTGAAGATTGCAGAAGTAAAGAAAGATTCGGAAGTAAGACGACTGGCAGGAGTAAAAAGTCCAATCTTGACAGATGTAAAGAAAAAAGAAACAGTACATGTTATCGAGAACGAAGGAAAATGGAAAAAAGTTCGTACAGAAAACGGCTGTATTGGTTATATCATGGAAAAATATCTGAAGAAAGAAGAAACCGTGAATTATGACAGAGCGTTTAAAGAAGAGGAATTTACCAGCATTAAGAAAGACTACACTATCAATCTTGCATGGCATCAGGTAACTTCAAAGACAGCAAACAATGGAGTTCTCAGCACGATAGCAAATACAAAAGGACTTACGACAATTTCTCCGACATGGTTTAGTATCAAAGATACAAAAGGTAATATTCAATCAATCGCAAGTACGGATTATGTGAATTTTGCACATCAGGCTCAACTGGAAGTATGGGGGCTTGTAAGAAACTTTGATCCAATTGGCGGAGAGGGAATTTCTTCTTCGGAGGAAACTCATGAATTATTAAGCAGAACATCCAGCAGACAGACTCTTGTGAATCAATTGATATCAGAAGCGAAAAAAGTTGGGTTGGACGGAATTAATGTAGACTTTGAAACAGTAGCAGAAAAGACAGGTGAGCATTATATTCAGTTTATCCGTGAATTATCCATTGAATGTAGAAAAAATGGAATTGTGCTTTCAGTAGATAATTATGTGCCGAAAGGATATAATAAGCACTATTATAGGAAAGAACAAGGAATCGTTGCTGATTATGTCGTGATCATGGGATATGATGAGCATTTTGGCGGTTCGCCTGAAAGCGGTTCGGTTGCGTCTATTGATTATGTAAAAGACGGAATCCAAGAAACATTAAAAGATGTTCCGGCAGAAAAAGTAATCAATGCGATGCCGCTTTATACAAGACTTTGGAAGGAAGTTCCGAAATCTGAAGCGGAGCTGGCAAAAGAAGCAGGAACAGAAGCGGCAAATTATCCAATGAAAGTTACAAGTGAAACGTATGCTATGAATAAAGCAAGACAGGTTGCAGAAAAAGCCGGTGGAAAATTCGAATGGGATGATAAGACAAAACAGTACTTTGCACAGTGGGAGTCAGAAGGAGCTACATATAAGATGTGGCTGGAAGATGAAAAATCACTGGAAGAGAAGTTAAAAGTTATGAAGGAACATCATCTTGCAGGAGTGGCAACGTGGAAACTTGGATTTGAGAATGCAAGCGTTTGGGAATTGATTCTCAAATATGTGAATTAAAAAGCTAGGACAATCCCCTTGCAGCATATACTAATGGTAAATGCTGTAGGGGGATTTTTGTGTATCGGAAAATAAGAGTATCCATGTCGATTGTATTGCTGCTGTCTGCAGTATTGATTGGAAAGACCATGAGTGTGGTTGTATCGAGTGGGCATGTAGAAAAGGAGACAATGAAGAAAAGTGTCGTGATAGACGCAGGACACGGGGGAAGTGATCCGGGGAAAATTGGTGTAAATAAAAGTCTTGAGAAAGATATTAATTTACAAATTGCTTTGCAAGTGAAAGAAAAACTGGAGAAGAACAAGATTAAAGTGGTTATGACACGCGAAGATGGAGAAAGTTTATCGTCAACAGATGCAACAAATCACAAAGCAGATGATATGAAAAAGAGAGTAAAAATCATCAACGAATCAGATGCATCTATAGCAGTGAGCATCCATCAAAACAGTTATTCGTCAGAAGAAGTAAAAGGTGCACAGGTATTTTATTATACACATTCAGAAGAGGGAAAAAAGATGGCCGAGATCATGCAGGAGAACTTTCGTTTGGCGAATCCTAGAAATAAACGTCAGGCAAAGGAAAACGGTACGTATTATATGTTGAAAAAGACAAAGATACCTACAATCATTGTGGAATGCGGATTTTTGAGTAACTGGGAAGAGGCAGAACTGTTAAATTCACCAGAATATCAAGATAAGATGGCGCAATTGATCTGTGATGGAATTGTAAAGATTTTGCAATAGGAATTGTAATGAACTGTAATCAACTGTGGGGTTTTTTTTTGTTGGATTTGATGTTATAATACTCTCTATGAAAACATTAATTAGAAAAATCGATAAAAATCAAATAGACGAAGAGATTATGGAGCAAGCGGGTCTTATTTTGAAAGAAGGAGGACTTGTAGCATTTCCAACAGAAACAGTATATGGACTAGGAGCTAATGCATTAGATGAAGAAGCTGCGAAAAAAACTTATGCGGCAAAAGGAAGACCTTCGGACAATCCGCTGATTGTGCATATTGCAGAACTTTCTTATTTAGATAAGGTGGCAGCAGTTATTCCGAAGAAAGCAATTGATTTGGCTGAGGCTTTTTGGCCGGGACCTTTGACTATGATCTTTAAGAAAACGGACGTTGTACCATTTGGAACAACGGGAGGCTTGGATACGGTAGCAGTTCGAATGCCGGATGATGCAATTGCAAGAGCATTGATTCTGGCGGGTGGAGGCTATGTATCGGCTCCAAGCGCCAATACATCCGGAAGACCAAGCCCTACGACGGCAAAACATGTTGAGGAGGACATGGATGGTAAGATTGAGATGATATTGGACGGAGGAAGTGTGGATATCGGAGTAGAATCTACGATTGTCGATATGACGGTAGAACCACCGATGATTTTAAGACCGGGCGCTGTTACAAAAGAAATGTTAGAAGGTTGTATTGGTGAGATTCAGATTGATCGAGCTATTTTGGACGAGAACAGTACGGAGGCTCCAAAAGCTCCGGGAATGAAATATCGTCATTATGCGCCAAAAGCAGGACTTTCTATTGTAGAAGGAGAAGTGGAAGATGAGGTAAAGGCGATTAAGCAATTGTCTTATGATTTAAAGCGGCGTGGAAAAACAGCAGGAATCATTGCCAGTACCGAGACTTTACAAGAATATACAAACGGAATTGTCAAGAATGTAGGTTCGCGATTAAGCCAAGGATCAATCGCCAAGAATTTATATCGTGTACTTCGAGAGTTTGATGATGAAGATGTAGATTATATTTATAGTGAGTCATTTGCTGCAGAAGGATTGATGGAAGCGGTAATGAACCGTTTGGAGAAGGCGGCAGGACATCAAGTACTTGATGCGAAGTCGATTGTTTCGTTACAAAAGTACAGAAGGATAGTTTTTGTAAGTACAACCGATAACTGCCGAGGCCCTATGGCGGCAGAGATTTTGCGGAATCAAGATCTTGCGCAGGAATATGAAGTGGAATCGCGAGGAATGGTTGTTTTATTTCCGGAACCGGCAAATCAGAAGGCAGAGGCGATTATGAAGAGTCGGCAGATGACGCTTTGTAATCATGAAGCGGTGCAATTTGAAGAAAAAGACTTAGATGAAGATACGTTAGTTCTTACTATGGAAGAAGGACAAAAATGGAAAATCGTTTCCGAATATGAGTTTGTAAAGAACGTGTATACGTTGAGTGAATTTGTGGAGATTGATACGGAAATTCCGTCTCCGTATGGACAACCGCTTACGGAGTATGGAAAAGTATTTGAGATGCTACAGGAAATGATTGCAAAGCTTGTGGAAAGATTGAATGCAGAAGCTGAGAATAAGATGTAAAAACAGGAGGAATAGTATGTCAAAAGTACATGTAATGGATCATCCATTGATCAGTCATAAAATTAGTTTAATTCGAAGAGAAGATTTAGGTTCCAAAGATTTTCGTGAGATGATCAGCGAGATTGCAATGTTAATCTGCTATGAGGCAACAAGAGACTTGAAACTTCAGGACGTGCAGATTAAAACACCGATCTGTGAGATGACAGGTAAGGAGCTGGCAGGCAAGAAACTTGCGGTAGTGCCGATTCTTCGCGCCGGGCTTGGCATGGTAGAAGGGATGCTAGCTATGATTCCGGCAGCAAAAGTAGGACATATTGGATTATATCGTGATCCGGAGACGTTGGAAGCGGTAGAGTATTTTTGTAAATTACCGGTAGATTGCGAAGAACGAGATGTGTTTGTTGTGGATCCGATGCTTGCAACCGGTGCGTCAAGCGTGGCGGCAGTACAGATGTTAAAAGATAAAGGCGTTAAAAATATTCGATTTTTATGTATCATTGCGGCTCCGGAAGGAGTGAAACGCATGCAGGAAGCACATCCGGATGTGGACATTTATATCGGCGCTTTGGACGAAAAATTGAACGATCACGGATATATTGTTCCTGGACTTGGAGATGCAGGAGACCGTATTTTCGGAACAAAATAAAGAACATGCGGAGGAAGAGATATGAGCTGTAAGAGAAAGGATTATATCACCTGGGATGAATATTTTATGGGCGTTGCGCTTTTATCAGGAAAACGATCCAAGGATCCGAACACACAGGTAGGCTGTTGTATTGTAAGTCAGGATAATAAGATTCTATCTATGGGATATAATGGATTGCCAAAGGGCTGCTCGGATGACGAGTTCCCTTGGGAGAGAGAGGGGGAGAATCCTCTTGAAACCAAATATGTATACACGGTGCATAGTGAACTGAATGCCATTTTGAATTATAGTGGTGGAAGCTTAGCCGGTGCCAAGCTATATGTATCGTTGTTCCCATGTAATGAATGTGCGAAGGCTATTATCCAGTCCGGCATCAAGGAAGTAGTGTATGATGAAGATAAGTACGCGGATACACCATCGGTGTTAGCATCAAAAAGAATGTTTGATGCTGCGGGAGTAAGGTATCATCAGTATCACAGAACCGGAAGAAAGATAGAGATTGAATTGTAAAAAAAGTGTGTCTTTTTTAAGTTTTTGTTGACAGACAGGGAAAGACAGCTTATAGTTATTTTTGAATAAAAGGGAGTAACTGGCGTTTAGACGTTTGCGATGTCGTCAGTACGATGATTCATCATCCGTATCGTAATGAAACAGTGAGACTTTTATTGCATCATTTGTGTGCAATAGAGGTCTCTTTTTTTATGCATAGTTGTCCATAGAGAATTCATAGTATTCCTGGGAAATTGGGGCATAATAAAAGAGACTGATGCACGGATAAGAAACGGAGGAGAAGTGAGATATGAAAGCAAGTTATCAGATGTCTGCAGATGAAGTAAGAATGCAGGTGAATGGGAAATTGGAACCGCTTACGGACGAAGAGGTGAGATCCCATCAGGAGCAGTATGGTAAAAATGAATTGACAGAAGGAAAGAAAAAAAGTACATTTCAAATTTTCTTAGAGCAATTTAAAGATTTCCTTGTAATTATTCTGATTGTTGCGGCAATTGTTTCCGGATTTATGGGAGATGTGGAGAGTGCAGCAGTCATTTTAATTGTAATCACTATGAATGCAATTCTTGGTACCGTACAGACAGTCAAAGCAGAGCAATCTTTGCAAAGCTTAAAAAAACTGTCGGGGCCGGTTGCGAAGGTGTTACGGAATGGAAACGTAGTGCAAATTCCTTCTGAGGAATTGACAATTGGTGATGAAGTAATGTTAGAGGCGGGAGATTATGTTCCTGCTGATGGACGTATCTTGAAAAATGCAAGTCTTAAAATCGATGAAAGTGCATTGACCGGAGAAAGTCTTGGTGTGGAAAAGACAGAGGATACTATCGAAGGAGAGGTACCACTTGGGGACAGAACGAATATGGTATTTTCGGGAAGTTTTGTGACATATGGACGAGGATCTTTTATTGTAACTTCGATTGGAATGGAAACAGAGGTTGGTAAGATTGCGACACTTCTTAAAACAACATCTGAGAAAAAGACTCCGCTTCAAGTGAATTTGGACCAGTTCGGACAAAAACTTTCTATATTGATCTTAGTATTTTGTGCGATTCTGTTTGGAATTAGCGTTATGCGAGGAGACTCCGCGGGAGACGCATTTTTATTTGCAGTTGCGTTGGCAGTAGCAGCAATTCCGGAGGCGCTGAGTTCTATTGTAACGATCGTGCTTTCCTTTGGAACGCAGAAAATGGCAAAAGAGCATGCAATCATTCGTAAACTGCAAGCAGTAGAAGGACTCGGAAGTGTGTCTGTTATCTGTTCGGATAAAACAGGGACATTGACACAGAATAAGATGACGGTAGAAGATTACTATGTGAATGGAATGAGAATTCCGGCAGGTGAGATTGATCGTCATGCAGTCGGACAAAGACAATTGTTAAGATACAGTATTCTTTGCAATGATTCTACGAATGTTGATGGAGTAGAAATTGGGGATCCGACAGAAACAGCCCTTATTAATCTGGGAACAAAACTTGGAGCTACACCGGAACATGTAAGAGGAAAATTCCCACGTACAAGTGAAATCCCATTTGATAGTGATAGAAAGCTAATGTCGACGGCTCATGTATTGGAAGATGGACCGGTCATGTTGACAAAAGGCGCAGTAGACGTTCTTCTTACAAGAATGAATCGAATTTGGAAAAATGGAGAGATTACAACTCTTACAGAGGAAGAGAAAGAGAAGATTGAAAATCAGAATCAAGAATTTTCAAGGGGAGGACTCCGTGTTTTAGCCTTTGCATATAAGCCGATTGAAGAGGGACATTTGTTGACCCTTGAAGATGAAAACGATTTAATCTTTATCGGATTGATTTCTATGATGGATCCTCCAAGAGAGGAATCGAAGGCAGCGGTTGCGGAATGTATTCGTGCAGGAATTAAGCCGATTATGATCACAGGAGATCACAAGGTGACAGCAGCAGCGATTGCAAAACGAATCGGTATCTTAAAAGATGAATCCGAGGCTTGTGAAGGAGCGGAGATTGATAACCTGTCAGATGAAGAATTAAAAGATTTTGTGGAAGGCATTTCTGTGTATGCCCGTGTAACGCCGGAACATAAGATTCGAATCGTACGTGCATGGCAGGAAAAAGGAAACATCGTATCTATGACAGGAGACGGCGTCAACGATGCACCGGCCCTTAAACAAGCAGATATTGGCGTCGCAATGGGAATTACGGGAACAGAAGTTTCCAAAGATGCTGCATCTATGGTGTTGACGGACGATAATTTTGCTACTATTATAAAAGCAGTAGAGAACGGAAGAAACGTATACAAAAATATCAAAGGTTCCATTCAATTCCTGTTATCCGGTAATTTTGGAGGAATCCTTGCGGTTCTATATGCGGCGATCGCCGGGCTGCCTGTGCCATTTGCGCCGGTACATCTATTATTTATCAACTTGTTGACGGATAGTCTTCCGGCAATTGCGCTTGGATTGGAACCACATACAAAAGCTGTAATGGACGAAAAACCGCGTCCAATGAACGAATCTATTCTGACAAAAGACTTCCTGGCAAAAATAGGACTGGAAGGTTTGTCTATTGCAATTATGACTATGGTTGCATTTATGCTCGGATATCGAGGATTTGCGGGAGTAGAAGGCAATGCCCTTCTTGCAAGTACAATGGCATTTGGTACACTTTGTACGTCACGTCTTGTACATGGATTTAACTGTAAATCAGACAGACCGGTATTATTTTCAAAAACATTTTTCAATAATATCTATCTGCTAGGTGCTTTTGTTTTAGGTCTTGTTCTAATTACATCTGTACTGATGATTCCGGCTATGGATACGATTTTCAAGGTACAGACTTTGAATGTGACACAGTTATTTACGGTATACGGCCTGTCATTATTGAATCTTCCGGTAATCCAACTGTTGAAATGGATTAGAAAAAGATAGGGTGAGTAAATGAATTTAGACAAAGAAACGATTCGGAAAATCAGAGGCTTGATCGTGTTTGCGGTAGTCGTAGTCATGATCGTATGGAATTATGAAGTGTTTTTTAAGCTGCTGGGACATGCGGTGAACATTATTCTGCCGTTTTTAATCGGCGGGGGAATTGCATTTGTGTTAAATGTACCGATGCATTTTGTGGAAGAAAAGTTATTTGGACAAAAGAAATTGAAAAACAATAAAACGGCACAAAAACTGGCAAGACCAGCCAGTTTTGTGCTCACATTGATTTTTGTCTTTGGAATCATTTTTCTTGTGATGTTTATTGTGATTCCGGAGCTTACACGAACGATTGCAAATGTAGGCGTGACTATACAGCGAGAAATTCCGAAAATGCTTCTTTATGCAGAAGAGCTATTTCAAAATAATCCAGATGTAGTGGAATGGATTGAAGGCATCGAATTTAACTGGAATAAAATCCTGGAAAATATGGTAAGTTTCTTTACAAACGGCGCGGGTAACGTTATGGATTCTACATTTGCAGTAGCAAGAAGTATCGTGAGCGCGGTCACAACATTGGCAATTGGTTTTATTTTTGCTTGTTATATTTTACTTCAAAAAGAGCGTCTGCATGTGCAGGTGAAAAAGATAGGGTATGCGTTTATTCCGAGAGATTGGATGGAGATTATGCTTGCAATATCTTCTATGGCATATAAGACATTTTCGCATTTCCTTACAGGTCAATGTGTGGAAGCAGTTATTTTAGGAACGATGTTTTTTGTAACAATGACGTTGTTTAAGATGCCATATGCTTTGCTTGTCGGAGTATTGATTGCGTTTACCGCATTGATTCCGATTTTCGGAGCATTTATTGGCTGTGCAGTGGGAACCATCTTGATTTTTATGGTGAATCCGGTGCAGGCATTAGGATTTATAGTTATGTTCTTTGTACTGCAGCAGATAGAAGGCAATCTGATCTATCCACATGTAGTGGGCAACTCAGTAGGACTTCCGTCTATTTGGGTGCTTGTGGCAGTTAGTATCGGTGGAAGCTTGATGGGGATTGTAGGAATGTTGATATTTATTCCATTGGTTTCTGTTGTATATTCTTTGATTCGTGGAATTGTGAATAGACGTTTGGAGAGAAGGAACATAAAAGTATAGTAGCTTTGCATAAGATTTTAATAAAAATCCAGTGAGGCAAATATGTTGAATTATTTATGGGGCGGCATGATTATAGCCGGAATCATCTTTGGAGTGTTTAGTGGGAAGATTCCGGATATAACCAATGGCGCCCTTGATTCTGCGAAGGAAGCTGTAGATCTTTGCATTGTGATGATTGGAATTATGTCGATGTGGTCAGGATTGATGGAGATTGCAACAAAAGCAGGAATCCTAGAGGGAGCAGCGAAGAAGATGGGAGGAATACTCCGATTCTTATTTCCAGGAGTTCCGAAAGGTCATCCTGCGGAACGGCATATTACGACCAATATGATTGCGAACGTATTGGGGCTTGGGTGGGCGGCAACGCCGGCGGGACTTTTGGCAATGAAAAGTCTGCAGGAGTTGAATCCCAATCGAGACAAAAGTATTGCAAGTCGGGATATGTGCACATTTCTAATTCTCAATATATCTTCTCTTCAATTGATCCCAATTAATATCATTGCTTATCGAAGCCAGTACGGAAGCGTGAATCCGGCCGGAATCGTAGGCGCCGGGATTGTGTCAACAGCTATAAGTACTATAGCGGCGGTTGTGTTTTGTAAAATGATGTATCATATCGCAAAATAGAGGAAAAGGGTATTACCGATTTGGTGATACCCTTTAAGAATTTTGTACAGAAAGATAATTGGTCTTTTTCATTAATTTATAATCTTCTTTGGAAAAGGTTAGCTGCTGGATTAAAGTGTCCTTATTTGTAATTTCTGTATTAGAAATTATAACTTTTAAAGTAATTGGTAACATTGTGTAATTAGAAAGTCCGGACATTAAGCCTACCTGTTGATTGGAATTTACGAGATTATGTATGCAGGAAATCAGCACATGTTCCGTTGTCATTTGATTGTGCAGAATATATGTTCCGATAAATCCTTCCTGCTTGTATTCTCCAAGATAAAAACTACTACAGTTTCCAGGATTATTGACATCCTTGACATCATTGAACAGCTGTGCACGAAATACATGATTGCCATTACGAGAAGGATATTGCTCAATGACACTTTGGATAATACTTTTGCTTTGTATGTCATAGGAATACAAATAAAGTCGATGGGCATTATCTTCAAAAACAAGAGTTTCGTTGGTGAAATCTGAGATTTCTTCCAATAAAAACGATGGAGAAATTCGAAAAATGTTCGCAATCTCTATAAAGGTCGGAAGATCTAAGGAAATATCACCTTTTTCGTATTTGGAAACAGTAGAGATACTTTTGCGCAGTTTGGTTGCCAGTTCCTTTAGTGTCATATTGTATGCTGTTCTATATTTTCTTATATTTTCGCCTATAATGATATCTACATTCATAACAATTTTCTTTCCTAAAAATCAATTTTTTTATTAATTATATACAAAAAAATCCGAAGCGATGAAAAAATGTACGTTCTTTCGTACATTTTTTCATAAGAATATAATATCATATCTAAAATTTTCGTGTCAAGAAAATTGAGTGTGTTTGTAAAAATATAAAAAAATTATTAAAATTAGTATAGTGAAAGACAAAAGGAGGATTACTATGAAAGTAGAAGAAAGATTGTTGAAATATGTGGCAATCAAAACACCGTGCGACGAAAACAGTGAATCTGTTCCAACTTCTCAGTGTCAGTTTGACCTTGCGAAAGCTTTAGTGGAAGAGCTAAAGGAGCTGGGGGTAGAAAACGCACAATTAGATGAAAAATGTTTTGTGTATGGTACGATACCGGCAACGGAAGGATACGAGAAACAAAAAAAGATTGGTTTTATTGCACATATGGATACAGTTTCTGAGTTTTGTGAAGCAGAAATAAAACCGATGATCACAGCAAATTACAATGGAGAGGATCTAGTGCTTGGAACAAGCGGAAGAGTGCTGACAACGAAGGATTTTCCGCATTTGAAAGAATTGAAAGGTCGAACACTGATTACTTCTGATGGAAATACAATTCTTGGAGTAGATGATAAAGCCGGAATTGCGGAAATTATGCAGATGATTCAGATTTTGAGAGATGAAAATATTCCTCATGGACAGATCAGCGTAGCGTTTACACCGGACGAAGAATGTGGAAGTGGAGCTGCACACTTTGACTTTAACAAATTCGACGCGGAAGTTGCTTATACATTGGACGGAGATGGAGAAGGAGAAATTCAATATCAGAATTTCAATGCTTGTGAAGCAAAATTTGAGATTCAAGGGAAAAACGTTCATCCGGGTTCGGCAAAAGATGTAATGATCAATGCTGTTTTAATTGCAGCAGATATCAACAACATGTTGCCAAGATATGAAATTCCGAGATGTACAGAAGGATATGAAGGGTTCTATCATTTATTGAGCATCCATGGAGACGAAGGTCATGCAACGTCAGAATATATTGTACGTGATCATGATGAGCATAATTTTAATGCGAGAAAAACAACACTTCGCCATATTGAAAAGAGTTTAAATGAAATCTGGGGTGAGGGTACGGTAACATTGACACTTACAGATGAGTACAAAAATATGGAAAGTATTATCAAAGAGCATATGTATCTGATCGATAATGCGAGAAAAGCCTGCGCTGCAGCGGGAGTTGCAGAGGATATTTCGCCAATCCGAGGAGGAACAGACGGATGCAAACTTTCATTTAAAGGACTTCCTTGTCCGAACTTAGGAACAGGCGGACATGGATATCACGGACCTCTGGAACATGTGACAGTAGAAGGAATGGAAGCAGCAGTGCGAATAGTTGTAGAATTGGTGAAAATTTTTGCAAATGAATAGAGCAAATGAATAAAAAAGAAAGAGGAGAAAAATAAAATGGAAAAGAAAAAGAAAAAACTGGAATTTCCTACCGCGATTACCGTACTTTTTATCGTATTGATTTTTGCAGCGATTTTGACAGTTGTAGTACCGGCAGGATTATATTCAAAACTATCTTATAATGCAACAAGCGATAAGTTTGAAGTGACAACACCGGCAGGTGAAGTGACAGAGATGGAGCCGACGCAGGCAACATTAGATGAACTGGGAGTAACAGGTAACTTGGATAAATTCTTAAACGGCAGTTTGAGTAAACCAGTTGCAATCCCTGGAACATATGAGAGAGTAGAACAGTCTCCGCAGGGAATTCTTGAGATTCTTTTAGCGCCAATCAGTGGTGTGTATGACACAATTGACATTATTCTTTTCGTATTTATCCTTGGTGGATGTATCGGAGTTTTGAATAACATGGGTGCATTCAATGCAGCCATTGCGGTACTTTCTAAGCTTACAAAGGGTAAAGAATACATTTTGATCATTTTGATCACAATTATCATTGCAGCAGGAGGTACCACATTTGGTCTTGCCGAAGAGACGATTGCCCTATATCCGATCCTTGTGCCGGTATTCCTGGCAGCCGGATATGATGTAATGGTTTGTATCGCTGCAATTTATATGGGATCTTGTATTGGTACTATGTTTCCGACAATCAACCCATTCTCAGTAGGAAATGCGAGTAATGCAGCAGGTATCAGTATTGCAGAAGGTATGGGATTCCGTACAATTGCATTGATACTTGGAGTTCTCATTACATTGATTTATATTTTACGTTATGCGAAAAAAGTAAAAGAGGATCCGACAAAATCTCTTTGCTATGATCAGTACGAACATCATATGAAAAAATTTGGACATCAAGGAGAGGTTCCGGAATTTACAACAAGAATGAAATTATCTCTTTCTGTATTTGGTATTGCATTTGCAATCCTTGTATATGGACTTGTTCGTTATCAGTGGTGGTTCGATAAGATGACAGCTCTCTTCCTTGCATGTGCAATCCTTCTTGCATTTACATCAGGAATCGGAGAGAAAAACTTTATGGATCAGTTCATTACCGGTGCGGCGGACTTAATGAGCGTAGCGCTTGTTGTAGGTGTTGCCCGTGGTATCAACATCATTCTTGAAAATGGTATGGTATCCGATACAATCCTTGAGTTCTTCTCAGGAGCAATCAGCGGAATCAATCCGTTTGTATTCATTATTTTGATGATGCTTGTATTCATCGTACTCGGATTCTTCATTTCATCCTCATCTGGACTTGCAGTATTATCTGTACCAATCATGGCTCCGCTTGCAGATACAGTAGGTGTTTCAAGAGCTGCGATTGTTTCAGCATATGCTTATGGTTTAGGACTTATTTCCTTCATCACACCGACAGGATTAGTTCTTGCAACATTGGCGATGGTAGATGTTACGTATGATAAATGGTTGAAATTTATTATGCCGCTTATGGGAATCATTACCGGCTTTAGTGCAGTAATGCTTCTTGTTCAAGTAATGCTATAAACGACAGAGTGATAGAACAAGAACCGAGGGAGAAATATGGATTTTGAGAAAGAAATTCGAGAAGACCGGGAAAGTCTGATCGAAGATATTAAAAGAATAGTATCTATCAATAGTGTGGAAGCTGCTCCGGAAAAGGGGATGCCTTTTGGAAAAGGAGCAGCGGATGCGCTGCAATGTTTCTTGGATATGGCAGAAGACTTAGGAGGAAAGTCGGAAAACTTTGACAACTATGTAGGACATGTAGATTTTGGAGAAGGAGAAGAGACTCTTGGAATTCTAGGTCATGTAGATGTTGTTCCGTGTGGAGAAGGCTGGGTATGCAATCCGTTTCAGCCGGAAGTAATCGATGGAAAACTATATGGGCGTGGAGTTTTGGATAACAAAGGGCCGATGGTAGTCTGTCTTCATGCTATGAAAATATTGAGAGAATCAGGCTTGCCATTAAAGAAAAAGATTCGATTTATTGTTGGTGCAAATGAAGAAACAGATTGGAAGTGTGTTGAGTATTATTTTAATCAAAAGAAAATTACACCTCCGGAATTGTCGTTTACCCCGGATGCAGAGTTTCCGTTAAACCATGCGGAAAAAGGAGTGTTCCAATATCAATTGGTAACAGAGCTTCAAGAAAATACTGTGATTGCCGGTGGAAATGCGTATAATTCGGTAGCAGAAAGCGCGTACGTTCTTTTGCCACAAGATGTAGAAGTACAAGTTCAGGCAAGTTTAAAACAATGGGAAAAAGAAACGGGCTGCAGTTTTGAATATATTGTTGAAAATGGCTGGATTAAGTTAATGGCAAAAGGATTTGCCGCACATGCTGCAAATCCATCAGAAGGTAAAAATGCGATTACCGCAATTATGAAAGCGGTATCCGATTTACAGCTTTCTAATGAACTTGGAGAAATTGCTTCGTTCTATATGGAACACATCGGGTTCAATCTTTGTGGTGAGAATATAGGAGTTGGCTTGGAGGATGAGGTATCCGGAAAATTAAGCTTTAATGTAGGAAAAGTAGAAGTATCTGATGGAAAACTGATTTTTTCTATTGATAATCGTGTTCCGGTAAGTTATCCATGCAAAGAAGCACAGGAAAGAATCGAGAAAACTTTGGAAGGTACAAGATTTTATTTTGCGAATCCGGATATTATCGAAGCAATCTATGTTCCAAAAGACAGCTTCCTTGTACAGACTTTAATGGATGTGTATAAAGAAGTGACAGGAGATCAGACGGCAGAACCGCAGGTTGACGGAGCATGTTCGTATGCAAGAGCGTTGGAGAACTGCGTAGCCTTTGGCGCGCTTCTTCCGGATCAGCCAAATCTGATGCATCAAAAAAATGAGTATTTAGAATTAGATAAACTGGATATGTGGATGAAAATCTATTTGGAAGCGATTTATAGACTTGCAAAATAAGCTAGAAGAGTCAAGCCAGACTGTTGACAAAGTCCCGGACAGAAGTCCGGGATTTTCTTTTATCATACTTCCCGCATTTCTAGCTTTTTTTCGTAGATTTACCAAGAAAAATGGTTCGGTTATCTTCCGTTTTTTGTTTGCTATTGATATCTAAATTTAAAGGTTGTTTTTTCTGTACTCGATAGGAGAAATTCCGTAAACCTCTTTAAATTTACGGCAAAAATAAGGCGCATCGTGAAAGCCGCATTGTTCTGATATGGTTGTAACCTTCATTTCCGTGGTTGCCAGCAGTTTTGCAGCTTCTTTTAGTCTGTATTGTATCAAATAAGAAATGGGAGATTGGTGGATTCCATTCTTGAATATTTGCATACATGTGTTCTTGCTTACATGAGTAAAATCTGCAATGTCATCAAGCTGGATCTGTTCGGCGTAATGACTGTGAATAAAACTCATCATCATTTGAAGGCGAGACGTATCACGGTTTCTTTTAACGGTTTGTCTTTGTAGAACCTTAGATGCAATATTTTCGTATAGCAATTCCCAAATGGATGTCAACAATCGTAGGCTTGTCAGCTCCTTGAAATTTGTTAGCTCCTGTGTCTTAAATACCTGATTTAGTAAAGTAAGTATCTCTTTATGCCATGGTGTATGCGGTTCAAAAACCAAAAAGCCAACATCTGAAGTAAGAATTGGCTTAATATATTGCTGATATATAAAACTCTTCTCTGAAGCTAATATCAAAGGGGAAAAAACAATATTGGGAATCAAGGTGGGCTGTTCTGCCCTTAATTGATGGATCATTTTCGCGTTGATAAATATACCGCTGCCTGCTGGTAGGGAAAAAATATCTTTTCCGATGCAACATTGCATTTCGCCGCTTTGCACATATACAAATTCAATTTCCTGATGCCAATGCCAACCGATTGTGTGGAAGTCGAAATCCCAGATGTTCTCCAGATAGTATTGAAATGGAAATGACGACTGCCCGTGGGTTCGTTTTTCCATAAGAGTTTCATCTGTAATAATTTTTAATCCACTAGTGTCTGTCAATGGTACCACCCTCCTATACATTGTGATATTATACAATAAAAGCGTGAGAATGTCCATTGATACACGAATAAAATCGTGATATCATTCAATGTAGTTTTGGAAGGAGAGCTTTGCACTATGAAGAACTATAAAAAAACATTAAGAGCTTGTTATCTCGGATTTATCACACAGGCAATTGCAGCGAATTTTGCACCGTTGCTTTTTTGGGCGTTTCATTCAGATTTCAACATTTCATTGGGACAGGTTGCCTTAATTCCTACCGTGTTCTATGTAACGCAATTGATTGTAGATCTAATTTGTGCAAAATATGTAGATTCTATCGGATACCGAAAATCCATTGTGGCTTCTCAGTTGTTTGCAGGCCTGGGGCTAATCGGACTTGCGGTTTTGCCAAATATAATGTCTCCGTATGTCGGAATCTTGATCGGGGTGCTTTTTTATGCACTCGGAAGCGGTCTGGTTGAGGTCTTGTGCAGCCCAATTGTGGAAGCTTGCCCCTTTGACCATAAGGAAAAAGTGATGAGCCTGCTTCACTCCTTTTACTGCTGGGGCAGTGTGGGCGTGATTCTACTTTCCACAATTTTCTTTGCCGTTTTTGGTATTGACAACTGGAGAATTTTAGCCTGCTTGTGGGCAATGATTCCTTTGTACAATATTTACAATTTTGCTACATGTCCTATTGAGCATCTGGTAGAGGATGATCAGAGAATGCCGTTGCGTCAATTGCTGAAGACACCTATTTTCGGAGTTGCAATTATCCTGATGATTTGTGCGGGAGCTTCAGAAATGTCAATGGCTCAGTGGGCGTCGGCTTTTGCAGAATCCGCATTGGGATTAACCAAATCCGTTGGCGACTTGGCGGGGCCGTGTTTGTTTGCTATCACAATGGGAATTGCTCGTGTGCTGTACGGCAAGTTTGGTGAGAAGATAGATTTGACAAAGTTCATGCTGGTATCGGGAGTTCTTTGTGTATTGAGCTATCTTTTGGCTGGTCTATCTGCAATGCCGCTTTTGGGCTTGATTGGATGTATTATATGCGGCTTCTCAGTTGGTATTATGTGGCCTGGAAGTATCAGCATTACTGTTCCGAGGATTCCAAATGGAGGTACAGCCTTGTTTGCACTATTGGCGATAGCCGGAGATATGGGCGGCGCTTTTGGTCCGAGCATGGTGGGGTATTTTTCGCAGCAGGCAGGAGATAATCTTCAGGCGGGTTTGCTAATGGGATGTATATTCCCTTTCATCATGTTGGTAACTTTGATTGTAATGAGAAAAATGGAAAGAAAGGATAAATACTGCGGTTGCCAAAGAGAGGGAGGCGGACTGTAGATAAAACTCTACCTAGCAAGAATGCGCAGCTCGCGGAGAAGAAATCATTGCTTCGTAACCGCTCGCGCGCGAAGAATGTGCATTGCACATTCTTTTTTATGTTTGCGCGCCATGGGCGCGCTCTAACAGGTGAAAGTC
>OLRL01000420.1_pt1 | contig 31554 bp, 38 predicted proteins | sample 1643201 | NCBI WGS metagenome assembly OLRL01 (sample SAMEA3136649, study PRJEB25190) | human gut metagenome | biome: human gut; feature: human-associated habitat; material: faeces | place: Austria | collected 2013
TGCATAAGGTCGAACATTCTTGAGAATAAAGTGTAAACCAATATTGACAATATCATTACTGCGGTTCATAATACCATCAGGCACGACAATAAACGCTTTTCCATTTGGTTTGAGGGCACGAATAATCCATTCCATGAACAAACCTTCGATGCCCATTGCGCTTACAGAAAAGTATTTCTTGAGTGCATCATCCTTGGAAATCTCTTCCTTCAAATTACTACTTCCGCTCATAACATAAGGCGGATTCGTTAAAATCAGATCATACTGATCATGGACAGGCTTTGCCAAGGTTCCAAGAATCGAGTTGGTCTGAAGCAAAAACGTGTCGTTAAAAAGTTTAGCAAATTTATCTGTCATTTCTGGATGCTCTCGGAGCAAACCAGACATATAAATCAGCATATTTGCTTTAGCAAGAATGATTGTTTTTTGTTCGTCCTTATCAAATCCTTTGTCAAAACCACTCAGCGTAATTTGGGGCTTTAACTCTCCATCCTCCACTTTATAGAATCGGTGCAAATCGTGAAGAATCGGTTCAAGCAAGAATTTTCCGACGCCACACGCCGGATCGCAAATCTTCATACCCGGAGTGATGTCTATCATATTGACAATAGCTCGAACTACCTTCAAGGGTGTAAAGTATTGACCCCAATTTTTCTTACTGATTGATTCTTTCAAGAATGTTTCAAACAGCTTGCTTTTGAAGTCGTAGTCTATGTTCTCTAAAGTCCCAAAATCATTAAAACGCTTAAGAATTTTGTGGAAAACAGTCGCATATCCAGAAACAGCCTTGTCATCTTTGGATACAAAAATTGTTCCATTGATAATGGTAGTTTTGTCCTTCGGGTTGCCAGGGAAAAGAGCTTTAATCTTTACTCGTACCGTGGAAGCATAATATTCAAGCACCTCATTCTCATTATTGCCAGAGTATTTTCCCAGCAAATCATAGAATGAATACATTCCCTTCAAAACACCTAAATCGCTAAGGTATTTGAAGATGAAAATCTCAACAAAGGTGTACAAACAATTTTCAGGTGTAGCTCCTGAAACAGCCCATAAATCTTGCCATACTTTTTCGGCCAGAGGCAGAGGATCAACAGACGCAGCAGCCTTGATTTGATTATTGGTAGCATTAATAGAGGCTCGAATCTTATTGATGAGGGTAATACACTCTGTGCTACTCTTGTCAAAATTTAATGTAATGCGGCTACCATCTTCCTGTAGAATTTCTTGACCGGTAGCGGGGTTAATCCAAAAAGTTTTCTTGCCGTCAGTAACAATGTAAACTTTTGCCTGCAATATCTGGGCTGTCCCAATTTCTTGTGCAATAGCTTTAGCAATCTGCTTTTCGGTTCGCAACTCCTGAGGGGTCTTATACTCGATAGCTGCGATGATAATTGGCTTTTTAACAATCAAGGCATCCGGCTTTTTTCCCTCATATGCCTCATAGTCTTTATCGGGAATAATCTTCGCTCCTTTAAGAGCTTTTAATGTAGTAGCGCCAATATTGTAGAAATTCCAATCGCCCATTTTTTCAGGAGCTTCTATCAAATTACGCTGAATCAGTTCTTCACTCAATGGTATCTGCTCCTTCCTGCCCCGTACTGGTGGCGTTTAGATAGGCATCTATGTCATCTTTACGGATGCGCCAGCTTCGACTTCCTACTTTGGAAGCAACAAGTTCCTTAGAGGCAATCATTCGCCGTACCGTTTTATCGCATACTTTCAAATATTCAGCCGCTTGAGCAACTGTAAATAATTCATCTTTCATAGCATATCCACTCCATTTTGTCAAGTATATCATTAATGTTTATAAAACGCAATATACATATTGGAATTTCCGAGATTTAATTATACTTAATTGGACAATAAGGAATTTTAATAGACATTATATTTGCAACATTAGTACATCCCCAAAGAACATATATTAAAAGGTGCCACTTAAAATGGCACCTTTTTACAGCAATATCATTTTAGTGAATCATCTGAAAATACTTCAGTGCCTCCATAATCGCCGCCTCTTTTTCCGGCGGACACTGCGGCACCTTCGCATCTTCCTTCTTTGACAGATTATAATTCTGTCCCACATCAAGACCACACTTCCGCTTAACCTGGGAGATATACAGGCTGGACACCTTCAATCCATGCTTTTCCAGTACATACTCCTTGATTTCATCATAAGTGGCCTTACTCTCCGCAGCAGTCAAATCCAGCTCGTCCATCTTAATCTCAACCTCGATATGTTGCTTTGCATTCAGTTTGGACAATAAACATACCGTCTCCACATGCACCGTCTGACAAAACTGATCCACCGCCACACTCTTCACAACCTCATATCCTCTTGCCTGTATCATCTCCAGATCCCGTGCCAGACTGGTCACTTTACAGGAAATGTAGACAATCTTGTCCACTCCGTAATCCAGGATTTTCGGCAAAGCCTTTGGATGAATCCCGTCTCTTGGCGGATCCAGGACGATCACATCCGGTTTTTCCTCAATCTCATCCAACACTTTAAATACGTCCCCGGCAATAAATTTACAGTTGGAAAGTCCGTTGTGTGCAGCATTTTCTTTGGCTGCCTCCACAGCTTCCTCGATAATCTCCACACCGATCACCTGTTTTGCCACCGGCGCCAGCACCTGCGCGATCGTCCCAGTTCCGCTGAACAAATCGAACACTGTCATATCGTTGATATCTCCGATATAATCACGAACTGTACTGTAAAGCACTTCCGCCCCTCTTGAATTTGGTTGAAAGAAAGAAAACGGCGTGATCTTGAATTCCAAATTCAACAGCTTCTCATAAAAATAGTCCTGCCCGTAAATGATTCTGGTCTCATCACTCTGAACCACATCAGAAAGAGAATCATTTAAAATATGAAGAAATCCCACGATTTTCCCTTCCAGTTCCAAATTAAGGAGTGCCTCTTTTAATGGAGACATATCGTGTTCTTCCTGTGTAGTTGTAACCAGATTGACCAGGATTTCTCCTGTGCGGTCACCTCTCCGAAGCAGCAAATGACGCAGATAGCCTGTATGCTGCATTTTCTTATAATAGCTGACATTTCGCTCCTTAAAATATTCCAGCACACAATTTAAGATTTTTGTCATGTCATCATGTACCAGCTTGCAGTCTGACGCTGTCAGCACATCATACGTGCTGCCTTTTTTATGCAGTCCCAATGTCAGAGGCCCGTCCTTATACTCGTCGCCGAACGAGAACTCCATCTTATTGCGGTATGCAAATTCTTTCGGACTTGCCTTCACTCCTTCAAAAAGATATTCACCGTTCACTGCTTCATTCAGAATGTTTTTCACCTGTTCTGCCTTCATGTCCATCTGCGCTTCATAAGACATGGTCTGGTACATACACCCTCCGCATACCGGGAAAATGCTGCACACCGGTTTTCTTGTTTCCAGCGGAGATTTCTCCAGCACTTCCAACAGGCGCCCCTCTGCATTTCCTCGCTTAAACTTATTCACACAGAATTTTACCTTCTGTCCCGGAATCCCGTTCTTTACGATCACAGATTTGCCTTCTTCTGCAACTGTGACAACTCCTTTATTGGGAAACTCCACTTTTTCTATCGTTCCTTCTAATACTTGTCCTTTTTTCATTCTCTTTTATCCTTATCTTTTCTTTGTTTTTGTAATACTTCCTGACGAAAAAAGAGACAGGGTGCAGTGTATTCCGACCACATCCTGTCTTCTGTTCTCTTTTCGTTCTGATTAAACCTGATCTTCCTCACTGAAATAATCATCGAAATCATCATCAAAATCTTCTTCGAAATCTTCCAGATAATCCGGTGTAAAGAAGCAATATACCGCATATGCGATCGCTGCCACTGCTGCAACAGCACCTACAATCGCCAATACCCAGATGACTGTCTTTTTCACTTTTTCATCATCTTTCTTTTTCAGTAATTCATTCAGTTTTGACTCTGCGATCAATTCCTCAACTTTACTCATATATTCACGTCCTTTCTCCTTGCCGCCGTACAGGTTTGCTTTTCATTATTATAACACTATCATTTTCAGATTACTACTGATTTATGCCAAATTCACATAATTTCTATAATTTTACCAAACGGGCAAATCCGGCAAACATTTTTTTCACTCCGGCGGTGTCAAACTCTACGGTTACCTCAAAATCTCTGCCGCCTTCCGTAATCTGTGTCACGGTTCCTTCTCCAAATTTCATGTGCCGGACACGGTCACCCACACCATAATCCAGCCCCTTTTCTTTGCTGACTGCAAACTGTTTTGGCGCAGCCGCAGAAAATGCCTTTGCCTTAAAGGTCTGTTTTGCCTGCGTATACGCAGTCTGTTTCGGAATCTCCTGTCTTTCTTCAAACATTTTCGAAGAACGGTTGCCATTGTCAAGCAGTTCCAATGGAATTTCTTTCATAAACCGGGACACTTTATTGTACTGTGTCTCTCCCCGCACCATCCGCCGCATAGCACTGGTCATGGTCAACTTCTGCTCTGCTCTTGTGATTCCCACATAGCAGAGGCGCCGCTCTTCTTCCATATCCTCCCTGTCATCTGATGTAACTGTCATATAACTTGGAAACAGTCCGTCTTCCATTCCTGCCAGATACACATGTGGAAATTCCAGACCTTTTGCACTGTGCAGTGTCATTAAAACTACATAATCCTGTTCCTCATCCAGACTGTCAATGTCTGCCACCAATGCGACTTCTTCCAAAAATCCGCTAAGTGTCGGTTTTTCATCCTGATCCAGACAGGATTCTTCATAAACCGCAACCTTGCTTCGAAGCTCGTCGATATTTTCAATTCTTGTCTCTGACTCTTCTTTTCCTTCTGCTTCCAGACTCTCTATGTATCCCGTCTTATCGATTACTTCCTGCAAAAGATCCGACAGACTTAAGGTTTCTGCCACTCCCTTAAAGTACTCGATCAATGCCACAAATCCTTCCAGCTTTGCAGCACCTCTTGCCACCCCCGGTATCAGATCCAGCCCTAAAAGAGCATCATAGAATCCGATTCCTCTGGACGCCGCTGACTCCTGAATTCGATTGATCGTAGTCAGGCCAATGCCTCGCTTCGGTACATTGATGATCCTTCTGACTGCCAGATCATCTTTTCCATTGTCGATGGTCTTCAGATATGCAAGCACATCCTTGATTTCTCTTCTCGCATAGAAATTCACACCGCCGACAATCTTATATGGAATATTCTGTGCCACAAACCGTTCCTCAAACAGACGGGACTGCGCGTTAGTCCGGTATAAAATCGCATGATCATTGTAAGATGCCCCGTTTCTGACTTCCCTTTCAATGTCATCTGCAATATATTCTGCTTCATCATATCCGGTATCAAACTGGCAGAACTTAATCTTCTCTCCTTCTCCATTATCTGTCCAAAGCTGCTTGTCCTTTCTACCCACATTGTTGCTGATCACTGCATTTGCAGCATCCAGGATATTGCCTGTAGAACGATAATTCTGCTCCAGTTTGATGACTGTCGCATCGGGAAATTCCTGTTCAAAATTCAAAATATTTTTAATATTGGCTCCCCGGAATTTATAAATGGACTGATCATCATCACCGACCACACAGAGATCTCTGTATTTGCCCGCCAGCAGACTCACCAGCTGGAACTGCACGGTATTTGTATCCTGATACTCATCCACCATAATATAACGAAACCGCTCCTGATAATTCTCCAGCACATCCGGCTGAGTCTCAAACAGTTGCACCGTCTTCACGAGCAGGTCGTCAAAATCCAGTGCATTATTGGCATGCATCTGCTTTTCATACTCCTGATATACCTTGGCGATCTTCTCTTTTCCAAAGTCCCCCTGCGCATTCAGCGCATACTCCTGCGCGGAAATCATCTCATTTTTAGCTGCCGAAATCGCCGCTAAAAGATTTCTCTCCTTATATACCTTCGTATCGATCTGCACCTGTTTACAGACATCTTTCATCAATGTCTTCTGATCATCCGTATCGTAGATTGTAAAATTCGTATCATACCCAAGGCGGTCAATATGTCTTCTCAAAATCCGTACACAAGTCGAATGAAACGTGCTCACCCAGATACTCTCTGATCCAAATCCTACCAGATTATCCACACGCTCCCGCATCTCCCCGGCCGCCTTGTTCGTAAACGTGATCGCCAGGATATTCCATGGATTCACACCCTTTTCTTCTATTAAATATGCAATCCTGTGCGTCAGCACTCTCGTCTTTCCCGATCCCGCTCCCGCAAGGATCAGAAGCGGACCATCTGTGCAGTAGACCGCCTCCCTCTGCTGTTCGTTCAGTGTATCATAAATGCTCATAATTGATCTCCTTTAATTGTCATGACTCTATTATCGAACATAGTTTCGTTCAAGTCAACTATATTATGGAAACAGATAAAAAATCTCCGCCATTTCCTTACAAAACAGCGGAGATTTTAATGACTGTATTCACTTCATAACATCTCTGATCTTATGAGGAATCATCACTACTTCTGCCGGGATATCGTTATCTTTATAACTATCATCGATACATTCGTCCCAATATTCCAGATGCCTGATATCGATATAGCTTTCTGAATCGTACACCTCTGTACCACCTTCTCCCTGTACAGAGTACCAATACAGAAATTCTGTTCCGTTGACCACTTCCCGGTGAATCGATTCTACAAACATTTTTTCATTCTCTAAGGTAAGAAGTGTATCTTCCATATGTTCATTCAGAAAGGCCATCCATTCATCTACTTTCCCGGATTTTCCTTCTTTTACCTTAAATCGACTGAGTTCTGCTTTCAACATCTGAAATCCTCCCGTTTTTCTTTTAGTTTACTCTCGTTATGATCATATATCAATAATAAATACTGCTTGACTATCTGGTTTTCATTACTATATAATAAGTACATCGAGGTGATTATATGACAATTGATACAAATGATATTTTAAACAGCATACTGGAAAGTCTGTCCCGGATCGACTACATTCATCCCGAGGATATTCCGAATATCGACTTATATATGGATCAGGTGACCACATTTATGGATACTCAGCTTTCTTCAACCAAGCGCTACGCAGATGACAAGATTCTGACCAAGACCATGATCAACAATTACGCGAAGAACAATCTGCTTCCGCCGCCTGTTAAAAAGAAATATTCCAAGGATCATCTGCTCCTTCTGATTTTTATTTACTATTTTAAAAGTATTCTTTCCATCAAGGATATCGAGACACTGTTAAAGCCGATGACAGATGCCGGCTTTGGTCAGGATTCTGACAAGGATGCTTCCAGCCTTGCAAATATGTACCAGCAGATTTGCACCATGTGCAAAGGCCAGCTTGAACCACTCAAAGAAAATATCGCTTCTGCCTGGGAGACTGCCGGAGAGACATTTTCCGAGATTCCCGATACCAGCAAAGATACTTTTCAGATTCTGGCATTTATCTGCAGCCTGAGTTTTGACGTATACGAAAAAAAAATGATGATTGAAAAACTGATCGATACGTTTTCCAGCGAAGATTCTTCCCATAAGAAATAAAAATACCCGGCTATACTGGCCGGGCATTTTTATTTCTTCACATCTTTTATTTTTCCATCCGCTCAAACACCATATCGTATCCGTCATTTCCATAATTCAATGACCGGTTCACACGACTGATCGTTGCTGTGGATGCGCCTGTCTTCTCTGCAATCTCCAGATATGTCTTCTGCTCTCTTAACATCTTTGCCACTTCAAATCTCTGGGAAAGTGAGAGCAATTCATTGATGGTACAAATATCTTCAAAGAATGTATAACACTCCTCTTTGTCCTTCAGACTCAAGATTGCATCAAACAGGTAATCTACTGCTTCTGTTCTGATTTTTTTACTCATCTCTTACCTCTCCTTTGTCAGTCAGGTCACTACTTTTACATTTTATCACACTAAATTTTTAAAGTCCACTTTTTTATAGAGATTTTAGAGATTCAGACAATTTTCAATTTTTTAAAGAAATATTACGATTCTTTATAATTATTCAAAAATTCCTTTAATTTATTAAAATCTGTTGTCACCACCAGCTCTTCCGGGAACTTGCAAAATTCCAAAACTTCCTTTACATAGCTGAAATTTCCAGCATCCACGTCAATGTGTGCATCACTTCCCGTTGTCACACAAACTTCATATTGTTTGCATAATTCTAACATTTGCAGCACATTTCCCCTGGTATTTTTTCTGAATCCATCCGGTCTTAAGGAACTGTTATTGATCTCCAAAAGCGTCTTTGTCTCCTTTGCAGTTTGAACCAACACTTCGTAATCTACCGGAAATCTGCCGTCATCCGGATGCCCGATAATATCAACATACGGCTTTTTCATAACTGCCGTATAAGCTTTCGTATTTTCTTCTCTGGTATGATCAAGTCCATAACATGGAGAATGAATCGATGCGATCACAATGTCCAGATTTCTGCAGAGAGATTCTGAAAGATCCAGATCTCCGTTCGGATTCATAATGTTGAGCTCCGTTCCAAGAAGCAGTTTCACACCATGCATTTCGCGCGGGATCACATTAAAATTCCGGAAATAAATCTCCTGACAAGATCCCGGCATTTGAGGTGCATGTTCTGTCAAAGATAATACTTCCAGTCCATTTTTTGATGCTGCATATGCCATTTCTTTCAAAGAACTGTATGCATGTCCGCTTGCAATTGTATGTGCGTGTGTATCTGCGATCAATCTCATAATTTATCCACTCCATTTCTTTTGATTTTTTATTCAGTATACCACATTTTGTTCTGAATACAATTTTTCATCATGGATACACTAAATCCGAGGTGATAATTTTGGATAAAGAAAAACAAAAAGAAATGAAAAAAAATCAAGAACTGATTGACCATTATGATTATTTAAAAAATGCCGCTTCCTCCACAGACTGCACCGGACTGATCCCGGCGCTGCCCGAATCCGAGGACGAGCTTGATGCCTACAATGATGTTTATCAATATCAGACTCCACTCGTCAAACCAAAATCATAGGGGGATCACACCCGGTTACTGTTCAGTAACACACCCGCTCTCCAATCACGATAATTTGACAAAAAACGTTGTTCTTCGTCAAACAAAATGCTATAATGTCTTTATCGTAGGTAAAACGAGTCACAACAAGTGATACAAAGGAGAGATATAAATAATGAAATGCCCAAAATGTGGAAAGGATGTCATTTTACAGAAAAAGCAAGTAGGGGTTGATGAAAATGGCAATCCGGTTTTAAACGAATACGCAATCTGCAAAGACTGCAAAAAACAATGGAATCTTGACAAACAACGTGCAAAAAAATCGGCTCCTAAACCGGCTGCTTCTGTAGCAAAACATACAGAAGCAGCTCCAAAGCAGGAGGCGCCAAAAGCACCTGTAGAAAAAACAGAAGAAACAAAAGCAACAGAACAAAAGAAAATCACTGAGCACACAGACGAGCAAAAACATCCTGTACAGAAAAAGAAGCGTCCAGCTTCCGAAAGACCTGTTTCTGAGCATTCCGAAAGACCGAAAAAGAAACGTCCGGTCTCTGATCATTCTGAAGAAGCGCCTCGGAAAAAACGTCTTGCTTCCGAAGCTTCTGATGCTGTACCTAAGAAAAAACGCCCGGCTCCTGCAGATTCAAAAACAAGAGTGATTTCTGTTCCGGAAGAATTCAAACAGGAACCTTCCGAAGAAGGGCAGCGTTACGGTAATATTCCTTCTGAAAAAGTACGTGCAAAACGTGAACGTGCAGTGAAAAAAAGTTACGAGGATATGCTTGCATCTGATCCGGACAGAAAGTCTGTACACAAACGCAAGCCGGCGCCGAAGCCAGTAGAAGAACCGGAAGAAATCGAAGACGAGAAAGAATATGAGGATGATTACATCACTCCAAGATTCCGGGTACTCCGTGTGATTTTCGGACTTCTTTCTATCGTAGCGTTTGGTTTCTTTACATACAAAGGAGTGATCAGCGGACTGGACAGCATTACCTCCGGAAGTAATTCCAACATTGGTACTTTCTATGTCATCATGGCACTTTGCATGCTGATCTCCGGACTGCTTCTTCTCATTCTTCAGAAGAGCAATACGATTTTTGCATTCCTGCTCCCGATGCTCTTTTATATCGGATGCAGCGTGATCGGTTTCCTGAAACATGGTGATGACAAGATGCTCTTATACAGTGCGATCGCATGTGTTGTACTTGTAGTGATCTTCCTGATCCTGACGATCTTGTCCAGACGTGACACTGAGGAAGACGAAGACTTTGATGATTATGATGATCCATTCGAAGAGGATCACGATAACTACTAATTTTAAATTATAATTTTATGCCGGTCTGATTTCATTCAGACCGGTTTTTTTCACGCTTCTTTTTTTCCGGCATATACTTTTAGTAACATCTTTAAAAACTATGGAGTGCTTATGAAAAAAAGAATTCTCACATTTCTTCTTGCCGCATCCATGATCCTGCTTACGGGATGCCACTCTTCAAACAACAGTACCCCGACCGGCGGCAATCCGGATTCTTCCAAAGAGGAATTGACAAAACTCACCTTAAATGAAGTTGCACACTCGATTTTCTATGCCCCTATGTATGTTGCCATTGAAAAAGATTATTTCCGGCAAGAGGGCATTGAACTGGAGCTCGTCACAGGGTTTGGAGTAGTATAATTAGTACAAAATAAATGATACAATATTCAGGACGGCAACTCCATCCGCCCAACACTCATATACGCTGCACGTAAAAAGGTGTGCATCATTTCGGTTGTCAGGATCATCCCTCTTGGCAGCCGGAACTTGAATGTATTACCTGGTATCTCCAAAAACTCTTGGTAAAGCAAAAATGTATCGTAAGATTCGTATATTTGATATTCCATACTTGTTCCCCCTCACATTGACTACATATTATTATATCACAGCGGATGGATTGCTGGGCTTGAAATTATTTTAAAAAGTTTTCGTTTTCCTATTGACTTTACGCCTTATAAGGCGTATAATGAGACCATAAGATAAAACAAAGGAGATATGAAAGATGACAAGAAATGAAGCGGTTGAAAAAATCATGAAACAAATCGAGGAAATCAAGGACAAATATGATTTTGGTTATATCGGTGTTCGAGTACAAGAAAATCCGTTTACACTTGGGGAAATGCTTGATAACTCCTTTGTATGGGTTGATGGTGAAATGACAGAGGAAGAACTTGATGGAACATGCGCTGTAAAAATTGATGAAGCAGAACTTGCAAAAGGATATTTTGGAGATCATGTCGCTATAATCGGGGGAGACTCTGCGGAATATGGGCAGGATCTTGGAGAAATCATCATCAGAAATGCAGAAGTACTTGAAGTTATAGCGTAAGGGGGATGACATGAGAAGATATAGTGATTGCATAAGAAATGATGGGATGTGCGGAATATGCGCATTAACAAGTAGGGGACTGGATTGTCACAACAACAAAATAAATGGCGTCATGTACAACAGGACATTATCTGGAATGACACAGCAAGAACTTTCGAAAAAGACCGGAATTAACATCAGGCAAATACAGAAATATGAATCAGGAGAATACGATACTGGAAAAATGATGCTCAAGAACGCAATTGCTCTAGCGGATGCGTTGGAATGTGATGTGAGGGAATTATTGTAAATGGATGATTTAACCGGTAGAAAATTTGGTAAACTTACTGTAATTGAAAAAACAGAAAAAACAAAGAATGGATCTATTCTATGGAAGTGTAAATGTGATTGCGGCGGCGCTATATGTGCATCAACAAGAGATTTGAGTCAAGGACGAGTTAAAAGCTGTGGATGCCTGAGAAAAGAAAGATATAATCTAATCGGTCAAAAATTCGGAAGGCTAACTGTGCTGAAATCTGAATCATGCGGATCACATCGAACATTTCTCTGCCAATGCGAGTGCGGAAATAAAGTTTCTGTACGCGGTGATAGTCTAAAAAGAGGTAAAACCGTAAGCTGTGGATGCTTAAAGCGTAATGGAGAGAAAGCCGGACAACTGGAAAGAGGAAGAAACCTAAATGATCATACATCTCTCATATTTTACAAAGGGACTGTATCAAAAAACAATACAACTGGATTTAATGGGATATCACTAATCAAAGGCAAATACAGGGCTACCATTGGATACAAAAATAAAACATATTATTTGATATCTGATAGTAACATTGAGATAGCGAAAGATGTCCGAAAAGAAGCGGATGAAGCTATAAAAAATGGAACGTTTGAAGAATGGATAGAACAGCTACGGAGGAGTAGAAATGAAAAGAAGCATTATTGATTTATTTAAAGACGCGTTAGAGTCGGATGATTATAAGTTCAAGGCAGCATTCCTTGTAGGAAGCCTAGTATCTTACGAATCGAATGACACGCCAGAAAAAGAAGTGCAAAGCACAGAGTATCTTACTGAGATTCTCGGATACCTACAGTCTGCAAATTCAAAGGATCCAGACAAGGAGAAATTTATCAATAGCATAACGGGAACCATTGAACGATATTTAAATTGGGAAGATGATACCCCCTCAGAGAGCTAATCTCCGAGGGGATTTTATTAGAACAACTGGAATCTATCGATTGCCTGTCCGAACGCTCCAGCATATCCGTCCTGTCCACTTCCGGTCTCATTATCATACTGCCATGACCAGTAAGCTCCATTTACAGGGCTGACACGGTACTGTGCTTTCTGATAGCCGTATTTTGCCACATAATCCGCTGGAGTATTGTAGTACACCTCAATTGCGTCAATCGGCTGTCCTGTACCTGCATAACCATTGTCGTGGTCATTCCAGTTGCATCCAGTCACATAAGGCAGCCACCCTCTTCCAATCACGTGGACTCTGTATTTTACGGAGCCTTTGTCTGCCTTAATAGCTACATCTGTGATGCGCTTGCCCTGTATCCCGGCAAAGTCTGTGAGATTGCGGACAAATGGTAAGATTGTACCGTCTTCCAGTTTTACGGCGTAAGTAAATACGATCTCAGGCTGCTGTGATGCCGACACCTGTACGGATCCCTGTCCACCAGATACGTAAGTTGGTGGCGTGACATTGCCGGCCATATACTCCTTAATCCGCTTGATAAAGTAGGATTTCGTAGCTTCTCTGCCGCCGTGAATCTCTACAGATCTATGGGGGCATGATGTGGCATAAACTTCCTGGTGCAATCTGATCGTGCTTGTACTTGGTGTAATTCCGTACTGCTTACACTTCTGCGCTGCCAACTGCAATGCTTTTTCCTCATTTGCTTTAAATACATCCAGATCACCCATGCTCTGGCATGTTTCGATTCCAAGATAATTCAGATTTCCACTCGTATCCCCACAGTGCCATGCACAATTCGTATCATCCTCTGCCTGTAAGATTCCGTCCTGCGCTACATAATAGTGCGCAAATCCATTTTCCAAAGGATGTGTCTGCAACCAATTTCCGTAAAACGCTGCGTTCGCATTCTGGCTACCAGCATCATTATGGATAAAAATTCCTACCGGATTTCTTCCTCTGTTTCCCGCTACTCCACGACAAATACTCATATTTTCTCCTTTCCGTGCGATATCGCACAATAAAAGAGGACGATTACTCGCCCTCCTGCTCCTGTGATTTATTTGTTAAAACATCCAGTGCTTTTTTTAACGCTTCCGGATATTTTACTCCCATAATTCCAACGTTTTCCAAAATCGAGATCCCCTCATTTGCTATAAATGCCAGTACTACCGCTGTACGGATGTAGTCTACGCCGAGAGTGACATCCAATCGGTATGCAATAAGCACAATTAGGAGAGAAACTCCTTTTCTGCACAAGCCTTTCCACGCAGAGTAGCTACTCAGTGCCCCGTTTTCCGACTTGTTGCTCTTTTTCCAAAAGGCGGCAATTAAGAGTCCGAGAACAAAGTCTACTCCCATAAAAATAAGTAATGTAGTCAAATCCTCAGACCATCCTCCAATCAGATTTACAAATCCTCCCGCAATAGCTCCAAACACCATGCATAAAAACGCTTTTACATTTGCCAACTGTTCCATTTTCTTCATATCCTCACTTTCCTTTCTGGTTTTAAGTATAAAAATAAGACCCTCACGGTCTTGCCCTAATCTCCATATAATCTCCTTAGTCGTCCGTAACCCAAGTGATCGACAAAATTCGCTCTGTCCAATTCGGATTCTCAACGAAAATTGTAATCCCCCCATCACTGCCAATTATATACCGTCCAGCACCAAGCACTGACGATCCGGACACTTCGATATACGGCGCATAAACATCAAACACCGGGCGATACCCGTCTGGGATTCTCACTTCATCGAATGCCCCGTGTCTTCCGCTGCTTGGAAACTTGGAAAGCATTGTGATTTTGCATGCAACCAGACATCCTCTTCTTTTTAATTCCACACGGATGTTATTTGCCGAGTTTGTACTTGTATATGGACCTTTAATCACTCCCGAATCGTAGTTTTGACAGATTCCAAAATCCAGCAGTACTCCATCTCGTTCCAACAAAAGCTTGTCCTTAAATCTCGCTTCTGAATAGACGTCAAACCCGTCTTTTTCATCACTTGCTACTCCACCAATCGCAACGCTATGTCCTTTTCTTGCGACATCTACCGCTCTCGCCTGCGCCGGAACAATAACCGTCTCCTGCTGGTTTCCGCCATAATCCGTCACAGTTACCAAAACAAAGTAGATACTGCTCGTTGAGATATTTCCACTGCCAATCACCTCTGCGATGTTCCCACTTGTGGTGTTTGGATATGTTTCTTTGGCTTTAACCGGACTACCGGAAGCGGTTTTCTGGTACTCGATCTTGACACTGGTTGCCTTGTTGGAACTATTTAACGTCCGGTCTACTTGCCAGCTCCCAGTGACTTTAATGTATGTACCATCACTCTTTGGAGTTCCGCTTGAGTCGCACCGCAATGCAGTCAGTCCGGTAATTGTGGGTTTGATGTATGCGATCTGCCAGACTGCATACAAGGTGATATCCACATCTACGCCGTAAGTAGACCCCGGCATGTACGACACCTCTCCGGCAGATGACGTTGCCCAACCCATAAATACATACCCGTCTCGTGTAGGGCGTGCAGAGGATAGGGTTAAGTTTGACCCATATATTTTCTTCTGACTTTCCGGTGCGCCTGTACCTCCATTCGCATTGTAAGACACAGTATGTTCCCACGTGATAGCCGATAGTGCGTAACTTCCGCTTGCTGAGATTGTGGACGGGTTGATTCCCGTGTTAATTGTTGCGGAAAATCCTATGTTCTTGGGCTGTCCGCTTGTCGGCATCGTAATGCGGAATGTCTTAGTTCCGCCAATGTTTGTCCATATCCAGTTCCCTCCACCGCTTCCAACTGCAAATGTTGCGCTTCCGGAGGTGTTCTGCCCGTCACAGCTCATGCTGTATGGTGCACCGCCGTAATTGTATCCACCCCAGTCAAATGCAATATCAAATCTGATATCTACATCATACTGATGCGTGAGATTGGCATCTCCTACACCACGTACTGCGGTTACATATATTCTTCCTGTTCCTGCCATAAATCCCACCTACTCAATATAAATCAGTGACAGATGCCCGTCCCCGTTGTCCAACATTGTATAGTTACCTACACCAACTCGCTTAGCACTTAGATTGTCGACTTCCGCCACCGGCATATACGCTTTTTCATTGCCAAAATACGCCAGCCCTTTGTCTCCTTCGTAAAATCCCAACCGGGAGTTTGTCAGCCTTGCCTTTAGGTCGTTGCTTGTTCCGCCCAGCTCCAAAAACGGCGTAACTCCATCCGACCCCTGTCGCACCCATGTATCGATAACTTCCGTCTTGCCGTCTACATAAGTTACGGTATTCTTAAACTCGGCGCGAACCTCATTTTTATACTTTTCGAAACTGGTATTGATGTTGTTGACGCTGGAGATTGCTGTGTTGGCGGATTCCTGAGCGTTTCCCGCCGCATCTTTCGCGTCTTCGATGTCTCCCGTGTATGCTTCTGCCCATTTTTCGCCGTCCCAGTACTTAAGGACGTTGTTTACCGTGTCGTACCAGAGTTTAGTCTTATCGTCTGGTGGTGTTTCGGACTTGATCGCTCCATCTGCGCCATCATCCCCTTTGTATTTTGACCACTGATAATCCCTTGGATCGTTGCTTTCTGTCCGGACTTCCTTGTTATATGCGAGTCCGATGTAGGCCTTGCCGTCAGGACTGTCGGACATTTCCTTTCCATTCTGGTCATCTGCATATTTCACCCAGGTATAATACGTCACTCCATCTTTTCCTGGATCCCCCGGTGCTCCATCGTCGACCTTGGTAACTGTCACCTCATAATATCCACGCCGGATTCCATTCTCGGTGGCTATAAAAGAGTATACTGCCTTGGTATCCACATCATCAGCATCAACCGTCACGCTCCGCCCAGTACGGAATTCTGCGCCATCTTTACTCCACTGGAATTGTAGCTTGCCTGCCACATCCACGCCGTTATCGTAAGCGTAGGCTGTCAGAGTTGTGCTGCCGATCCCATTTTTAAAGATAATGCCATTGTTTGTGGAGATAGAGCAGGTGTAAACCTTGTTTTTATTAATAAGATCCTCCATCCTCTGCAATAAGCTGTCTGAAATCTCGGATGTAAGCTCTTTGTAGTTTGTAAATACCGTCTTTGCAGTTTTTGGATTGGTAAGACTCCTGATCTGTTCGGACACTCTCGCTTGTAAATAAAGCACTGGTGTCCACTCCTGATCTTGCATTCTCACCGTGTCCCCGATATTGGTATCAAAGTACCCGTCCACCTCGTAAGTCACTACTGGCTCGGATGCGGTCTTGAGGTCAGATAGTGCCATGCTATAGAGCTTATCTTGATTGTCCGTATCGTACTCTTTCCGCAGCATGATATAAGCATCGTCCTTGTTTACGATGTTGGACGGGAATCGGTCTCTTGCCTGCGGTGCCCGGATGAGCGCGCCGTCTGTAAAGTACTCGATATTCCCGTTTTCATCGTATTCTTTTTTATCCAGTCCGTTAATCGTCAGCCCGTCTTTTCCTGCCGGCTGGATACAGGTGTAAAGCTTCTCTGCATCTGTGGTTTTTCGGATTCCGGTAATTCCTTTTCCATATCGCAGTACGATGTCATTCCGGTATTCTCCGATTCCACTGTCGGTGTCGGAGTGTTCCCGGTAAACATTTAGGATGATCTCCTTAAGAGAGTAGTCCCTGTTTAAGACCGTCTCAAATTCGATTTCCGCAAAAAAGACGTTGGCCAGAGAAAACAATCTCTTTAATACTGACGTTGTACCTGTCCATTCGTTGGTGATTCGCTTGTCCGATACTTCGTTGAGCCCCAATTTTAGTGTTCTCTCTGCGTCAAATACGGCAAGGTACTCTTCAAAGCTCATTGCTTTTTCGGCTTTATATTCGCCAGCATCCTCATTGATAAGCTCAAATGACAGAGACCATGCCGTGGCTGTTATTGTCTGCTCTGTCTGCTCGGTGTTTACGATGTTTAGATAATAGGATTTACCCTTATAATTAAACGCCACCTTATTCCCGGCTGTGATATGCTGTGCGTCTGGATGCTTTGCATTGACCGTAAAAGTGTAGGTGTTCGCTGTGCCCTGCAAGTATTCATGGAGTTCATCATCCCAGTAGTGTATGGACTTTTTATGCCCGTTGTCCATGTACGCCACCGGAGTGTTATTTGTGCTTAGAATCGCAATTCTGATGTTGTCCATTACAAATATACCTCCCGTATTTTTGCTTTAATCTGTGGTGGTGGACTGCTAAAATCGGAGTAATAAAACTGGACTTCCGTTGTTCCCGGCGGTACTTTAAAATAATCCGTTCCATTCACCTCATGTCCTGCTGATACCACACCATCTACATATACTTTTGTGCTCTCCCCATCTATCCTTACCACACTGCCAGCTTGGAACCGGTTCGGGACATCCCTCTGTGCATCCACGCTGTGGCTGGTAAATTCCATGGAGTATACGTGGTTCTCACCAATTCCTTCCCCAGAACCCCATGTACCAATGAAGATGCTGACCTCAATCACTTCAATATCTTTCATTTCCGGCACAGTAAATGGTTTCACTTCTCCATTTACATTAAATTCAAACCGGTCTCCAAACTTGGAAATGCTGGATTTTCCCGCGTTCTGTCCGGTTCTCGGGTTATTCCAGTTACAATCAAATTCGATCTTTCCTTTGTTGATTCCGTTTACAAAAAATTCTGCGTATCCCTTATTGTTTCCAAGCTCATTTTTAAACACCGTCATGGCAGCCACGTTCTTTTTGTTCCGGTCGGTCATCAAAAACTGGATTACACCGCGGTTGTTAAATGTCGATGTCGTAAAGTAATGATGCCAGGACAGTGTGCAGTTCTTTGCGCCAACATGACCGTTTCTATCTGCCGGCACTTTCTTTGTCCAGCTCGGACCGTGCCACTGCTCTCCCGTTCCATAGTCTGTTACTCGCAAGGCATAACCGCCAGTTCCGTTGCTGATCGCAAGGTTCCCTGTCTGCTTATGCTCGCTTACGACATGTACTGTGGTAGCTTGGTTTAACGCCCATCCGGTTGTACTCGGGGAAAACTTATCATCTATGAGAGTTTCTGATGCTTCGTAATCCTCCATGTCTGTTTCCTCTACTTTTCCAAGCTGGATGGTTCCATGCTGGCTCACAAGTCCGATAAATCCGTTTTCATGTTGATGTGTGATCTCGTAGTCCACATCTGTCCATTCGGTGCCGTTGTTTTGGATGGTAATTGTCTGGTAGCCGCTCTGTTGGACTCCATAAAAGTCGAATTCTGCGGTGGAGTATGCTACCCCGTCAGGGATTAGCCATGTGATTGTGCCTTTCCCAAAAATCGCAACCTGTGTCACATCAAGGTTTCCGACCGGTATCGCATAAAAGTAGCGATCTGGATAATTCCCGAAGACAAGTTTCTTAGGTTCTGAGACATTTAAAATCTTCTGGATTGCATTATAGCTCTCTGCGATGTCCCCAACAAACTCAAACGGCATTTCTATCGTCCTGGACTTATAAGTTGTATACCCGTAATCTTCCCCTTTGCACGATTCTGCGCCGTCCAAAAGTTCTGTTTCACGGTCTACCCCGCTAAATGGGGAGAACCCAGAAAGCACGTTTAAATACTTTCCGAGTTCCTGATCGTCAAATTTTACTGATAGGCTCAATTTCTATCCCCTCCTAACATCTTCCGAAAACTTGAATTCTTTTCTATTTGTTTTTCCATCGGTGTTGCAAGTACTCTGGATGTCTCCACGGAATCGATTTTATTGATAATTTCAAGCGGTCGGTTTGCGAGTCTGGATAATCGATCTACCGCGTAGATCAGATCGCTATTATCTGTCGTTCTGACCGCTGATCTGGAAGCGACATATCCACTTGCTGTCGGGCTTGCAGACGTTGTAACACCAAGAGCAGCTCCCTGTATCCGGGACACCATCTTGTTTGCCTGTTTTTCCATGTCTTTGTATGGGATATTATCCTCGAATCCAACCCCGATACCGAGCGCCATGTTTTTTCCAACCTGATCCCTAAATACACGGGATGGGGAATGGATACCAAGTTTGCTTTTAACCCAATTCAGAGCATCTGTAGCAGCACTCACGGCGGCATCTACTAGCTGTCCGGCTGCAGAAGCAACACCGGATGCAATTCCCTTTATGATGTTGACTCCAACGCTAAGCCAATCGACACTTAAAAATGCGTTTTTGATGGAGGAAATGATTTGCGGTATTTTACCTACAAGGTTTGGTATAGCTCGAATCAAGCCAGAAGCTAACTCTCCGATAATTTTAATTCCAGTGGATAAAATCTGTGGAAGATTACTTGCTATGCTAGCTACAAAACGTGCTATTGCCTGTGCTGCAGCGGATACGATAGCCGGCAGATTGTTTATGATTCCATCAACAAGGCGTAAAATCATCTGAACACCGGACTGCAATACTGAAGGGAGAGAGGACAAAAGACCATTCACAAAGTTCGTAATCACCGCTACTCCCTGAGTGATTAACTGTGGCAAATTTTGCAATATACCGATAACAAGTTGTGTTACCATCTCGAATCCCTTTGTAAGCAGTGCTGGAATTCCCGTTGCGACACCAAGTAAAAACTGGTTCAGCAGTTCCATCCCAGTGGAGATAAGCATCGGAGCATTTTCCATTATTCCGGTAAATAGTCCATTCACAATGTTTCCGGCAGCTTGAATCATACCGGCAACGCCGTTTTCTTCAAATCCTTGCGTCAACTGTTCAATTGCGCTAATTGCCGCAGGCAACAAAGACCCTGTCAATCCATCAGATATTGGTTTCACAACCTCGCCAAGAAGCTGTTGAGCGTTATCCTTTAATGTGGAGATCAGACCACTAAACGTCTGGCTTTGCTTTTCCATACTCTGGAAGTACTTTCCACCCTCAGACGTTGCCCTCTGCATAGATGCTGTAATTTCATCGACAGAGATCGTTCCCTTGCTGATTCTGTCGTACAGTGACGCCATGGATTCCCCTGTGCTCTCAGAAATTTCTTGCAGTGGATTAAATCCAGCTTCAATCATCTGTTTGACATCTTCCAACGATACCTTTCCAGCAGAGGACATTTGACCGTAAGCAGTAGCAATTCTGGACATTTTTTCGGCAGAGCCTTGGGAAATATCACCGAGCATCATCATGCTGTCCATAGCTTCATCTGCGCTAAAGCCATAGTTCATTAAGAGCTGTGTAGTATCTGCCAAGTCTGGAAGTTCAAACGGTGTTTCCGCTCCAACTTTCTTTAATTTGTCGATTACTTCCGCAGCCTTTTCTGCGGATCCAGTCATAACCTCAAATGATGTCTGGTAAGACTCTATGGATGCATTGTATTTTACTCCGGCTACAACACCAGCTCCAAGCGCAGCCGTCACAGCGCCAACCGCAGCAACTGCCACTCCCGCACCTTTCTTGGCTATTCCACCAAGTTTAGAAATTCCGGAATTAAATCCGGATTCATTTATTTCCGTATCAAATTTTAATGAGCCATCATAACCCATACTATCCCTCCTTTATGGATAGCACAGGCTCATAGGCTCACTTAAGTGCTTTATTTCTTAATTTCTATTTCTTTCTTACAAGTCCGACATTTAACATAGATGCCGTGGCTTCTGGCTGTATTGTCTGCAATAGCAAGTTTGCAGCCGCACACAGGGCATCTAATCCATTCCCGGACTAATATCGGTTCTTTTTTCATGATTCCACCTACATAAAAGCGTCACCGATTTCAAAATCAGTCAATTCTTCCTGTTTTAACTCGATCAGTTTTTTAATTTTCTGGATTCTCTTTTTCTCTTCCGGGTCTTTAACTTCGCTCAGATTAATCCCTCTGTACATAATTCTTTTCTTGATCTCATTGTCCTCTGATAATCCATCAAAAAGCATCCGGAATTTCCACCAATGCAGATATTTAATATCAATCAAGTCAATCCCGTAATCGCGCAAAAATGCTGATAATATATAGGGATAATCGATGGAAAAGGAAAAAAGATTCTTCTGCCTCACTGTTCCGGTTTGACTGGCTTCTCCGTCTGAAAAATCAGCACTCATAAAGTCGCATAATGCGTCAATTGCAGGCTGCGATATTTCGACATCGTCGAGAAAATACTCACTCAAAATCAACAGCTTATCCACGGACTTGATATCTTTATCTTTTAACATATCCAAAAGAGAAATATAGTCCCGAAAATCGGTTCTGATTCTTACAAGCCTTCCGCTTACCATTACCGATGTCGGGAGGGCTTCGTAGAAGAGGTTCATCGGTTCTTCTTCGCCCCTCTCCTTGCCTTCCTGTTTGGTGCATACTTGTTAACCATGCTGTTATATCTGGACTGCTCGCTGTTCCGGAGATCAAACAAAGAATTGGCTGCTTTAACTCTCATGTCCATGCTGTTCTTGCCGAGAAACATTTCCCCACTCGTTCCGTTTCCGAACAATCGATCATAAAAATCATCAAAAACTTTACATTGCGCTCTCGTGATCTCGGATACTTTTCCAACTTTCGGTACTTTTTCGGATTCCTCAACCATTTTTTCGTAGCAGCCCTCGAATTTCTCCATAAAATCTGCGTCCGTAAAATCAATTTCCGTTTCAAAATTGTTAAATTTCCACTGGCTCATTGGCTCACTCTCCTATTCTTTCATTCAGCTGCTGCGTAATCACCTTTGGTATAAGTAACCGTCTTGCTTGTAAAATCAGTTTCTGCAACGTATCCTTCCTCGATGTCGGACACGGATTTAAGAGATCCGCTATACACAAGCGCATCCGTTCCATCTCCGTCCGAATCCGGGATAACCGCATAAGTACGCTTTGTTGCGTAGCATTTATCCCCTTTATCACTTTTCTTAAAGAAATCGACAACTACAACCTCTACATGTGCGTCATCTCCAAGCTTTTCGCCATCGTGGATTGTTGCGATTTTTTCGTGTACCGGGTTATTTGTGTACCGGTCGAATGAATATTCGATTGCCGGCGCGTACCCTACAACGTCCGCGCGCTCCGCGATCTCATCCACGTACTGTCTGGAATACTCTTTCGGGTTTTTCCCGTTTGTCATCGTGGTAAAATTAGTCATTCTTTCAAATTTCGGAGAGCTGCCCGTTGCATCCGTGTTCATGAATGCCACACGCAAATGTCTGCCGACTAATTTTGGTGCTGCTGTTGCTGTCATACTTATACCTCCTGCGTATAAATTAAGCGGCACTCAATACGATACTTTGCGTTTTCACCGTTCATATCGTACAAGTAACCGCTGTTTAAAGTTTCGATTGATATTGGGTTCTTCTTTTCTCCGAGCTCCGGAAGATTATCATTAAAACTCTGCTGCTCCAACCATTCCTCAAAACTCTGGAAGAATCCGCTGTTTTCAATGTTGATTCGTGCGTCTTGGTCGTATTCCTCTTGACTCGTAAATGCAAATTGGAACTGCTTCTTTGCGCCGCCATCCATATATCTCTGGATAATTGGGTCGCATGGAAGAGGGTCTACAGAGTATCCCATATCTGTCCCAATGTAGTCCACATTTACACGTCCATCACTTAAAAACGGACACGTGAGGATGTACGTTCTGACGCTGTCAATGAGATTTGACATAGTTTGCCGCTCCTTTCAGGATGGAATCTTTGTGGCGGTTTTTCATGCGCTCAAACCACTGCGATTTCTCTTTATGCTCGTAGTACTGCCTGCGTGCATAAGGCGCAATCTGATTGATCTCTCCACTCCCAATTACGGTGCCAAGGGTTGCTGACTTAACAAGTACTCCTGTCCGTCTTGGAGTCTCCGGGTTCATGCGCCGGATGCATTCAGAATCAACAAACTCCTGTGCGTTTGCGAAACCAGATTCCATATTCGGTTTAAAGTTCGGATTCCAGTCGAGTCTCGCTATTGTCCTGCCTTTCAAATTTCCCTCGGAAATCGTGTAAGTTGATATCTTGCCTCGCGGTGTCTCAATCTGGAATTTTTTCTTTCCTTTTGCCACTACACTCCCACCACCTTAATATGCGGATTTCCACCAAATGCATTGTAGTTTGCAGACGTGACTCTGGCCTTGTCTAATCCGTCCAAGTCCTTAATGGTCTGCATAACAATCTGACAATCTCCTTTAACAAGGTAATCGTCTTTTTTAATCTCTATGCTCGTGTCCGGGATTCTGATTGTGTACGCATCCGCCTGTTTTAATCCATCTGTCGTTATCTGCGACTTTTCGTCCTTGTACCACCACACCTCAGGTATATATATCCGCTCCCATTCATCCAGCCGAGTAGACGGGTTGTATTTTCGGCTGTACAGTGTAACATCTGTGTTCGTTAACATATCCCTCGATAAAGCAATCCAGTATTGCCAAGATATGTTTTCGCAATCCGGTACAGCTTGGATTCAAGTACTTTATTTGCATCCTGTCCGTCAACACACTCTGTCACATAAGACACAGAGTACCCGTCTGTATTTTCGGATTTTACGATCTTTCCGTCATTTGCTGTCAAATTATAGATGACATCGCACATCTCACAAAGACACGATTTGATGCGGTGCTCATTTTCCGTGTCGCTTTCTGCTCTTCCGGACGTGAAATCATACATATAAACCTCCGCAAGATCACGAGTCTTTTTAAACGCGGACTCAGTGGAGATTTTCTCTCCACCAAAGTCCTCAATGTAGTATTTGTAATCTACTAACATGTACACTCCTTACGAATTCGCCATAATGCCCTGCTCTAATTTATTCATTTTTTCTGCTGTCATAACGTCGCCGTCATTCCATGTAGTTGGTGTATATGCCATAACTCATACCTCCTATTTTGCTTTACCTACTTTTGCCTTGCCTACTTTCCCTATACCAACTAAGGCAATGTCATCAGAGGGGTCTATTCCCCCACGTGATGACAGTAAATTCCTTTTACTTTATTTTCATAGGCATCACACATACCAACTGTTCTGTATGCGTACATATAAGCATCGGCAGCCTGGTTCTGGTCTGGGGAAATAATCTTCGGAACTGCGTGTTTCTGGTACTGGATAGCCGCGTTCCGGTCAATTGCCATAAAGTTGATTGCTTTTCCATCTGAATTCTTAGCGAATCCACCAGCTCCGTTTGCTGTCAAGTCAACTTTTGTATAAAATCTTGCGGACGGTACTTTCACGATGCCAGCCCATCCTTCCAGTGCTCTTCTGGATGCAGTTGTATCTAAGTCCTCAACCATTCCAACCAATGTCGGATTGATGAACAGATAGCATGTAGATACATCTCCCTCTGCATCTTCAATTGCATTTCTCGCAGCTCTTAATGCTGCAAGCGCTGCTTTTCCATCGTTCAGTGCGCCTTCCGCTGTTGTGATACCAGAAATCTGCGCATATTCGGAAAATCTCCATGCATCCAACTCAGGAACTACCTGTGTGCGGATAAACTCCCCTGCAAGACGTCCAAATGCTACGCCAGCAGACTCAATATTATCCATTGCATCTACATTAAATTTACGGCCTCTGTCGTAGTCGCATTTAACTGTCTCGTAGTCCAGAGTTACATCACCGTTGACGTATCCAGAGGACTTATCATAGTTTGCAAGTCCCTGCATGGACATCTTTGGAATCAAAATCTCGTTTGCATTCGCTCCCTCTCTAATAAGATCACTCGGGCCATCTAAAACAGATGTAAGTGAGCTTTTCTTATACACGAGGTCGAGCATCGTGGAATACTGTTTTCTACGTTCGATTGTATTTGCCATATCTTATCTCCTTATCATTTAAAATCTTTTTCTGTGAGTCCCATAGCAGCCGCTACCGCATCAAACGCACCGGGCTTCTCGGCTCCGCTTCCAAGCACTGGATTCTTAATCGGTTCGTCATCCGCAAACAGGAATTTGCTTTCTTCGTTCTCTTTCAGGTCTTTGAATGCATTTTCAATATCCGTATCCTGATTTTTGGATGCTTTCAGATCATCCGTTTTTAAGTACGGAAGAACCGCTTTTAAAGCTCTCGCACCGTACTTCTTAGCTGCGGCTTCAAGTTTTCCATTAAACTCATAATCCTGTTTAATCTGCGCTTTCTCTGCTTCGGATGCTTCATACTTCTGTTTGTAATCAGCCACCTGTCCTTTGATTTCTTCATAGTCTCCGAATCCCTCAATGGCTGTGTTTGCGTCTGCAAGCTGCTGTTTTGTCGTATCAAGCTCCGATTTGATATTGTCGTAATCTTTCTTCGCTTTACCGACATCTGTTGAATTGGCGTCCAGAATCTTGTCAATCTGTTCTTTTTCCAATCCCATTTCTTCTAAAAACTCTCTTTTCATGTTTCATCTTCCTTTCGCTTCGCTTTTTCTCGTGGTCGCACCACATGTCTCAAGTCAGTACCCAGTTTCTCGTCTTTTGGCAGGACAAAACAAAAGAGCCGCCTACGCGACTCTCCCTAACATATCCATGTATATCCGTTCTCTTTGTTGCTCTACGCCCATTTTCCTGCAGAATTTGGTGTACTCGTACAGCTGTGCCCTGTATTTCACTCTCATGTTTAAGATCTGGTCTGCATCCGCTCTGGCAGTCTTTAGTGCCACGATCTTAGACCGCTGCGCTCTCATTGCGGTTTCCATCCTCCGCTGTTGCTGCGTAATTCCGTAAGCATCCAACTCTTTACCTTGCCACCTCTTTGTTTTGTTTTCTATGGCATTCTGCTTTCTCAACCATTCATCCGACCACTGCCGTTCAGATGCACCTTTTACAAATGGGTAATAATCGTGGTAGCAGTTAGCTCCTTGTAGGCCAGTAGCAGTTCCAAGGCCGCACACAGACACCAGTTCTTCTTTGCTGTATACTTTTCCCTGCCACTTGCGGTGTTCCGGTCTGGCTCCCGGATGCCAGTCAACCTCGTAATAATTTGTACCCAGTTTCTCGGCGTTAATCTTGTTCAGTTCTCCTGTGATCTGCGATACTCCAGTTAATACGCTTCTGCGGACTGCTACATGCACTCTGTTACTGTATCCGGTGGCATAATCTACAGTCCTTAACCCACTGTTTGTCATCTGCGTGACAACTCTCCGGATGACTGTGTTATAGTCAAACGCACCGCTTAATACATCCATGATTGCCATATCTACATATCGCTGGTAATACTCCGAAAACGGCATAAATACACGCCGATTTCCCATAAGCACAGAGAATCCATAAGACCTTGCAAGGTTCTGCAACTCATCCTGTGTCTGCTTCCTGGCGGCCTGCGACACCTGTTTGAGCTGTTCGTTTTCCTCTGCCGGAATAAATTCCCGGTTGATCTGCTCATATAAGTCCTTATCCCTTACATACTGCCACTCTGCTATCTCATCGTAGAGTTTAAACATCTCCGGATATGTAGCTTTCAGAGCATCTTTTAGGATTTTTTCTACCTCCTCTGTGCTCTTTCCCATCTCCACCAGTCTGTTAATCTGGTAATCGGCAGTGGATGTGATCTTTCCGGCCTTTCTGATTCTGCGAACAATATCCTGTATGATCCGGTTCTCAGCATCCATCCATATAGATTCCATTCTAAGAGACATTTTTTCGACATCTGGCTTACTCATTGTCTATCACTCCATTACTCCTGTTTGCTCCGGCACGTTCACTTTCGCAGTTTCTTCATCTTCTCCTAAGAATCGCACTCTGTATTCCCATGGTGCCCGAATGCCGGATGCGATCTCGTTTAGCATTAATCGCCTGTCTGTTTCCTCGTCCGTCAGAATGGAGTCTTTAAAGGTGCAAATAAACTCATATCCGGAATGTAGCATACCCTCGTGGAACGCAAGTCCTCTAACAAAGTCATCTAAGCAGTCTCTCAAATTGTCCTGAATTGCTTTAACGCGGTTGTACTTTCGGTTTTTTGATGCCTTAACCTCTGTGGCTGTCTTATCCACGCTCTGCGGATTGCTTAAATCGCCGAACGCAAGACCAACTACAAACTCGATCTGTCTAAAGTAGTTCTCTAGACCGTTAATCAAGTTCTGGTCTCTAAGCTCCGGCGAAAATTCTTTAAAAAATCCCTCTTCGCCGTCAATCCCTCGATACAATTTTTTATTTAACTTCGCTATACCGTTCTGTCCGTCTGGCTCTCGCTTGATAGCCGCAGCATCCACATGGATCGCCCTCTCACCAGACTCAAACTCCCAGTCTATTCTTGCGCTCTGCACGTCCGCTTTCCTGATCAAATCGATCGCATAATCAAAAATAGACACACCACAAGGCGTGTCATCAATCCTGTTCTTGATCGGATTCCGGTAATATCCAAAATCCATTTCTTTCACTCCCAGATATGCTACGTGCTCCGGGAGTCCTGTCCATGCTTCTAGGCTTTCCAACGGGATTTTACGGTCAAATCCATATCTGGTAGACGAGCTGTAGGCTTCGTTTGTAATCTCAAGAAATCCGTTTTTTATGCTGTGCCGCTCCAATCGTACATAGTACTTGGAATCGTCAATATCTCGGAAGTCCAGAAAGACGATATCGTTCGGTTTCTCATCGTTTCCAAAACTTACAGGGATAAACTTGTCTGCTGTCACAAACTCTGCTTGTCCATTTCCAAGCGGTTTTAAGCAAAAAGATCCAAGCCCTAGACCGTCCTGAAAGTTTTCGTTCAGGCTCTCCGTGGTGCTCTCAAACAGCTTCAGGAGCTTGTCATTTGAGATTTTAATTTCCATCTCTGACAAGACTACATCCGCAAACTCTCTGCATATACCCTGTTCGATTCTTAGGGATGTTACATAATCTTTGCACCAGTCTGCATTCCCGGACAGCATACTGTTCCATTCATTTATTTTTTGCACCATCGTGCTTGTAATTGCAGGAGATTCTCTCAACACCTGCTTCATCGTTGTCCTGCTTATCATGTTAAACACTCCTGTAATAACCTTGTTAATAAACTTAAACATCTTGCACCTCACTCTGTCAGCATCTTAATATCACGTTCTATCGTGTACTCAAATGCATCCAGTGTATCAATATCACTACTTCCGTCATCCAGTCGGTCATCTTTCATCGCTTTCTCATCCCACACCGCTTCTTGTAGCGCAGTAGATAAGGTTTCGCAATCCTCTGTAATAAAAAAACGCCCAGCCCCCATGAGCTTTAAGACGCATTCTATTCGGTCTTTTATTCTGTTTTTCTTGGCCGGTCTTACAATCGTGGCTGGATTAGCTTTTAGCATAGCATTTCGGATGCTCTGGCCGAGCGTAGTTTCCGCATTGTCCCAGTAGATAAAATCGACTTTTCCATACTTTTCTTGCACCTCGTTCACAAATTTGATAAGCAGATCATTCAGAATGTTTGAGTCAATACCGTCTTTAAAATCCTTATTCATGTGCCGTACGCTCTTTAATCCGTACACATTATTGTCTCGGTCGTACCCCCTTGCCACGAAAGAGTGCCCTGACTTATTACCTCCAAAATCCACACCAATGGCAATCTCTGTCAAATCAGATGCAGCCGGCTCTTTTATAAATTCTTCTGGATGATCTGCGAATTTTCGGTAAATTGCTCCCTCTGCTCTCTTCCAGAGCCCGAGAATTAATCTGTCGTAGTAAACTGTGCCCTCGTATTCTTTGCAGAGCTGCTTTACAAATTCTGGATCAAGAAATGGATTGTCAAAAATCGTGTATTTCTGCAGGTATATGTCCAGTTCTTTGTTGTCGATAAATTCCTTTAACCAGTGTGTAGGATTCTCTGGATTGCAAGCTCCATCAAAGCAAGAATATGTCTTATCAAGACGGGATTTCAGCATCTGGAAGACTTCTTTGTTCCACTTTGCAATCTCATCACCGTAACAATACTTGATGGACGCTCCCTGTATCTTCGCAACCTGACTGACCTTTTCTGCTCCAAGGCAATAGACATCTTCTCCGCATACTCTAGCAACATTCCGGCTGTTTATATTTCCGATCAAGTCGCTTGTGTATATCTCTCTCATAGGTTGGAGTACGTTTCTCTCGATAGATTCCTTTGAAACACCCATAATTACATTTAATCCGGATAGTCCAGCTCTCTCTCTGATTCTTTGCGGCACGATATAAGCAGTGTCAACGAATGACTTACCAGAACGTACAGCACCGGACTTAATATTCCATCGATGCGTAGCATTCAGTATGTACTCATTCTGTTTTTGGCTTAGCTGCATTGTCGTGCATTCCTTTCAAGATTTCATCCAGCTTATCTATTGCTGTTCTGTCCTCATATTCCTGCTTATCTCTCCATTTATCCGGTTTCCGGTTCTTTAACCAGAATATCTGTGCTGTTGTGTCTCCCGGTATATATACCTCATCCGTTGCTTGCACAAGCTTCTCTTTTTCGCATAATTTCCCATGATTATCGTAATACTTCTCTTTTACTTTGAAAGTTTTTCTTACTTCACGAGTGCCCCCGAGCGCTCTTTCGAACAATGAATTTTCCACTTGCCTATCAGCAACATCCTTATTCTTTTTTAGGACTGCCGAAAGTGCCGAATACTTATCTCTCCACGTTCTAAAGGTCGAATAAGCAACCCCCATATTCTGAGCAATCTGCTCATCCGTCAAGCCGTCTCTCGCCCATCCCTCTATCTTTAGCAAGCCTTCCGGCTCTAGCCACTCTTCATATTTACCTTTTGCCATCCAACTCACCACCTTTTCTATCTAATCCAGCTTTTCGTTTTCCCGTCCCACTTAAATCCTCTGTCTTTAACTTCGCTTCGCAAATTATACGTTTGACCAGATACGGATTTTACGTTATCCCAATTTATCCCGAATGTTTCGCCGTTTTCAGCGCCTGCTTTCAATTTATATGTTAAGTATTGTGTCTTATTTGTTTTTGCTGTCTGCTCTCTTTTTTCTGGTGTTGCATAGAGGAACTTTAAATTCCCTTTTCCATTTTCTACAGCTTCTAGCACTTCGGATTTATAATATCCTCCTCCAAATCCGCTGCCTTTTTTGTATTCCGTTTCAATCGTTCTTGTTTTCGCTTTTGAATCAATCACTGAGTTTCTTCCGCCTCCAGACAATCCACTTGTGCTTCCTCTACCACCCATTACACTTTACCTCCTTGAATTTATCGGCATACGCTTTTACGTGAACAATGTTTCCCATGCACTCATCCAGAATTTCTCCATAAAAAATGATGGTTTCTGGTTGTAGCCTTCTGACCATCTCTTTATATCCATCAACGAATAGATTTTTACTGTTCCTATCTTTCATGCAACCGACACTGGATACTGCCACAGTTCCGCCCTTTGGCTCTCCGTCAAAGCACCAGTTAAATGATTCTTTGTCGCTCCACGCAATTGTAGGAATAACTTTGATTCCGTTCTTTTGCATGTAAGCGCCACACCAGTGTTTCCGGTAATTGTTGTATATCTGTATTGCTTTTGGGTAATCTAGATACAAACTGAAATCTGGTGTAAGCACATAATCAAACTCTTGTAGCATCGGGATATATGCATCAATGTTTGTCCATAACCGCACAAATTGATAGTCGTCTATGAAAAAATGACAAACTTTATTTTTTCTGTCTTTTGTTGTTCTGGCTGCATTGAAAGGGATGAACTGGTGCTCTCCATGAAATTCCTGTGGAAAAATTTTAGGAATATCATATTGTCCGCACCCTTTCATTATTATTTTCTGTAAATTTTCATAATTCCTCAAATTTGTATATCTCATTTTCACACCTTTTAAACACAATAAAAGCACCCATCTCTGGATGCTAAGAATTTAGGACTACTGCACAATGAAAGAATTAATAATGCCAACTGAAACCAAAATAACCAAGTACACAATCAAAAATATATAAGTAAAGGAGGAAACTTGCAGTAGTCCACAACGAGTGCAACCGGAATCGAACCGATGACATCTGGTTTTGGAGACCATTGCTCTACCAACTGAGCTATACACCCGTAGGATGCCTTTTATTGACATCCTTCACCCTATCCGCACTCGGGTACTGACACTAAATATAGATTGCTGAATCTATTTTTGTTTGTTTCGCAGATCTGCGGATATCTGCGTTTTGGTACCATGCAATACAAGTCCTGTGTGCACTCCAGAAACGAGCTACAGCTGC
>OLRL01000423.1_pt1 | contig 31226 bp, 32 predicted proteins | sample 1643201 | NCBI WGS metagenome assembly OLRL01 (sample SAMEA3136649, study PRJEB25190) | human gut metagenome | biome: human gut; feature: human-associated habitat; material: faeces | place: Austria | collected 2013
GGATTGTAAGCAGTCGCCAAGGTCTCGGGCAAGTCCGGACTTTGGCTCGTCGCCTATACAAAGAAAAGAGAAATTCCCGTTCCGGATGATTCCGCTCCGAAACTGGAATTTCTCTTTTTATCACACGATCTCTATTTCATGTTTCTCTTTTTTGCTTTGTAAGCCGCTCTCTAAGCGTCCTTTTTCTTTGTGCTGAAAAATGCTGCTGCCATCGCCGCGATCGCAGAGAGCCCTAAGCATACCATATTTACGATCGTGCCTGTTGCCGAAGACATATTTGCCGCCGTCTGAACTTCCAGCAGGACATCTTCATTGGAAAAGAAGATAAACCCAAGTCCCTCTGCTCTTGCACTGACCAGTGTGACCAGTTCCAGTGTCAGAAGCACCGGAGCTGCGATCCTGAGTATCCCGGAAACGATCTCAACTGCAAGCTGTGCGGAATCGCTGACCTTTACCTGTGCCAGTCCGATCACCACTATCAGCATCACGATCGCAAGTACACCATATAAGATCAGGTTGCTGACCGCTGCATTTTTGAAATACCCCTCGCTTGAAATATTGACGCCATATACGATAAGAGATACCAGCGTTAGCAAAACAACCGCCACGTTCATCCAAATTCCGACTGACTGTTTTTTGATCATGATTCGCTCTCCTCCTTTTTCTTTGTGGTCGTTTTCTTTCCTGACTGAACCGTCAGTACGATCCATGCTGCCGCCGAAGCAACAGCCAGAGCGCCGCTTACATAAGTAATTGTTTTCAGCGCGATATCCCACCAGGTCATTACCCGTTCCGTAGAAACATTCATGACTGCGCTGTTTGCAAATGTATAAAGCTGATATTTCAGATTTTCTCTTGCCTGTTCTACCAGAGCCGCATCATTTTTCACGGTATCTTCCGAAATATGCATCCATGTTGCGTCTGTTCCGTTTTCTCCCATATTGATATGGTTGTCTTCCGTCGCAAAATCTGCCACCTGTGTGATTCCCGCCATGATCATGGATTCCGGATTGAAATAATATTTGTTGTTCATCATATCCGTCGAGATCAAACCTGTAAACGCCCATTCGTTTCTTAAAATATCCTGCAGCATACCTACATGGTGAGATGCATTGGTTGCTCCGATCCGGTTAAACGCGATCATAACAGCCATACCGTCCGCATCTTCCAGACCGCCCTGGAAACAACGTAAATCGGTCTCACGGAATTTCTGCTCGTGCATATATGCGGAAATTCCGCCTCGGTTATGTTCCTGATCGTTGAATCCCATATGCTTCGGTCCGTTTAAGATTCCCATATCCGCGCATCCCTGCAAAATACCATATCCCATACGGTTCGTCAGCATCGGGTCTTCGGAAATGTATTCGTAGTTACGTCCGTTGTAAGGCGTTCTTCTCTGTGTGAGACCGGTTCCCCACAGATGATACCTCTGGAGCCAGAGTCCGGAATTTCCCTCTACACGTCCCCAGTCATATGCCAGCTGTGGATTAAAGGAAGAACCGAGCAGTGTCTGGGAATGTACATTGAAACGATAGGTCTCTCCGGACTCTTTATCCTCATAAGCTGCCGTAAATCCGCTGACGCCCTCGTTCTGGTTTACGATCGGGTTCTCTACATTTGTCAGCTTATCTGTCTGGCTTCCGCCGTGGATCACTGCGCCGACTGCTTCATCGATCGTGATCTCTGCGACAAGTTCATCCCATACCGGATCGTTGATATCTTCCATCTGATTCGGCTGGATCGTCGCAGTATCAAAACGGATGCCCTGATCCTTGCCCTCTTTTGCCGGATCGTCTGTCTGGATCGTGTAGGTCTCTCCGCGAAGTTCTGCAATCCATTCCTCACTCTTCGGGCTGTCTCCTACCTTGATCTCCACCTCGTTGTAGTTGATCGGATAGGTTCCCTCCCAATCCTGACGGGACAGGTATGTCACGGTCTCCTCTTCTGTCCAGTAATTCAAATCTGCTTCCTCTGCCACATTGGTGACTTCCGTACCGTTTTCAACGGCAAATGTGGTATTGTCGAACTCATCCAGCTTCCATGTCTGGACTGCGCCTGATGCTTCCGCATCCATACCGTCTTTGACTGTATATCCCTGTTCTGCCAGAATATTATTCACTGCCTCATGGGATCCTGCTGCCGCGGTAAAATAGTAATCTCCCTCATCCAGAATATAAGTTTTGGCATTTGTATAATCATAACTTGCGAGATACTTTGTCGGGATCGTGATCGTTACTTCTTCTGTTTTTCCTGCCGCCACTTCTGTCTTGGCAGAATTCAGGAACATCACTGCGGATTTCTCCACATGATTTTCTTTATCATATTCCGTATATGGCTGCTGCACATACAACTGTGCCAGAAATGTTCCGTCTTGATCGCTGTTGTTTTTCAATTCTACAACTGCCGTAATATTGCCGTCTGCCGTCTTATCTACTTCAACACTCTTTAAGTTCTGTTCATAATCCAGATAACTCAGACCATGCCCGAAATCATAAAGCACTTCGTTGTTATAATCCCACGCTGCCGCCTGAGTCGCTCCTGCCGCTGAATTCGCACCGGAATCCGGATTGGCAACCGCGTCGTAATAACGTGTCTCAAAATATTTATATCCGACATAAATGCCCTCTGCTTCCACGACATAAGTACCGCCGTTATATGTATCGGATCCTCCGAAAGAACCGGCTTCGGTATTGGCGATCTCAACGCCCGGATACCGCGGGTCATCTCCGTTTCGTCCGATGGATTCGTAATCAGCATAATATCCTCCACCGAAATTCATCACCGCCGGTATGGAGGCATTGTCTGCCACATAGGTATCCGGAAGCGCTCCGGTAGCGTTCACTTTTCCGGTCAGTACATTGACAACTCCGGTCGCCTGATAATCGTTCAGACAACCGATGTAGGCGATACCGTCCACCTCATGTGCGCCGCCCTCTGCGATTTCCTTCAATACCATTGTATTTCCGGAGTTGATCAGAACAACGACCTGAGAACAGGTTTCTTTTGCCGCGTCGACAACTGCCAGTTCATCTGCTGAAAGTGCAAGCGGATCTGCTCCTGTTTCTTTGCCTGCACGATCTGTCGCGGAACCCGGCGCATAAGTATTTCCCTCTCCTGCGCCCCTTGCAAATACACAGATTCCAACGGTTTCGTCCTTATCGATCTTGGACTTCCAGTCTGCCGGAGCTCCGAGGCTTTCATATTCTGACGGAGGAACTTCATTGATCTGGTACGTCGCCATATCTCCCGGAGCGGCTACATAGATATTGTCATATGCAACCTGTTTCTCCTTTTCTCCTGTCCATTTGTTTTCTACTTCTTCAATGTGTTCATTCAAAATATTCTTCTGATAAAAATCCATCACCGTCTGGTTGATCTCAATCCCTGCGTCTGTAAATGCCTGAACCAGATCTACCGCATCTTCGTTTCCGGCTTTCAGATCCCCTTTTGCGTACGGATACGGCGCATATGCCGCAAGACCAAACAGCGCCACACTCTTACCGGATAAAGGAAGAACGTCGTTGTCATTTTTCATAATGACCGTTCCCTCTTCTCCCTCTCTTACGGCAATGTCTTTTGCCGCCGCTTTCATCTCATCAAACGTTGCGTAATCGCTGACAAATCTTGCAGAATCTTCATCATTCTTCGTCACATAGCTCTGTGTACCGAGCGCGCTGTCTATTCTTGCGCGATAACCGTCTGCGATGTCTGCCCCAACGATGGAAAGAGCCATGACAGAAGCTGTAACTGCCGCAAGACCACGCATCGCCGGTGCAATTTTCTTTGTTTTCATATAGATTCCTCCTCCTTTTGTTCATTTGATCTATTTTCTCAGCCCGCACGGCTGAAAGATCCGGTCTCATTCCTTTTTAAATTTCCGCTTTTTTCTCTTTATTTCTGAATTCGATCTCATCCTGCTCCGCTTTCAGATTGTCTTCCACCCGGAAGAACAAAAACAACAGCACTGCGCAGATCAGATATGCCGCGGTCTCGACCCAGATATAACTGATGGAGATTCCGGTCTGTGCCGCCGCACTTTGCACATCCACTCCGACCACCGAATTCTGATCGTATCCGACGATCTTCAAGATCAGGGAAAAGACTGCATTCATGACCGGAGATGCCGCCACCATAAGCGAACTGTAAATCGACATCGTCAACCCGTCCGTACGAAGTCCGGTCTTCCATTCAATATGATCGATCACATCCGCCAACATTGCCAGGATCATATAGCATGCCGGAGACGATCCCAGACATTTCAATGCTACGCCGGCAGCAACCGGTACGATATGATTTCCTCCCATTCCTGCGATCACGCCGCCTATGACGCCCAGGATCAGAAACGCACTGACTGTTTTCCGCTTTCCAAATTTCTGGCACAGTGGATTGACAAATAACATCGCCACTGCCATCGGGATCGCTCCCATGATCGCAAGGATGGACTGATACGTTCCCCATGCATCGGCTCCCATGACCGAATTATCCAGCACCCATTTACAAAAGTAAGACATAGAACCATTCTTGATCGCGCCGGAAAACTGAAAGATCATATAGAATACCATGACGATCCACCACCATTTTTCCGATGCAACTGCTGCAAACTGCGCTCCCATAGACGCCGATGTCTGCGGTATCTTTCCCCCATCCTCTTTGTTTTGCTCCAGCAATTCTTCCGTCACACGTTCACGGCTGAACTTATATTGTAAGAATATGGTAAGCGCCGTGAGGATCCCGACCGCCAGCATCGCCATAAACCAGAGATTTTGGTTCTCTTTTAACGCAAAGGATACGAGGATCGGAAATACCATCGAACCGGCTCCCATTGCCGCAAGCCCTGCGATATTTGTAAAGGATGCAAGCTGTCCTCTCTGGTCGGAATTTCTTGTTGACACTGCCACAAGTGTGGAATTAGCGGTATTATAAATCGGATATGCAACGGAATAAAACAAGTTATACGCCACTGCGATCCAGATCATCTTTGCCGCACCCTCAAACGGTACGATAAACATCAGAACAGAGGCGACCGACAGCGTCAATGCCGATAACAGGATCCACGGTCTTGCCTTGCCCGCCATCACTTTTGTCCGTTCGATCAGCTGCCCGACGATCAGGTTGGCGATCACAATGAATATTGTCGATACCAACTGCAAGGTTGTCAAAAACGTCAGATCCAGTTTCAGTACATCCGTGAAATATGTATTTAAAATACTGGTAAAAATCCCGGATGAAAGCAGCCCTCCGATGGGACCGATAAAATATCCGAGCAGCATTTCCGGCATCCGCACATCTTTCGTCTTGATCATAGACGCCGTCAACGGCGTATTCCAGAAATTTCCTTTCCTCTCTTCTCTCATACTTTTACTTCCTCACTTCTCCTTTTGCATAAGCACATTCCATCCTGTATGTTCCGCTTCCCATCTCTTTCACGGAGCCGTCGGGCAGTATGATCGTACATTTTGTGCCGACGGGAACTTCGGCTTCCAGATAAAATCTGCCGTTTTCGATCTTCCATTTGGAAGAGATCCGTCCATATGGCGTTTCGGTGCTTCCCTCTGCCCAGATCAGCCCGCCGCCCACGACCGGTTTGATCCGAAATGTCTCATATCCCGGTTCGACCGCCTCGATCCCGGCGATCCGCTGATACAAGAAAGCGCCGACTGAACCGGAGGCATAATGGTTGTAAGAGATCATCTGGTCTGTTCCGTCGTTGCCGATCGGACACTCTCCTTTTTCATCCAGCCCATCCCAGCGCTCCCAGATCGTCGTTGCTCCGGTTTTCACTTCATACAGCCAGGACGGACACCTCGTATTCATCAGCATCCTAAACGCAGTCTCTTCCTGCCCGTTATCTGCAAGAGCAAAGAGTATATACGGCGTCCCCGGAAAGCCTGTTCCGATACAGTAATCCGCTTTTTCGACAAGCCCCGCCAGATTATCCGCAGCCTTACGCTTTGTTTCCTCCGAAAACATGTTCAAATACACCGGCAGTACATATCCGGTCTGAAATTCCTCTTTCAGTCTTCCGTTTCCGTCTGTAAAAATCGAAACATATGCATCCGCTGTTTTATCTGCCAGTGTGTCGAAATATTTTGCGTCTGCTTCCTCTCCCAACAATTTGGCCGTCATTCCGGTGATCCTGCTCGTATTATACAGGCTCGCGGTGGCCGTCCATTTACTCCGGCTCTGCCACTGGGACATCTTCGGAACATCCGGTGCCACCCAGTCACCGAAATGCAGCATGGACGGAGTGTGCCATATATATCGATGTTTTCCGAGCCCAAATCCCGCCCAGAACCGACATGCTTTCACATATTTTTTCATCGTCGGATACATTTCCTTTAAAATCTGCATATCCCCGCATGCCTGATACTGTGCCCACGGAACGAGAACGCAGGCATCTCCCCACCAGTCGATCGCCATGGTCGGCATCGTTGCCGGAAAGCCGTATCCCTGCGCCGGCACTGTATTTGGGATACCTCCGCTTGGAAGCTGTTCCGCCTTTACGTCCAGCAGCCATTTTTCCGCAAATCTGCTGAGATCAAAATTAAAATATGCTGTCGGCGCAAATACCGCGATATCTCCGGTCCACCCCATACGCTCGTCACGTTGCGGACAGTCGGTCGGGATCTCTACAAAATTAGATTTGCTGCTCCACTCGATATTTTTCTGCAGGCGGTTCAGCCGTTCGTCGGAACAGGTAAACCCGCCGATCTGTTCCATATCCGAATAAAGCGCAATAGCAGAAACTTCCACATCCGCTTCCTCGGTCCCCTCGATCTCCGCATATCGAAATCCCATGTACGTCAGCTTCGGGCTGTACTCCTGCTCGCCCGCCTTACAAATATACGTTGCCGTCGCCTTTGCGGTCCGCAAAAACGTTACGTTCAGACTTCCGTCCGGATTCAATATTTCGGCATGGCGGACCGTGATCTTCTGCCCGGCTCTTCCTTTGAGCTTCAGTCGGATCACCCCTGCGAAATTCTGTCCGAAATCATAGATCAGTGTTTTTCTCTCTGTCCGTCTGCATGTAAGCGGCTTCATGATCTCCTGCGCCTTGACCGGGCTTCCGTAATCTGCGATCAGATTCGGCACAAACTTTAATTTCTCCGGCGCTGCTTTTCTCCATGCGATCTGTTCTGTATCGATCGTCGCATCGTACGTTTCTCCGTCGTACAGATCTGCCATGCGATACGGTCCGTCCTCTGTCACTTCCCATGTCTCATCTGTACCGATGATCTCTTCCGAACCGTCTTCGTAAGTGATTCTCAATTCTGCCAGAAATGCCTGCCGGTCTCCGTCGAACCGGTTTCCTCTTGTAAACACGAACGAACCGACTGCCCATCCGCCTGCAACGACTGCCGACAAGACGGCTTCGTTTCCCGTGAGCAGATCAGTGACGTCGTATACCTGATACTGCATTTCATGTCGATACGAAGTGAATCCGGGCGCAAAATACCGGTCTCCTGCCTTTTTCCCGTCGATCTCCAGCTCATAGATCCCAAGCGCCGACGCGCAGATCTTTGCCGACGCGACGCTGCCCTTGAGCGTAACTTTTTTGCGGAACATCATCGGGAGAGGCGATACTTTTTTCTCAGTAAAGGAATATGCCGGATCGCTGATCCACTGTGCCTGCCACGGTGCTCCCATTCTTCCGGTCTCAAACTGCATCGCTGCTTCCGCGGTTTCTCCTGCGTCATCCGTCACCTTTAGCCGCACCGGGTATGTCGTAAATGGCTTCAATTTCTGACCTTGATAAGGGATCAGAATCTGTTTGTCCGTCTCAATCTCCCAATCTGCGATCTGAAGCTCCGCACATTTTAACCGCACGTTTGCTCTGTCACTTTGCACCTGAAACGATACCCGTGGCTGCGCCCTGTCCGTCACGCATCCTGTACGCAGATGTTCTACCGAAAGCCTGCTGATCTTCAGCATATCCGTTTCCTCCTCACCGTCTCTCTTCTTGTTGCTATTATGTTATCACGTTTTAAAATACAGGCATAAAAAAAACGTGAATGGTTGCTTTTTTAACGCAATCTGCATTCACGTTTTTGTATGTTTTGCACAAAATCACTTTTTATTTTGTATGGTTTCACTTCTTTCTAACGGGATCTCTGCCGATGCCCGCAGCTTGCCGTCGCTTACTTCCAGACAGACCGGTCCGCTTTCGTCCGCCTGTACAACCGCCAATGCCTCGCCCCAATAGGTATCCGTGTGATTTTTGCAGTAACCGATCTTATTATACGGACATCCGTTTCCAAGTCCAAGCAGTCTGCCGCCTTTGACCCGAACCTGCAAAATCCCCCTTTCCAGAGGCTTGACCGTTCCGTTCGCATCGGTGTACTGCAGACGGATAAAACTGAGCTTCCCAGCTTTTACCGTTTTTTCTTCCGGAACCGCACGAAGCATCGTCTCCTCTCCTGCTGTACAGAGCTTATGTTCCGAGATCACATTTTCTTCGGCGTCATAAGCCACCGCCTTTAAGACTCCCGGCTCATATCGGATCTGAAACTTCGTATCGCACCCATCTTTCAGAAGATTGCTTCCGACTTTCTTGCCGTTCAGATACAATGCGACCTTTGCGGCTCTTGCATAGACTTCGACCACTGCCTTTTTCCCCTCGCATCCGTTCCATGACCAGGATTCCAAGGCATTTGTCATTTTCCAGGCGGACGGAGAATGCCGTTCTCCCGTATGGTTGACCGGACGCACTGCGATGACCGGTCTGTCTGTCAGTTCAAACGCCGTCTTTGTATATCCCGCTTCTGCCAGCGGTTTTCCTGTCAGATCGATCCGTCCGCTTCCCGCAGTGATCCAGCCGGGACCGTGTGAAAAGTCCGGGGCGTAATCTTTGTATTCCCAGGAACCTACTCCTACCTCTCCGAGATAGTCCATCCCTGCCCACACAAAATCCCCGATGATCCTCGGATTTTGTTTTGCCAGCTCCCAAAATGTATACGCATCGTCACAAAATGTCTCGCTCCCGAGTATCAGTCTTTTTTTGTATTTTTTCAGATCGTGCCGATAACGGTTGATCCCATAATTGTAGCCGGCAATATCCATATTTACAAAGGCATCGCGTGTCTTCAGATCGCAGCCGTAAAACGTCGCTCCCCATTTCATAAAACCGCTTCCGAGCATTCCCGCCAGATCATTGAAAAACTGACTTCCGACCGCTTTCTTTTTTTGTTTTCCTTTTGTCTTTTCTGCTTTCTCGACTTCTTTTTTTGCTTTTTTATCACTGTATACGCCAAAACCCACAGAACTTAAAAAATTAAAGAAGATATTGATGCCGCAAGAAACCGGTCTCGTATCATCCAGCCGATGTAGATATTCCGTCATTTTCCTTGTCAGCTCGATTCCTTTCGGCTGTGCCGTTTCCGACACCTCATTTCCGGTGGAATACAGAATGACCGACGGATGGTTAAAATCCTTTTCTACCATATCTTTCAGATCCTGCCGCCACCATTTCTGAAAATGATCCACATAATCATATTCCGTCTTATGGATGTACCAGACGTCCACAAACTCATCCATAACCAGCACGCCCTGACGGTCACAGGCTTCCAGAAGCGCTTTGGAACATGGATTGTGTGCCGAACGGATCGCATTATATCCGTTTTCTTTCAGGATACGCACTTTCCGCGCTTCCGCATCCGCGTAACAGCAGGCTCCAAGCACACCATTGTCGTGATGGATGCACGCTCCGCGCAAAATCACCCGTTCCCCGTTGATACACAGTCCCTTTTTCACATCCCACGTAAGAGTCCGGATTCCGAATGTGACCGTTTCTTCCTCTGTCACAGTTTCTTTCTCTGTCACGGTCTCTTTCTCTATGACGGTCTGGTCATCTGCACCGCTCTCTTTTCTTCCGGTATACCTTACCTTTAACTGATATAAATTCGGCATATCGACATTCCACAGTTTTCCGCCGGGAATCTCCATCTGCACACAGGCATGTCCGTTCGTCTCCACATTTGCCGTGACCCCCGTCTCCAACACTTCCAACTCCAATTCCCCTGCCGCAGTTGTCTGCACTTCGACTTCTATTACAGGCGGCTCTGCACTGACCGTCCGGATGCGAATGCCATTTCTTTGAATATGCTGTTTTGAAAATACATCCATCCAGACGGGGCGATAAATTCCCGCACCGGAATACCATCTGCTGTTTGGCTGGTCGGCATTGTGAGCAATGACACGGATCACATTTTCCTCTCCGTATTTCAAATACGGATCCGCCTCCACATAGAAATTCGTGTACCCGTAAGGACGGAATCCCGCTTTCCTGTCATTGATATAGACCTCCGCATTGTGGTAAACTCCCTCAAATTCAAAGCTCACCTCATTTTCTTTCATCTCTTCAGGCACTTCAAATGTTTTCTCATAAACATAATCATATCCCTCAAACCAACCGGTATTGATCCCCCCGGCGCTGTCGGCTGTCCGTCTCTCTGAAATCATCGCATCATGTGGAATCGTCACTTCTTTCCATGACTCATTTCCTCCTGCACGGCGGTATTTCCACCCGTTGTTAAAATCGATCCGTTTCATGCCGTTCCTCCTTTTTGCATTTCTGTATCTTTTGTTTCCCTGGCGTCAATGTATAAGGGGAAACACGCCTCAAACCGCGTAATTTCGGTTATTTTTCGTCAATTCAACCATATCACGTTTTCCGATTGAAAAACAGGAATATCCGTGAACGGTACTTTTTTTACGCAAAAAGTTTTACCGGATGCAAAAGGAGAACGCAAAATCAAATTAAATCAATCGATTCATTAATCATGATACTAATTTGATCAAATGTGTAAGTTTCATACAACGGAGGATTTTCATCTGCAGCTTTTTCCTCAATAGAAAGACTATTTTGATATCCAGCCCATGATTCCATTTTTACGAACTGCCCATCTTCCAGTTCAAAATACTCTGCTTCTGGTCCTGTTACTCGTGTATATAATTCTCCAAATCCTTTATGAGGTGATTCAACCAAAAAATAAATTATTCGATTGCCAGGCTCTTGCAATTCCGTTCTCTGGAGTTACTGACTCTATTTGTACAACTTCGCCATATATTATTATTTCACTATTTTTTGTTAATGAGGGAATATCCGGATAAGATACAGCACTTTCTGATACATTATAAAGTGTACCTATAATTTGTTCTCTCTCAATATTTTCAACTTTTTTACTTGAACTACATCCTGTTAAAACAATTATACATAAGAAAAATGTTATTATATTTTTTTCATCTTCTTTCCTACTTTCTATCTCATCTCTAAGTAACTGTATTATACTTATGATCAGCTTATTTGCTATCCTCTTTCCATGATACTGATCCCTAAAACTCTCCACTAACTTTATCATATCTCTAATTTTCAGAATTTTCAATTATATTTCATTTTCACCTTTTATGTTCAGAAACATTTACCAATATCGTAAAATATAAAATCAGAGAATTGACCGACGCCCTCGCGTTATATATAAAAGTCCCAGTTTCACCCTAGTTTTACTGAAATAAAAATCTTTGAAATATAGAACTGTTTATTCCATTCTGCTTTTAGGACATAAAGAGGAGCTGCTGCTCCAGTAGATGATTTTATCTCCTAGAACAACAGCCCTCCATTTACAATGTTTCTCATCACATAGTTTCCTTATCAGATTCCGCGCATCGTCAGTTGGATCCGTTTCTTCTTGAGATCCACGCTCATGACTTTCACATCCACGATGTCTCCGACGCTGACCGCTTCCAACGGGTGCTTGATATAACGGTCCGTGATCTGGGAAATATGTACCAGTCCGTCCTGATGCACGCCGATATCCACAAATACGCCGAAGTCGATGACATTGCGCACCGTCCCTTTTAAGACCATTCCCTCTTTTAAGTCTTTCATCTCCAGCACGTCGGTCCGCAGGATCGGTTTCGGCATCTCCTCACGCGGATCGCGCGCAGGTTTTTCCAGTTCTTTGACAATATCGCGCAGAGTGATCTCCCCGATTCCCAGTTCCTCCGCCAGCTTCTTATAGTCTTTGATCGTCAGCGAAAGTCCTGTCAGATTGCCGCCTGTAATGTCTTCCGGCGTATATCCCTGCTTTTTCAGTAATTTTTCCGCCGCCTCGTAGGACTCCGGATGCACGCCCGTTCCATCCAGCGGATTTTCTCCGCCCTGGATCCGCATAAATCCGGCGCACTGCTCAAATGCCTTCGGTCCGAGTTTCGCCACTTTCAGCAATTCTTTCCGGCTCGCAAAGCGACCGTTCTCCTCGCGGTATGCGACAATATTTTTTGCGATCGCACTGCTGATTCCCGAAATATAAGAGAGCAGCGGCGCGGAAGCCGTATTCAGATCGACGCCGACTTTGTTGACGCAGTCTTCCACAACACCGTTCAATGATTCGCCCAGTTTCTTCTGGTTCATGTCGTGCTGATACTGTCCGACTCCGATGGATTTCGGATCGATCTTCACCAGTTCCGCCAGCGGATCCTGCAGACGTCTCGCGATAGAAGCCGCGCTACGCTGTCCCACGTCAAATTTCGGAAATTCTTCACTTGCAAGCTTGCTCGCCGAATAAACCGACGCGCCCGCCTCGTTGACGATCACATACTGTACGTTGTCCGGGATCTCTTTTAACAGTTCCACGATAAACTGCTCCGACTCTCTGGATGCGGTTCCGTTTCCGAGGGAGATCAGGGAGACATGGTACTTCGGAATGATCTTCTTGAGCAGATCTTTAGACGCCTTGATCTTCGCAGGCGTTGTCGGCGCAGTCGGATAAATGACGGTTGTTCCGAGCACTTTTCCGGTCTCGTCCACGACTGCCAGCTTACATCCGGTACGGAATGCCGGATCCCATCCGAGTACAACTCTTCCGGTGATCGGCGGCTGCATCAAAAGCTGGTGCAGATTCTTTCCGAATACTTCGATTGCACCGTCTTCCGCTTTTTCCGTCAGTTCGTTTCGGATCTCCCGTTCGATCGCCGGCGCGATCAGACGCTTATAACTGTCTTCCACAACATCTTTCAACACCGGCCTTGTATATGGATTGTCCCGCCGGATCACCTGTTTTTCGAGATACCGCAGGATGTCTTCCTCCGGCGCTTCGATCTTCACCGTCAAGAACTTCTCTTTTTCCCCGCGGTTCAATGCGAGGATCCTGTGTCCTGCCAGTTTTCCGATCGGTTCTTCAAATTCATAATACATCTCATATACGGACTCTGCCTCCGCATCTTTCGCCGCAGAAATGATCTTTCCTTTCTGCATCGTCTGTTTCCGGATCCAGCTCCGGTAATCCGCCTCATCGGAAATCGATTCCGCGATGATATCCATTGCTCCTGAGAGCGCCTCTTTCGCGGATTTCACTTCTTTTTCCTCGGATATATACTTCTCCGCCTCCACTTCCAGCGGTTCTTTCGTCTGCTGCAGCATGATCAATACAGAGAGCGGTTCCAGTCCTTTCTCTTTCGCGATCGTTGCGCGCGTCCGCCGTTTCGGACGATACGGGCGGTACAGATCTTCCACGACAACCAATGTTTCCGCCGCAAGGATCTGCGCTTTCAATTCTTCCGTTAGTTTTCCCTGTTCCTCGATACTGGAAAGTACCTGTTCTTTTTTCTCTTCCAGATTCCGCAAATATAAAAGCCGCTCATGTAATTTTCGGAGCTGCTCGTCATTCAGCGATCCGGTCGCCTCTTTTCTGTATCGTGAAATAAACGGGATCGTATTTCCCTCATCGATCAAATTTACCGCGGCGTCTACCTGCCAGCGTTTTACACCTAATTCTTCGGTCAGTTTCTGATTCAAATCCATCTGTCAGTCAATCCTCTCTTCTATAATTTGGACGCTTCTTATTATACAGGAATCCCCTTTATTTGCAAAGTCCCGAAAAAAACAGAAAGCCCGGACATACCGTCTCTTCCGGTACTATCCAGGCTTTCTGCTTTCTATTCTCTATAATCCCTATTTATCCTCCGCGTACAAAAGGACTTGCGCCCTTTATTCACGGATCGTACGCTTTTTCCTACGCTGGTCTTTATTTTCCGTAGTAGCATTTCAGGTAGATTTCTTTGATCTCCTTGAAGAGCGGGTATCTCGGGTTTGCTCCTGTACACTGGTCGTTAAATGCCTGCTCTACCATGTCATCCAATGTATCGAGGAAGTATTTCTCATCGATTCCGTACTCTTTGATGCTCTTCTTGATTCCGATCTTTTCTTTGAGGTCTTCCAGTTTTGCAAGGAAGTTTTCAAATACTTCATCGTCGTTCTTTCCGGTACATCCTGCGAAGCGTCCAAGCTCTGCGTATCTTGCTTTTGCGTGCGGATACTGATACTGAGAGAATGTTCCCATCTTTGTCGGAACTTCCGCCGCATTGTAACGCATTACTTCTGTCAGAAGCACTGCATTTGCAACACCGTGCGGCAGGTGATGGAACGCACCCAGTTTATGTGCCATGGAGTGATTCAGTCCGAGGAATGCATTTGCAAATGCCATACCTGCCATACAGGATGCGTTTGCCATTTTCTCTCTTGCGATCGGATCGTTTGCTCCGTTCTCATATGCGGACGGCAGATAATCAAATACTGCTTTCACCGCTTTGAGCGCCAGACCGTCTGTGTAATCCGATGCCATGATCGAAACATATGCCTCGATCGCATGTGTCATAACGTCGATACCTGAAGCACTTGTCAGTCCTTTCGGCTGTGTCATCATGTTGTCCACGTCTACGATCGCCATGTTCGGAAGAAGCTGATAATCTGCCAGCGGCCATTTTACGCCGGTCTCTGCGTCTGTGATGATCGCGAACGGTGTCACCTCGGAGCCTGTTCCTGAAGAAGTCGGGATCGCTACAAAATAAGCCTTTGTCCCCATCTCCGGGAATGTATAAACTCTCTTGCGGATGTCCATGAAATCCATCGCCATATCTTCAAAGTTTGCTTCCGGATGCTCGTACATTACCCACATGATCTTTGCGGCATCCATCGCAGATCCACCGCCGAGCGCGATGATCGTATCCGGTTCAAATGCACGCATCTGATCTGTACCAAGACGTGCACACTGCAGTGTCGGGTCCGGAGCTACTTCGTAGAAACATGTGTGCTGGATTCCCATTTCGTCCAGTTTCGCCTCGATCGGAGCTACATATCCGTTCTTGTACAGGAAAGAGTCTGTTACGATAAATGCTTTTTTCTTATGCATGATCGTTCCAAGTTCATCCAGTGCAACCGGCATACAGCCTTTCTTAAAGTATACTTTCTCAGGTGTTCTGAACCAAAGCATGTTCTCTCTCCTCTCGGCAACGGTCTTGATGTTCAGCAGATGTTTCACTCCTACGTTTTCAGATACGGAGTTTCCGCCCCAGGATCCGCATCCGAGTGTCAGTGACGGAGCCAGTTTGAAGTTGTAAAGATCTCCGATTCCACCGTGTGAGGATGGTGTGTTGATCAGGATACGGCATGTTTTCATTGCAGCCGCATGTTTTGCGATCTTCTCTTTCTGTGCAGGATGTACATACAGGGAAGCGGTATGTCCGTATCCGCCGTCTGCTACAAGCTGCTCTGCTTTTGCAAGCGCCTCGTCAAATGTCTTTGCTCTGTACATTCCGAGTACCGGAGACAGTTTTTCGTGTGCAAATTCTTCGGAAATGTCTACGGACTCTACTTCACCGATCAGGATCTTTGTATCTTCCGGTACATTGACTCCTGCCATTTTTGCGATCTCGTATGCAGATTTTCCCGGGATTTTGCTGTTCAATGCGCCGTTGATGATGATCGTTTTACGAACTTTGTCCAGCTCGTCGCCTTTTTTCAGGAAGTAGCATCCGCGGTATGCAAATTCTTTCTTCACTTCGTCATAAATGCTGTCCAGTACAGTTACTGACTGCTCGGATGCACAGATCATACCATTGTCAAATGTCTTGGAATGGATGATGGAGTTTACTGCCATCTTCACATCTGCTGTATCGTCAATGATGACCGGTGTATTTCCTGCTCCTACTCCGAGAGCCGGTTTTCCGGATGAATATGCTGCTTTTACCATTCCCGGTCCGCCTGTTGCGAGGATGATGTCTGCCTCACGCATAACGGTGTTGGTCAGTTCCAGTGACGGAGCGTCGATCCATCCGATGATCCCCTCCGGAGCGCCTGCTTTTACTGCCGCGTCCAGAACAACTTTTGCTGCCGCGATCGTGCAGGCTTTTGCAGCCGGATGCGGGCTGATGATGATCGCATTTCTTGTCTTCAGACAGATCAATGTCTTGAAGATCGCTGTGGATGTCGGGTTTGTTGTCGGGATAACTGCTGCCACCAGACCGATCGGCTCTGCAACTTTTTTGATTCCGAATGCCTCGTCCTCTTCGATCACGCCACATGTCTTTGTGCTCTTATATGCATTGTAAATATATTCTGCTGCGTAGTGGTTTTTGATCACTTTGTCTTCCACGATACCACGCTGTGTCTCTTCCACTGCCATTTTTGCAAGCGGAATACGCTGTTTATTTGCCGCCATAGCAGCTTCATAAAAGATCTTATCTACCTGTTCCTGTGTAAATGTAGCAAAAACTTTCTGCGCCTCGCGCATTGCTTTCATTTTTGCTTCCAGTGTTTCTACACTATCTACGACTGTCGGCACAACTGCCGCTTCTTTCTGCTTTGCCATGTTCATTTCCTCCTGAATCATTTTCATGAATGGAACTTTTTCTTTAATACGTGTTTAGTATAATGCATTTGTTAATTATTTGTCAATACTTTTTTGTTAAAAATATAACGTTATTTTTTTAACGTTATTATGGATATTGACGGAATCCGTAACGCACTTTTGTACATTGACGATGTAAGGTCTGTGGATCTTGCTGAGAAAAAATGCGTGCGTAAGAAACCCTTTTGTTGTTTCTTACGCACGCATTCTTTTTATACACTACTATTAATGACACCTGTGGAAACAATACTGATCTCCCCGCCACTTCCGCCTGTAAGTGCTGTCTGCGGAACCGTTGTTACAGCCGAAGCCGAAACCGACGCCGCTCCCACTCCTAATGCTGCAACCGACGCATACTGTTCACTGATCTGCCTGTATCGTTCGTCATTTACAGACGGTTTTCCAAAAATATCATCGAATGAGGCTGTCTGACAATGTTCCTGCGCTTTACGGGCAATCTTTTTTTTGCGGAGCTGCTCTGCCAACTGACGTTCCAACGCAGCTTTCTTTCGTTTCTCCGCCAGACGTTCCGCTCGAAACAATCGTTCTTCCTTATGCAGCCTCGCAATTTTAATATTCCCATTTCGTATCACATTTTTGATCTTCCGTATGATGACTGCCGCCTCTTTTGGATCTGAAATTTTCAACTTTACTTTTCCAATTTCACTTTGACTTGCCGCAATCACACCTCTGACACTTGTAACATTCTTTGCGTTGGCAAGGCGCATCATATGACGGCTTTGTGAATATTTGTAAGGAATCTCATATATATTCTTTTTTTCCGTCGTTGAAGAAAAGGATGATGTCGTCGATTCTGTCTCATGTTTTGGAATCCAGTATGTTTCTTCCGGAATTTCTTCCATATTCGTCCATTTGGAGACTTCTCCATTTTCGTCAAGCACCAAACCCATTCCATTTAATTTCTTCCCTGACAGATAAGCTTCTATCATAGAATTTTCTTGATACTTCGATAGTGACGATAAAATTTCTTTTACTTCTGTATACAGCTTTTCGTCCTCTGCCATTTTATTCAGTAACTCTTTCGAGATCGCAACATGATTCATTCCCGGTTTCGACATCGCATATTCTTTCAGTTGAGAATCATTTTTGAAATCAACAAAATCAAACTGAATATTTTTATAATTATTTCTCAATTCTTCCATCAACTTTTCCGATGTAGAAAGTTCTCTCGTTCTCTTTTCTTCCGGTTGAATCGATCTGGTTCTCACTAGATTTCGAGTTGAAAAATCATTGGGAATTGTTTCCTGAATTTTCATGATCCTGCTCCTTTCCTCCATTTTTCCGATACATAGTCCTATATATTTTATCGGCAGATTTTTCAAAAAGGAAAGGTTAAAAATCATCTCCAGGAATCCAAAATCTCCGCCAAACCTTTGGGATTCTCTTCATTCACAATGTGCCCGGTATTTTTTATCACTTTCAACTCTGCATGTGGAATGTTCTCTGCGAGATAATATGCGGATTTCTTATTGGCGCTGTCCTTTTCCCCGCATAGTACCAGTGTCGGACATTGCACCATTTTGACTTTATCCGTAAAATCCAGTTCCCTCATGGAATTTGTCAATACGGAGGTTGCATTTTTATCAAAGACCATACCATCAAACATGGATTTTGGGAAAAAACGGAAAATCACGTTTTGAACGGAGAGCATAAATTTCGGTATTTTGTGCGGAGTGCCGATCAGAACCAGTGACTTCACTTTCTCGGGAAACTTCAAAGAATAATCCAACGCTAAGACGCCTCCCAGTGAGAGACCGCATAGATGAATCTGCTCTTCAAACTGATTGCAATATTCTGCAAATGCAGAACATAAATTAGGATAACTGGCTTCTTTTCCGTTCAAGATCGCCGATAAATCCGGGCATACAATATCCTGTTTATTTTTCATATATGAAATTGTCTCTTCCCAACTTGCTGCCGTATGTCCCATACCGTGTACAAAAATAAATTTCATCGGTCTCACCTTTTCTCTGCTTTACATCTCCTCAAATGCTTCCGGCATCTCGATGGTCTGACATTCCGGTGAATAGCGATACTGCTGATGGCAGACGATTTTCGGATAATCATATTGCCCGACGAGTTCCTCGATCTTCTCGGAATGTTCTTTCATCACATTGACGTAATACTGAAACGTATAATCCCGCTCGATCTGTACCATTACGTCATTGTTATCCACCCATACGAAAAATTCTTCCGCATCCTTGTTGAAACTTTCTTTTAAAAGACGGTACACCTGTGGATAACTTGCTTTTAATTCCAACACATCCAAACCGTTGGCGCTGATCGCCTTACGGAATTCAAAGTCACTTTCCTCACCGCTTTTTTCCTGTCTTAACGTATTGCGTACGCGTACCTTGTATTTCCGGCATGTCATGCCGCCCACATCTTCCGTGTCTTCTTCCTTGATGCTCAGAAGATAATCCGGATTTTCCAGATACCCATAAGAAATGAAATCCGTCATACCTTTGATCTGCTGTTTTCCGTATGTTTTAGCGCCCTCATATTTCAGCCACCGATCCAGAAGAGCTGTGCGCAGCCCCTCGCCGTCCGGAATATAAACAGGAGAAATGCCGCGGGAATACACTTCAATATCTTCTTTCGTATAGTCGATGATCTCTTTCTTATCCGCTTTCATGGTCTGGAATTTCTGATGTTCAAAATCGTGGACCATTTTCACATCATACTGCGGATCCCAAAGCTCTTCCTCCGCAAGATCCCGGTAAACCCATGTATAACACTCCATACGATCTGCATTTTTTACGGACGAAAGAATCTTTTCCGTTGCCATTTCCACTTCTTTCTTGTTCTCTCCAAGTAAAAAGCGGCTGCTTAAAAGATTCCAGAACGCATAAAGCAATCCGATCCCCATAATTATGATAAAAACAATTTTTCCGATATTTTGATACTTCTTTTTCACAATCCCGCCCCCCTCAGAGAAACCTTATACACATTAGAATAGCATTTTCCACATTGAATGTAAAGAAAGAGCATCATTCCATTTCTTCCGAAAATGAAACAATGCTCTTTCCACATGATCAATTTTTAATTAAACAAGTTCGATCAGAACTTCCATTGCTGCATCACCTTTACGCTGACCGATCTTAACGATTCTTGTGTAACCACCGTTACGATCTGCATATTTCGGTGCGATCTCTGAGAACAGCTTATCTACGAGATCAACTTCTTTTGTATTTTTCTTTCTTCCTGCTACTGCAGTCGGAACTTCTTTTACAGGATAGAGAACTTTCAGCATCTCTCTTCTTGCATGAAGTCTGCTCGGCATATCTTTCTTGATCGTTTTTTCAACTTCGTCGTAAACAGTTACTTTCTTTCCGTCTACTACTTCTTTCACTCTCTTGCCTTCGCTGTCTTTACGAGCAACTTTTGCTTTTACAGTTACTTCTTCAAAGTTGTCTTTCTCTTTTACAGCCATAGCGATGAGACCTTCAGCGATCTTGCGGATCTCTTTTGCTTTCGCTTCTGTTGTAACGATCTTTCCGTTGTTCAGAAGTGCTGTTACCTGGTTTCTAAGCAGAGCCTTTCTCTGGCTTGCTGTTCTTCCGAGTTTTCTATATTTTGCCATTTTCATTTTCCTCCTACATTTGGTTATGCAATCTTCGGGCTTATTAATCAAATGCTCCTGCCGTACTCATCGGGCTTACCGACAGGATATTTAAGTATTAAGCAAATATTCTCCGGCTCCTACTCGTCGCCTGAGTTTAGTTCTAAGTTGAGTTCTTTCAATTTGGCAAGTACTTCTTCCAGAGACTTACGTCCGAGGTTTCGTACTTTCATCATATCTTCCGGTGTCTTGTTCGTGAGTTCTTCAACGGTGTTGATTCCTGCTCTCTTCAGACAATTGTATGAGCGGACGGACAGTTCAAGTTCGTCGATGCTCATCTCCAGAACTTTCTCTTTCTCATCGTCTTCTTTTTCGATCATAACTTCCGCTGCCTGTGCAACTTCGGACAGATCGATAAATAATTTCAGATGTTCGCTGAGTACTTTCGCAGCAAGGCTGACAGCCTCGTCCGGAAGTAATGTTCCCTTAGTCCATACGTCCAGTGTCAGTTTGTCATAGTCAGTGATCTGACCGACACGCGTGTTCTCTACTGTCAGGTTCACACGCTCTACCGGTGTATAGATGGAGTCGATCGGGATCACGCCGATCGGCATATCTTCACTCTTGTTCTTGTCTGCGCTCACGTATCCTCTGCCTTTTGTAATGGTAAGTTCCATATACAATTTGCTGTCTTTGCCGCCGCTTAAAGTGGCAATGACCTGCTCAGGATTCATAATCTCAATATCAGAGTCTGCCTGGATGTCAGCGCCTGTTACAACGCCCTCACCCTCAAATTCGATATATGCAGTCTTCACTTCGTCTGATTCAGATGTGTTTTTGATCGCAAGAGACTTTAAGTTCATGATGATCTCTGTCACATCTTCTTTTACACCCGGAATAGAACTGAATTCATGAAGAACCCCGTCAATCTTTACAGAACTGATCGCAGCTCCCGGAAGTGAAGAAAGCATGATTCTTCTCAGGGAATTGCCGAGAGTCGTTCCGTATCCTCTTTCCAGAGGTTCTACAACAAAACGTCCATATTTCTTATCTTCTGAAATCTCTGTAATTTCAATATTAGGTTTATTAAAATCAAACACTACACAGACCCTCCTTATGGGTTAATATATGTTGAGGGGATACGATATACCAATGCACAAGACACGTTTCCGCGCCTTGCGCACTGATTGGATTCTATTATTTAGAATACAACTCGACGATCAGCATCTCGTCAACCGGAACATCGATCGCTTCACGCTTCGGAAGTTCTTTTACTTCACCTTTCAGGTTCTCAGCATCTACTTCCAGCCAATCCGGAATCATGTTTCCGCCTGTTACTTCAAGAATGTCTTTGTATCTCTGGCATCCTTTGTGTTTCTCTTTGATTTCAATAACGTCTCCTGCTTTTACAAGGTAAGACGGGATATTTACCTGTTTACCGTTTACAAGTACGTGTTTGTGATCAACGATCTGTCTTGCTTCTTTTCTTGTTCTTGCAAATCCCATACGGAACATTACGTTGTCCAATCTGGATTCTAGAATAGTCATCAGGTTTTCACCTGTCATTCCTTCCATCTGTTTTGCTTTTGCGTAGTAGTTTCTGAAAGGTTTCTCCAGAACTCCGTAGATGAATTTTGCTTTCTGTTTCTCACGCAGCTGAAGACCATACTCGCTCATCTTTCTGTTGGATCTTTTCAGCTGTCTGTTGGATTTTTTATTAATTCCTAAATAGATCGGGTCCATGCCTAATGAACGGCATCTTTTAAGAACTGGAACTCTATTTACTGCCATAGTTATGCTTCCTCCTATATGATTACATTGCAGAATATCTGCAACTCACTTCGTTACCTCTATCTGACCTGCCTGCAATTCGTCTTCGATTAGACTCTTCTGCGTTTCGGCGGGCGGCATCCGTTGTGCGGTACCGGAGTAACGTCTTTGATGCTTACTACGTCAATACCACATGCCTGAAGTGCACGGATCGCTGCTTCTCTTCCTGATCCAGGTCCTTTTACGAAAACATCTACTGTCTTCAGACCGTGCGGCAAAGCTGCTTTTGCTGCTGTTTCTGCTGCCATCTGAGCTGCATATGGAGTAGATTTCCTTGAACCTCTAAATCCAAGACCGCCTGCACTTGCCCATGAAAGAGCATTTCCCTGTGCATCTGTTAATGTTACGATCGTATTATTAAAAGATGACTGGATGTGAGCCTGTCCCCGTTCAACGTTTTTCTTGACACGTTTTTTTGTCACTTTCTTTGTAACTTTCTTAGCCATTTAAACTAACCTACTTTCTTCTTTCTACAAAATTGGTTTACAAGTTTTATTTCTTCTTGTTTGCTACTGTTCTCTTCGGACCTTTACATGTTCTTGCGTTCGTCTTTGTCTTCTGACCACGAACCGGAAGTCCTTTTCTATGACGGATTCCACGGTAACATCCGATTTCTTTCAGTCTCTTGATGTTCAGCTGGATCTCTCTTCTCAGGTCACCTTCTACAACCTGAGATGCGTCGATGATCTCACTGATCTTCTTTACATCTTCCTGAGTCAGATCTCTTACGCGAGTGCTCGGATCGATTCCTGCCTCTGCTAAGATACGGTTTGCGCTTGTTCTTCCAATTCCATAAATATAAGTCAAACCGATTTCTACACGTTTGTCTCTTGGTAAGTCTACACCTGCAATACGAGCCATGTGTCTTTCCTCCATTTTCTTTTTGTCTCTGTTTGCTTTGCCAGTCTGACTGGCTTGGCGTGTTACATATTGTCCCTAACTGGGGTTTCCCGACATGATCTTTCGAGGTCGGTACCGCCCAGGCATGCTACCATGCCCTTTCCCGGCACGGTTCTTTTTTATATACCGCTCTTTCTCCGGGTATTATAAGCAATATACATTCTGCATCCGACGGTTTCTTCAAACCGGATTTTCCTGCTGTGAATGCCAGGTCCTCTCATGTATCGGCATGGGAATATGCCGTACAGCCCAAATGCAGCGAACACCGACTCTACCGGTACCTGTGATAGTCGCCTGGTGTAACCTTACTGTATATTAAACAGTCTACACACCGCCTGGTGTGTCGCACTGTCAGCCGCCTAATTTTGTTGCACAAATTCTCCTCAAAACTAATAAATTAGCCCTGTCTCTGTTTGTGCTTCGGATTTTCGCAGATTACGCGGATACTTCCTTTTCTCTTGATAATCTTGCATTTTTCACAGATTGGTTTTACTGATGATCTAACCTTCATGTCAAATCCTCCTTCCATCCTTTGCTGAATCCTTATGCTACGGATATTTTTGGACACACCTACCCAAAAACAACCATTTGATATTATAACGCCTAATTCATCGCAAAGTCAACACCTTTTTGTGTTATTGATTCACAATTTTGCATCTTTTTTATACTGTTTCGTTGTTTTATTTCACTATATCGATATTTATTTGTCTCTCCAGACAATTCTACCTTTGCTGAGGTCATACGGAGACATTTCCAAAGTTACCTTGTCTCCCGGCAAAATCTTAATAAAATTCATACGCAGTTTTCCGCTGATATGCGCCAGAACAATGTGTCCGTTCTCCAACTCAACTTTAAACATCGCATTCGGCAGTTTTTCAACTACGACTCCTTCAATTTCGATTACGTCAGCTTTTGACATGCTTAATCCTCCCGTGCGCTTCGCACTTTACATTTCCTGTTTTCTTTATTACCTGAATATGTTTCCGGTTCTTTTTCTTGATCCGGCGGGTTCCCTCCTCGAGAGAGTCCGCCAGATATACATATTCATCATTGACAGATCTTATAACATATATACAATCCTTATCCCGCCCGGCTTTCGATCTGGCGAGCATTCCCGGCTTCAGTTCCATTGACTACGCTCCCAGGATCTTTACGATCTCGCCGAACACATCTTCGATCTCGATCGTGCCGTCTACTTCTTTTAAGATTCCGGCATTTGTATAGTAGTCGATCAGCGGCTGTGTCTGGTCATGATACACACCGAGACGCTTCTTCACCGTCTCCGGTTTGTCATCATCGCGCAGGATCAGGCTGCCGCCGCATTTGTCGCAGACTCCGTCTTCTTTGGTCGGAGCATACACAATATGATACGTTGCTCCGCAGTCCACACAGGCTCTTCTTCCTGACATACGGTTGACGATGTTCTCATCCGGAACTTCCACATTGATCGCGTAGTCCATCTTTTCTCCCATCTCGGCAAGCGCATGATCCAGAGCTTCCGCCTGCGGGATCGTTCTCGGGAATCCGTCCAGCACATAACCGTTTTTGCAGTCGTCCTGCTTCACGCGGTCGGCAACAAGATCTACGACCAGTTCATCCGGAACGAGAAGTCCCTGATCCATATATCCTTTTGCTTTCTGACCAAGTTCGGTTCCGTTCTTGATATTTGCCCGGAAAATGTCTCCTGTTGAAATGTGCGGGATCGCATATTTCTCGGCAATTTTCTTCGCCTGTGTACCCTTGCCGGCACCCGGTGCGCCTAACATAATAATCTTCATATTGTGTAACCCTCCTTTATATGTATTTGCTGTCATCTTTTTAGTACGCCGGAACGCACATTAACCCGTCGCACCTGTCTTTTGATCCGGACAGGTACAACGAGCTAAATCTCTTAGTATCCAAGGAAACTGTTTTTCATTGAATTTCCTTTGTTGTTCAAAAATCCCGTATAGTTGCGTACAAGCATCTGGGATTCGATCTGCTTGATCGTCTCAAGCACAACACCTACGATAATGATCAGGGATGTTCCTCCGAAAGAAACGTTTGCCCCGAATACACCATTGAAGAAAAATGGAATTACCTGAACGATAATCAGTCCACATGCCCCAATAAAAATAATGTAGTTCAAAATCTTCTGGAAATATTCTACGGTCGGTTTTCCCGGACGGATTCCCGGAACAAAACCGCCGCTTTTCTTCATGTTGTTTGCAATCTCCAACGGATTGAATGTGATCGACGTATAGAAATATGCAAAGAATATCGTAAGGATAATGTAGAAAATCAGCCCTATGGAATATATTAAGTTATCCGGATCACACCAGTTATTGGAGTTCAACGCCCGAAGAATCTGACTTCCGATCCCTGTTCCGTCTCCTTTTCCGAGGAATGTAGCGATGACGATCGGCGTCTGCATCAGCGATGATGCAAAGATGATCGGGATAACTCCTGCGGTGTTCACCTTAAGCGGAATATGTGAGGACTGTCCTCCGTACGTCTTCCGTCCCTGTACTTTCTGTGAGTACTGTACCGCGATTCTGCGTTCCCCATCCTGAAGAATGATGACAAATACAACAACTGCCAACAGTACAAGCAGAATGATCACTGCCGCGAGGATTCCTTTTGCCAGTGTTTTTCCACTGATGAACTGTGTATACAGCTGCACAAGATCCTGCGGTACACGGGAAAGAATATTGATCAAAAGTACGATAGAGATACCGTTTCCAACACCTTTTTCCGTAATACGCTCACCGATCCACATAAGGAATGCGCTTCCTGCGGTCAGTGTGCACACAACGATTGCTGCATTGACAAAATTAAATTCAACGAGAAGTCCCTGACGTCCGAATCCGACTGCCATTGCAGTAGACTCGATCAATGCAAGAACGACCGTCACATATCTTGTGATCGCCGCAATCTTCTTTCTTCCATCCGCACCCTCTTTCTGCATATCTTCCAGTTTCGGAATCGCGATCGTCAGAAGCTGCATGATAATAGATGATGTGATGTACGGCGTAATACTGAGAGCAAACACCGACATCTGGGTAAAAGAACCCCCGGTAAATGCATCAAAGAAATTGAATGCATCACCGGTCTGGTTCGCGAAAAAATTCTGAATAAAGGTTGGGTCCACGCCTGGAGCCGGCAATTGGGAACCAAATCTAACAACGATAAGCATCAAAAAGGTATAAAAGATTTTCTTGCGGATCTCTTCTATACGAAATGCTCTTCGCACTGTATCTAGCATTAGATCACCTCTGCTTTTCCACCAAGCGCTTCAATCTTCTCTGCAGCTTTTGCACTGAATGCATTTGCCTGAACTGTAAGCTTCTTAGTTAACTCTCCATTTCCAAGAATTTTAACACCATCTTTTGGATTCTTTACGATACCTGTCTCGATCAGAGTCTCAACAGATACTGTTGCGCCGTCTTCAAAGATTTCCAGCGCGCTAAGGTTGATGCCGATGATTTCCTTAGAGTTTCTGCATGTAAATCCTCTCTTCGGAATTCTTCTGTATAAAGGCATCTGACCACCTTCAAAGCCCGGTCTTGTGGCTCCGGAACGAGCTTTCTGACCTTTGTGGCCTTTACCGGCTGTCTTGCCGTTTCCTGAACCATGTCCACGGCCTCTTCTGAAATTATCACTCTGCTTTGCACCGTCTGCCGGTCTCAAGTTTGATAAGTCCATGACGTTACCTCCTTATCGTTTTTGATTTACGCTTCTTCTACTTTCACTAAATGTCTAACCTGCTGTACCATTCCTCTTGTAGCTGCGTTGTCCGGCAATACGACCGTCTTGTTCAGCTTCTTAAGTCCCAGAGCTTCTACTGTTCTTCTATGCTTCGGGATGGCACCGATTGTAGACTTTACCAAAGTAACTTTTAAATCTGCCATTGTTTTACCTCCTATTGGATAGGATCACGCTCTGTCCGCCAGATGCAGCAGAGCTGATACGCTATCTTAGCCTACGATCTCTTCTACTGATTTGCCGCGAAGTCTTGCAACTTCCTCCGGAGTTTTGATTCCTCTCAGTCCTTCGATTGTAGCAAGTACGACGTTCTGTTTATTGTTAGAACCTAATGATTTTGTACGGATGTTCTTGATTCCTGCAAGCTCGATTACCGCACGTGCCGGACCTCCGGCGATCACTCCGGTACCATCCGGAGCTTTCTTCAGCAATACGGAAGCGCTTCCGAATTTACCGATTGTATCGTGTGTAACGCTTTCATTCTCATCCAATACAACTTCGATCAGTTTCTTTGCTGCATCTTCTTTTCCTTTGCGGATTGCTTCCGGGATTTCAGTAGCTTTTCCTAAACCTGCACCAACATGGCCTTTTCCATCGCCAACAACAACTAAAGCTGTGAATCTCATGTTGCGACCACCTTTTACGACCTTGGTTACACGTTTGATTGATACCACTTTTTCTTCTAACTCTAACTGACTAGCATCAATACGTTCCTGTCTCATATGTGTTCTCCCTTCCTAGAAATTCAACCCAGCTTCTCTTGCTGCGTCTGCCAGTGCTTTGATTTTTCCCTGGTAAATGAAACCACCTCTGTCGAATACAACCTCTGTGATTCCTTTTGCCATTGCCTTCTCAGCGATAACTTTTCCAAGATATGCTGCAGCATCAACGTTGTTGGTCTTCTCAAGTTCTGCTTTCACGTCTTTCTGAAGAGTGGAAGCTGCAACCAGAGTGTTTCCAACTGTATCGTCAATAATCTGTGCATACATATGATTATTACTTCTAAACACAGCCAAACGTGGTCTCTCAGCTGTACCGCTGAAACGGTTACGTAATTTCATGTGTTTTTTTCTACGAACTTCACTTCTTGATTTTTTACTAACCATTTTCACACCCTCCTTAATTATTTCTTACCAGTCTTACCAACTTTACGTCTGATCACTTCATCAGCATACTTGATTCCCTTGCCCTTATATGGCTCCGGTCTCCTCTTGTCTCTGATTTCAGCAGCGTACTGGCCAACTTTTTCTTTGTCGATACCTTTTACAGTAATCTTATTCTGACCCTCCAGAACAGTCTCAACGCCCTCTGGATCGATCATTTCTACCGGATGTGAATATCCGAGGTTCAGTGTCAGTTTGTTTCCTGACTTAGCGGCTCTGTAACCTACACCGTTTACTTCCAGGACTTTCTCATATCCTGCTGTAACACCAACAACCATGTTGTTGATCAGTGTTCTTGTCAGACCGTGAAGAGATTTCATTTTCTTCAGATCATTCGGTCTTGTTACGATTACTTCTTCGCCTTCCTGTTTGATTTCCATTTCAACCGGAAGCTCTTTTGTCAGAGTTCCTTTCGGACCTTTTACAGTCACTACATTATTCTCAGCAATCTCAACAGTAACTCCTGCCGGGATTGTAATTGGCAGTCTTCCAATACGTGACATACCTTTATCCTCCTATTAACTTAGATTTTCGGAGCGGATGCTCGCCCGCTCTGTTTTCAGTTACAGTGGGGAGATTTTCTCCCCGGACTAGTTCCGTGCGCCTGAGCGCCGGTCTAAGGTAGTTCTTCTCGCTAAGCTCGACAATACCTCGACAAGCTCCAAGAACGACCTCGCACTAAGTTCAAGCTGCGCCTTTCGGCTTGCTTTCACTAAGTTGCTTTCGGTCTACCAGATAAAGCAAAGAACCTCTCCGCCTACGCCGAGTTTTCTTGCTTCTTTGTCTGTGATTACACCTTTGTTTGTAGATACGATAGCAGTTCCGAGTCCACCCAAAACTTTCGGCATATCTTCGCTGTTTGCGTATACGCGCAGACCAGGTTTGGAAATTCTCTTCAGACCGGAAATAACTTTCTCATTCTTATCTGCACCGTATTTCAGTGTGATATGAATTGTCTTAAATACTCCATCTTCTACAATGTCATACTTTGCGATGTATCCTTCATCCAAGAGAATGTTTGCGATCGCTACTTTCATCTTAGATGCAGGTACGTCTACTGTATCATGTTTAGCAGTATTTGCATTACGGATTCTTGTAAGCATATCTGCGATTGGATCACTCATAGTCATGTGGAAGTATCCTCCTTTTTTATATTTATCAATTCTATTCAAGCGCTGCCGCGCTGGGTCGGCAGTTCTTTTCGCCAGACCTGTCGATGACTGCTAAGCTCCAAGAACAACCTCGCTGTTTCCATTCGGCATTCGGAAGAATTCCGGCTTACCAGCTGGCTTTCTTAACTCCCGGGATCTGTCCTTTGTATGCCAGTTCGCGGAAGCAGATACGGCAGATACCATATTTTCTTAAATATGCATGTGGACGACCACAAATTCTGCAGCGGTTATATTCTCTTGTGGAGAATTTAGCTTTGCGCTGCTGTTTAATTTTCATAGATGTCTTAGCCATGATTTTCCTCCTTACTTTTTGAACGGCATGTTGAACTGTGTCAGCAGTTCACGAGCTTCCTCGTCAGTTTTAGCGGTTGTAACGAAAATTACGTCCATACCTCTAACCTTGTCGATTTTATCGTACTCAATTTCCGGGAAAATCAGCTGCTCCTTGATTCCAAGTGCGTAATTACCTCTTCCGTCGAACGCGTTCGGGTTTACACCGCGGAAGTCACGTACACGAGGAAGTGCAAGATTGATCAGACGGTCAACGAATTCGTACATTCTCTCGCCTCTCAGTGTTACTTTACATCCGATCGCCATACCCTCTCTGATCTTGAAGTTAGCTACGGAATTCTTTGCTCTTGTCACAACTGCTTTCTGTCCTGTGATCTTCTCAAGATCAGCAATTGCAGACTCCAATACTTTCGCATTGTCTTTTGCTTCACCTACACCCATGTTGATAACAACTTTGTCGAGTTTCGGTACTTCCATGATATTTTTATATCCAAATTTTTTGATCATTGCATCAACGATCTCATTCTGATATGTCTCTTTCAGTCTACTCAAAGTTCTGGACCTCCTTCCTTGAATTAGTCAATAACGTCGCCTGTTGATTTCGCAACACGAACCTTTTTGTCTCCATCCATCTTGAATCCGATTCTTGTTGTCTTTCCGTTGTGTACATACATAACGTTAGAGATGTCGATCGGTCCTTCCTGATGAACGATACCGCCATTCTGATTAGACATGCTCGGTTTTGTGTGCTTTGTCAGCATATTAACGCCTTCAACCAGAACTTTTCCGTCTTTTTTATTTACAGCAAGAACTTTGCCTTCTTTATCTTTGTCTTTACCGGCGATCACTCTTACAGTGTCACCCTTTTTAATCTTCATACTTGACATTCTTACGCACCTCCTTACAGTACTTCCGGAGCCAGAGAAACGATCTTCATGAAGTGTTTCTCACGAAGCTCACGAGCTACTGGTCCAAAAATACGTGTTCCACGTGGGTTCAAATCGTCTTTTATAATTACAGCAGCATTCTCATCAAATCTGATGTAGGATCCGTCTTTACGACGAGCACCTTTTACAGAACGAACAACAACCGCTTTAACAACGTCACCTTTTTTAACAACGCCGCCTGGTGTTGCATCTTTAACAGTCGCAACGATCACATCTCCGATGCTTGCATATCTTCTTGTAGAACCACCAAGCACACGGATACACAGTAATTCTTTCGCACCTGTATTGTCAGCTACTTTAAGTCTACTTTCCTGTTGTATCATGCAGGTAAACCTCCTTTTATATACTCACAAACGTAAAGCAAATTATTTTGCTTTCTCCATGATTTCTACAAGTCTCCATCTCTTGTCTTTAGAGAGCGGTCTTGTTTCCATAACTTTTACTGTATCACCTACGCGGCATTCGTTCTGCTCATCATGAGCTTTCAGCTTATAAGTTCTCTTTACGATTTTCTTATACAGCGGATGCTTAACGTGGTCTTCTACGGCAACTACGATTGTCTTGTCCATCTTGTCGCTGACAACCTTGCCAACACGAGTTTTTCTCAGATTTCTTTCTTCCACAGTTGCTACTCCTTTCAAATTCTTTTATAAAGAAGTTCTTTCACTTACTTCAAATCAACCAGCCGCCGATTAACGAGCGTTCTCTGTGATCAGAGTCTGGATACGAGCAATATTCTTTCTAACTTCTTTGATTCTGCTTGTGTTATCTAACTGATTTGTTGCATTCTGGAATCTCAGGTTAAAAAGCTCTTTCTTAGCAGCTACTAATTCTTCATTCAATTCCTCTACGGATTTTCCTCTTAATTCGTTTACAAATGTATTAATTTTCACTGTTATCACCGCCTTCTAAGT
>OLRL01000430.1_pt1 | contig 30693 bp, 31 predicted proteins | sample 1643201 | NCBI WGS metagenome assembly OLRL01 (sample SAMEA3136649, study PRJEB25190) | human gut metagenome | biome: human gut; feature: human-associated habitat; material: faeces | place: Austria | collected 2013
AGAGTCTATATAGCAAATATCTTACTTTTACTACTCTTATTGACCGTTTCACAAGTTGATGTGCACCTTTTGTGCACTGGTTGTAAAGTTACCAACTTATAAAATTTGAGCTTTTAACTCAATCAATAAGGCAACAAGCGTTGCCAATCGGCAGTTGCCCCGGCTGTCCGTATGGCCTTAACCCGAAGGTGGGCAAAAAATATTTGCATGGAACCTCTGTCGAACTTTGTATCCCATAGCCTTCTTAATATAGCTGATTTTAATTTTTTTGTCAATAGATTTGGCACTTAAATGGACACAATAATTCCTCCGTCATTTGCATACATACTGCTGACTCCCGCAGTGTCTAAAACAACGACATCCTTGACTTCAATTCGCTTTAAAATCTCTTCTTTTACGATTTCTGCACGAGAAGCACAGTTGCAGTGGGTAATTGCCAAAACTTTCTCTGCACTGTCCTTAGCATTTTCCACAACATAATCCACCATTTTTACAAGAGCCTTGTTAATTCCCCTTGCCTGATCCAGCTGTGCAATAGTCCCCTCCGGTGTGCCGTTCATAACCGGTTTAATCTTTAAAGCGCTTGCCACAAAAGCTTTCATATTGCTCAGTCTTCCGTTCTTTCTCAGTGTTTCCAGATTTTCCAATACAAAATAAATATTCTGTGACTGAATATACTCTTCAACGGTTTTTATTACCTGCTCAAAGTCCATTCCTGCTTCTTCACATTCTTCGATTTTCATGGCGATTAAGGTCTGACCTGCGGAAGCAGAACAGGAATTAAAAACATGTACCTTCTGCTCCGGTTTATCTTCTGAAAGAAGATTTTTTCCTAAAACCGCACTGTTATAAGAACCGCTCAAATTAGATGAGAGTGTTACTGCATACACATGCTCCGCATCACAGTCAAATGCCTGACGATATCTTTCCGGTGAAGGGCAGGAGGATTTGGGACATTCCGGACACTGTGCCACTTTCTCTAAAAACTCTGCCTGATTAAAGCTTTCGTCATCTACAATATCTTCGCCCCCAACGGTCAATGTCAAAGGAATACTTTCAAATTTTTCATCTGTTTTCCATTTGTCTAATAATTCGCCGCAGCTATCTATTACAATTTTATATTTCATTTTTCATAACCTCTTTATGTAGTTTTTAATACCATTTCTTATACTACCACAAAACTACTTATTTGAAAAGGTTTTTTCCTAAAACACTGGGATTTTTTTTCATTTTCGTTTATACTGTTCTTATCCTTTCTTCCATACGGAAAATTTTTATAGAAATGAGGGATTTTTTATGATTGCATTACAGGTGCAGGATATAAAAAACTTTATGTCAAAATTATTGATTGGTACTGATTTTGATGCTTTCTGGCTGTCAGAAGCGACTGTCACTACCTCCATTACTTATACCTTAGACGGACTTCTCCATCCTGATTTTTTCGATACACAGGAAGCAGAACTGTTGCAGGCAGAAGGTCGTGAATACACACTTTGGAAAGACATCAAGCCCTTTTGTTTTTCCATCATGAAAGGAAAAAAAACACCTCTTCACTTTAAAATTGTATTCATGCTCTCAAAAAAAAATACAGAAAAACTTTTACTGGGAAACCGTGTTCCTCTCTCTATTGATGATATTTTCGGTCTTTTCGTAAATTTCCAATACGACGGAACACATTTAACCTGTACTACCGGAACTTCTGTAAAAACCTTTACTCTTGATAAAACCTTAGATCATGTATGGGATGAGCTGGTTCAAAAGTTTTTCAGGCAGCAGCAAATCCCCTACGAAATTTTATAGAATTAGGAGACTGACTTATGATACAGGATATCGGAACACATTGTTATCACAACGAATACATACCTGTTCCGCCAAAAGAACAGGACTTTATTTTATGTTATAAGAAAAAAAACGTTTTAGTGAAAAAAACAAAGGACAGCTTTTTGCTACCACGTTTCTGTGACATTCCAAATTGGGAAACAGAGCCGTACATTTATTTATTTTCCATTGATGAGCATCATTTTTATATGCTTCCAAAAATGCAGCCTTCTCTTTTGTCTGATTTTACTTTTGAAGATTTGGTTATCTTTCGCAGCCAGCAGCCAAAAGAGCTGTGTTTTGCACTGATTACAGGCTTTCATTTATTTTCTTGGTATGAAAGCCGCAAATTCTGCGGTAAATGCGGTGAAAAACTGCTTCACGATACAAAAGAACGCATGATGTACTGCCCCCATTGTCATAACACAGAATATCCCAAAATTTCTCCTGCCGTCATTGTAGGTATTCGAAATAAAAACAAGCTCTTACTTTCAAAATACGCCGGAAGAAATACTACACGTTATGCCTTGATTGCGGGATTTACGGAAATCGGTGAAACACTGGAAGACACAGTAAGAAGAGAAGTCATGGAAGAGGTTGGACTGAAGGTAAAAAACATTCAATATTACAAAAGCCAGCCGTGGGGACTTTCCGGCTCTGTTTTGTCAGGATTTTTCTGTGATTTAGACGGTGACGATACCATCACCTTAGACCGAGAAGAATTGTCCACTGCCCAGTGGTTTGAGAGAGAAGACATTCCTTATGATGACTATGACGTAAGCCTTACAAGGGAAATGATGATACAATTTAAAAAAGGACTCTATTAAAAAATAACAAAAAGAGACTGTCTTTTAAATATTCCGAATGAGCATTTAATGTAACAGTCTCTTTTATATAATTATCTTTTATTTTGCCAGAAGCAGCATGATTTCATTGCTTCTTGTCACAAATTTTGTCATTTCTTCCGGTGTCAGCTGTCTGTGGCTGATTAACGCCAAATCATATAACTGTTCGCACAGAATATCCACGTTTTCATTTTCTTTATTTTCCAGAACATACTGTACCAGTTTATTATTTGCATTTAATACCAGTGTTTCCTGTCCGCCGAACATAGATGGGTCCATGCCGTACATATTGTACATTTTCATCATTTCCTGCATACGACGGTTTTCTTCGGAAATTGTCATCATGGAAGATACTTTATCGTTTTTCAGGCTTTCTACCTTAATTGTCAGATTTTCCTTCTTTAAAGCTTTCTTAAAGATTTCAGATAAAGTCTTTGTTTCTTCCTCTAAGTCTTTTCCTTCTTCTTTTACAGCGTCTGTTACACCTGCATCAATACGAAGGAATTTGACATTTTCTTTTACCTGTTCTACATGAGAAATAAACGGAGAGTCAATGTTGTGCTTCAGAATAACCGCATCCTGATTTTGTTCTCTGAACATATTGATATACTGGCTCTGCTGTACTTCATCGGTTACATAGTAAATACTGGTTTTTTCAGGTTCTTTTTTCGCTTCTTCTTTTGCTTCCTCAAGAACCTCTTCTTTATTTTCCTCTGTAAGAACTTCCTGCTCTTCCGGTGTTTCTGCTGTATTTTCTTTGATGCAGTCTTCCAGTGTCAGATATTTTCCGTCAATATTCTTATAGAGAATATAATCCATCATTCTCTCAGAGAATTTCGTATCTTTTAAGCAGCCGAATTTAATAAACGGGTTGATATCATCCCAGTATTTTTCATAATTTTCTCTGTCAGTTTTGCACATACCGGAAAGCTTGTCTGCCACTTTTTTGCTGATATAATCAGAAATTTTCTTTACAAAACCATCGTTCTGCAAAGCGCTTCTGGATACATTAAGCGGTAAATCAGGACAATCGATGACACCCTTTAACAGCATTAAGAATTCAGGAATAACTTCTTTGATGTTATCTGCAATAAATACCTGATTATTGTATAATTTAATTGTACCTTCAATGGACTCATATTCCATGTTGATTTTTGGGAAGTATAAAATGCCTTTTAAATTAAACGGATAATCCATGTTCAGATGTATCCAGAACAATGGCTCTTTATAGTCCATAAATACTTTTCTGTAAAATGCTTTGTACTCTTCTTCTGTACATTCATTTGGATGCTTCATCCACAGCGGATTTGTATCGCTTAAAGATACCGGACGTTTATGGATTTTTACCATTTCTTTTGCAGGAGAAATTTCTACAACCTCTTTTTCGCCGTTTTCATTTTCTTTTTCTTCTGTTTTTGCATCTTCGTGAATATGTTCTACAATAATATCGTCTTCTTTTACCTCAGACTCTTCAATGGTTTCATATTCCTGCGGCGCATTTGCTTTAGAAAGGAAGATTTCTACCGGCATAAAGGAACAATATTTTTCAATAATTTCTCTTGCACGATATTCATTGGCAAATTCTACGCTTTCTTCATTTAAGAACAGCGTAATCTCTGTACCCACTTCTGTTCTGTTTCCATCTCCGATTTCATACTCTGTACCGCCGTCACTGGACCAGTGAACCGCAGTTGCACCTTCTTTGTAAGATAAAGTATCAATCTGTACTTCATCTGCCACCATAAACGCAGAGTAAAATCCCAGACCAAAATGTCCGATAATCTGGTCTTCATTTGTTTTATCTTTATATTTCTCTAAAAACTGTGTTGCACCGGAAAATGCAATCTGTGTAATGTATTCTTCTACTTCATCTGCGGTCATACCAAGACCTGTATCAATGAATTTCAAAGTCTTTTCTTCCGGATTTACAATGACCTGAATTTTATTTTTATGGTCTTCCGGAAAAGTGTATTCTCCCATAACCTCCAGTTTTTTCAGTTTTGTAATGGCATCACATCCATTTGAAATTAATTCACGGAAGAAAATGTCATGATCGGAATACATCCATTTTTTAATAATCGGAAGGATATTGTCACTGTTAATTGATAAAGTACCACGCTTGCTAGCCATGATAAAATACATCTCCTTTTTCATTCTTATATTGGGAAACGTTTCCCTGCCTAAACACCATAATAGTCCCCAAAGAAATAAAAGTCAAGAGAAAATTAGCACTCAATCATATTGAGTGCTAACAAAATTTTATAAACTTTCTTAAATAATTCTAAACTTCTTATTTTTTCTTTGCTGCAATAAAGATATTCGGCGGATTTTTATGGAGATTGACAATTTCCAGAACTTCAAAACCGTTTTTCTGGATTTTCCGCATCAGACTAATGGGTGTATCAAAAGCTACATAAGGCATCAGATGTAATTTACTTTTCCAGAATTTTTTCACAGAGTCTTTGGATAAATTTCTTCCCAGACAGTCTGTGGCAGAAAGAAAAATACCGCCAGGTTTTAAAATCTCATATATTTTCTTTAAAACCTCATCCTGATTTTTCATATACAACAGCACATTGTACGCCGTCACCACATCATAGCTTTCCGGCTCTATTTCCATTTCCGTCAATTCTCCCATGGAAAAGGTAATATTATTCTTTGACAATTTTTCTGCTTTTTCTCTGGCTTTTTGGAGCATATCTTTAGAAATATCCGTTGCCGTGATTTCTTTTACATATTTTGAAAGAGGAATGGTCGCTGCGCCGGTGCCGCAGCCAATCTCAAAAACTCTGTCCTCCTCCTTTAAAAATGTCGCAGAACGTTTCACAGTTTTTCTGTAAGCATTTTCATATACTGATAAAACCTGCTTATCGAATACTTCTGAACGCCTGTTCCAAAATGCAGGAGCTTCAACCCTTGTATTTTTCATCCTTATCCCTCCTTGATCACTTCAAAAACAAACGCAGCAATTTCTTTTTCCCATTTGTATACGGCTGATAACGAATAGGTAAATCGACTCCCTGATATTTTTTCACAATACTTTTCGTATGACTAAAGGTATCAAAGCTTTTTTTTCCGTGATAGCTTCCCATACCGCTTGCACCTACACCGCCAAATCCCATTCTTGATGTTGCCAAATGAATAATGGTGTCGTTAATACAACCTCCTCCAAAGGATACTTCCCTTAAAACCCTTTTCTCTGTCTGCTTTCTTCCTGTGAAAAGATACAATGCAAGAGGTTTTTCCCCTTTTTTAATAAAATCCTCTGCCTCCTTTAAATCTCTGTAAGTAAGCACAGGCAGCACCGGTCCGAAAATTTCTTCCTGCATAATGGGTGACTTTTCCGTAATATCATCTAAAACAGTAGGGGCAATAAACAGCCTTTCTTTATTCCCAAAGCCGCCCTTTATAATATGTTCTCCTTCCATAAGCTTCATAATGCGCTCATAGTGTTTTTCATTAATGATTTTAGGATAATCCTGATTTTTCATCGGCTCTGCCGAAAACATTTTATCAATCCAGTATTTTAAATATTCTAAAAATTCTTCTTTTACAGTTTCCTGTATCAAAAGGTAATCAGGAGCTACACAGGTCTGTCCGCTGTTTAAATATTTCCCAAACACCAGACGTTTTGCTGCCAGCTTTAAATTTGCTGTTTCGTCTACAATACAGGGACTTTTTCCACCCAGCTCTAAAGTAACAGGCGTGAGATTTTGGGCAGCCTTTTCCAGAACAATTTTTCCCACTGCCTTGCTTCCCGTAAAGAAAATATAGTCAAATTTCTGTTCTAAAAGCGCTGTATTCTCTTCTCTGCCGCCTTCCACAGCTGCCACAAATTCTTTCGGAAAAACAGCGGAAAGAATTTTTTTAATCACTGCCGAGGTGTGCGGTGCATAAGCAGAAGGCTTTACCACACAACAATTTCCCGCTGCAACAGCGCCGATTAAAGGCTCCATACAAAGCATAAAAGGGTAATTCCAAGGGGCTATAATCAGCACTGTGCCATAGGGCTCGACAGCTTCAAAGCTTTTTGCAGGAAACTGCGCCAATGGTGTCAAGGCACGTTTTTCCTTCATCCAGCCCTTTAAATGCTTTTCTGCATAGTTCAGCTCGGAAAGTGTCATTCCCACTTCTGTCATATAAGCTTCAAAATCTGATTTTCCCAAGTCCTTATACAGGGCTTCTTCGATTTCTTTTTCATAATATAAAATTGTTCGTTTTAAGCGAAGAAGAGCTTTCTTGCGAAATTCATAAGCTTTTGTCCTGTTTTTTTCAAAAAAAGCTTTTTGCCTCTCTGCTATGCAGTTTATTTCCATGAGCCGTCACCTCACTAGCCTTCTACAATTAAATACTGTCCGTTTGGAAGAGGAAAGACTTCACTGGCATCCTCCAGCTCTTCCAAGGTCATTCCGTCTACATCCATGCCGTTTTCTTCAAAATATTCCTTTACTTCGGCTAAAGAGTCTACCACAACTGCCATGCAATCCTCTAAAAACGCCTCCGCCTCTTCCTCTGTCTCCGCTACCGGCTCTGCAAATAACTGCTCCTGATTTTTCAAAAAAGTTACCAGACATTCTTCACTATATTCATTCATTCCAATTTCCTCCTTGTTGAATTATTTTTTCTAAAACGGTTTCTACCCGTTCTGTTTCATATTTTGCTGTTTCTTTTACTTCTTCTTTGGCATTGCTCACGGCAAAGCTATAAGTAACCTCATGGAGCATTTCCAAATCATTTAAGTTATCTCCAAAAGCCGCACAGGCGTCTGCGGAAATAAGAAAATGCTTCTGCAAAACTCGAATTCCTTTTCCCTTATCCGCACTCATCGGCATCATATCCAGCCATGCGTGACCGGAGGTTACCACAGTTGCCTGACTTCCGAAAAGCTTTTTCCAATAAGGCAGCATTTCTTCCAGTCCGCTTTCCCTGTACATGGATATTTTCAAAATATCTTCTTTTACTTTGAAAATATCATCTACCACTGCAACCTTGCCTTTTACTGTCTGAAGCATATAATCTGCAAATGCTTTTCTTTTCGGCTGAATATAGTAGGATTTTTCTCCGGAAACAATAATTTCCATATCCTCTCTATTCAGTATGCTATGCGCCATTTCTTCTGCTAATGCCCGTTCAAAAACATCTTTATGTAAAATTTTTCCTTTATACACAACCATTGCCCCATTTTCACAAATATAAGCAATGTCATCTTTTACAGGCTCAAATAAGTTTCGTAAAACTGCATACTGTCTTCCGCTGGCAGCCGCAAAAAGAATTCCCATTTCTTTTAACTGTTTTATCTGCTCCACTGCTTGTAAAGACAGCTCTCTTTTCCCATTTTGAAGAAGCGTGCCATCTATATCACTGGCAATCAGCTTTAACATACTTTCCCACTCCCTGCTATTTCTTTTTTGCGGTTTCAAAAATTTCCTGTGGCGTATCTACAATTTTATCTGCATGATGTTCCACCAGTTCCTGTCTTGGACGAAAACCCCATGTTACGCCGATGGTATACATACCTGCCGCTTTTCCCGTATCCATATCTGTATTGGTATCTCCACAGTAAAGACATTCCTCAGGTTTTACGCCAAATGCCTCTGCAATAGCCAAAGCTCCCACCGGTGACGGCTTTCTGGGAATACTTTGTGTCTGTCCCTGTACTTTATGAAACATTTCTTCTCCGAAAATTTTATTCACTACCTCTATGGCTGCTTCATGAGGCTTATTAGACAATACCGCAATTCTAATATTTTCTTTTTTTAACTCTCCTAAAAGCTCCAAAATCCCGTCAAAAGGTTTCACATGATAAAATGGATTTTGTGCAAATTTCTGACGATATACAGTGCGTATCTGCTCATAATCTGCCGTATCACCTCCCGGTGTATCTGCCAACATCCTCCTTACCAGCTCATCTGCTCCATCTCCTGCATAAAAATTATAATTCTCCACCGGTAGCGCAGACAATCCAAATTCCTCCAAAACCTGATTTCCTACATAGGCCATAGACTCCACAGTATCTGCGATTGTTCCGTCTAAGTCAAATATACAAGCTTTATACATCTTTACCATTCCCTACTTTCTATTCCCATATTTTTTAATTCCTGATACAATCTTGCCAGTGGCAGACCTACTACATTATTATAATCACCGCTGATTTTCTTAATAAAGACTGCCGATTTTCCCTGAATACCATAAGCCCCTGCTTTATCCATAGGCTCCCCAGTATTCACATAACTTCTGATTTCTTCATCTGACATAGGGTAAAAAACTACTTTCGTTTTCTCATGAAACGTCTTTTTTCTGTTTTCGTTTCCCTCTCTTGCCATAATTGTCACACCTGTATAAACTTCATGTTCCCTTCCCTGAAGACTTTGAAGCATCTTTACAGCGTCTTTTTGCGAAGACGGTTTGCCCAATATTTTTCCTTCACTTGCGACAACCGTATCCGCCCCAATCACAAGAACATCCCCTAATGACTTTTCATAAATATCGCTGCATTTTAAATAAGACAGCTCCTCTACTGCCTGCCCCGGCTGTTCCGTGGTAATTTTCTCCTCTGCCTGACTGGGGATAACTGTAAAGGGAATTCCTCCCTGCGCTAAAAGTTCCCTTCGTCTGGGAGAAGCACTTGCCAGTATAATTTTCCTCATGTTTTTCTCCTTTAAAGAAATTCCCACTTTATATTCTTTCAATTCTTAGTATATCCTGTCTTTTTCAATGATGCAAGACAAGAAAGAATTCTGCCAGGGCAACCGCATAAAAAATATTAATACCAAAATCATCACTTTTCCGTTATAATAAAAGAAAAGGGTGATTTTTATGATGGAAATGAAAAAGTATTTTTCAGATTTGGTAGATAGCAGAGATAATCGAGGATTGAGACATACTCTCGTGGATATCGTAGTTATGAGTATTTATGCTGTCTTACGCGGTTATACAGATGCAGAAAATATGGCATTTTTTATGAAACTTCAAATGGCTCCGATATATTATTATGGACAATCATTTTATTTTTCTGCGTGAAATCAAAGGTGATATCGCTGCTGTGCAAATAATAATCTGCAAACCATTTCTTAATCATCTCTTGTTTATATCCACAACAAATAACGAATTCGTGATATCCGTAGTGAGAATATAGTTTCATAATATGCCAGAGTATGGGTTTATCTCCAATCTCCACCATAGGTTTTGGTTTCAAATGACTCTCTTCACTGATCCGGGTTCCAAATCCCCCTGCCAAAATAACAACTTTCATTCCTTTATCTCCCTCGTTATTTTTCATCACTGTATATCATAACAACGAATTCTATTCCTTTATCGTTTATTATAGCAAGGCTAACAGGGGGGTAAATGGTTTATGCTCTCAATCGTCTACTCTACGTATATTTCCTTTTTATTTTAAGACTTCTTTCAATTTTTATTTCTGGCTTACTTTTCTTAGGTATGTATACGCTTCTTCACTTTCATATCCTCTGGCTTTGTTTTTAGAGTGACTGAAAAATTCTGTAGATATTCCCTGTTCAGAAGTGGTATCGCCTCTTGTATCTTTGGGAACAATTTTCTCCTCATTTTTCTATAGACTTTTTCCATGTAAAGGTATATGAGTGAAGATGAATTTGGAGATATGGATTATTTCTTAAATAATTTACCTCTCTCAAAATCGTAATTTTCTATGAAGAAAAGAGCAGTTATAAAAACAGGTTTTTATCTGTTTTTACAACTGCTCTTTATCCTATGCCGTCAAAATTTCCATCAATGCTCCATACAAATCGTGATCCAGGTTCATGGAAGAAAGTTCCGTACTGATAACAGCAAGATTTTTACCAGACATCAGAATCTGATAAATCTCATCCTTCAGTACAAAGCCAATTTCCGCCTGATTTAAAAATTCAAAGCATCTTCTGGCAACCTGCTTTTCACCGCTGATCAAATGACCGGACAGTACAATTTGAACCTCATCTAAAACAGCCACCTGAGGAAGTGAAATTACCACTGCCTGTTTTTCTTCCGCATAAGTAAATTCTGCATTTATTTCTTTCCCATTTACCAGCGCCTGTGCCTGCTGACACGCTTCCCTCGCATATCCTGTCATTTCTATTGTATATGCTCTCTTTTCCGGAAGTACGGACGTCTCTCCTGTTGCCGGAGCAATGGTTAATACAGACTGCTCTCCTTCCGTATAGTATATCTCTGTGACAGCGCAAATTCCTTCCTGATATCGGCAGGTCTCATTGTCATCCTCATACAGAGAGAAGTTTCCCTCTTTCCCTGCAAAAACTTTGATTCTCAGGGAATCCGGATTTTTCACTGTTTGTACACCGCTGATTTCATCGGTGAACGGCAGAATACTTCCTTCTTTTACCAATACAGGAATACTGTCCAGCGTTCTGTACAAATCCATCATTCTTCCGCCTGAATACTTCAATCCCGTATGCAAATCATACCAGTTTCCTTCCGGTATCCAAGTCTTCACCTTTGCCACATTCAAACCTTTGATTCTTGGAGAAGTAATAGGCGCCACCACCATATTCTCACCGAAGAAATACTGATTTTTTACTTCATAGGCACGCCTCTCTTCCGGATATTCATAATACATCGGTACGACTAAGGGACGATCTTCCATATAGCTCTTATAATTCATCGTGTACAGATACGGCATCATCCGATGACGCTCTCTCAGTGCTTCTGACATAGCGTCATCTGTTTCTTTTTTAAATCTCCATGGCTCCTTGCCATTAAATTCACTACAAGAGCTATGCAGACGCATAATCGGAGAATAGATTCCATACTGGGTCCATCTGGCTGTCATCTCATCGTTCTTATAACCCAGCATATGACCGCCGATATCATGACTCCACCAGCCGTAACCTATATTCGAAGCTGTCGCTGTGAAATACGGCTGAAAATTCAGAGAATCCCATGTGGTATGCGTATCTCCGGAAAATCCGATCGGATATCGGTGACTTCCCGGACCAGCATATCTGGAAAAGGTAAGGGGTCTTTTTCCTTCTCTTTTGCTGTCCAGAAAATGGAAATGGTTAAAAATCCATAAAGGATCCAGTCCTTCGATTTTTGTATTATTCCCCTGCTGCCAGTCAATCCACCAGAAATCCACACCTTCTTTTTCTCTGGGGTGATGCAGATATTCAAAATATGCTTCAAGGAATTTGGGATCCGCCGGATCACAGCTAACCGGATCCTCTTGCTCATAATCTACGCCCATGGTTTCTGCCATCTGTCGATACATCTCTTCATGGGCTCTCACACCGTCTGCAGGATGCACATTTAATGTCACTTTCATTCCCCGATCATGAAGCTTTTTCAAGAATCTGGCAGGATCTGGAAATAATTCTTTGTTCCAAGTATAACCAGTCCATCCGCTTCCATACTTGGGATCAATATCTACCATATGCCAGTCCATATCGATGACAGCTACTGTAAACGGAAGATTTTTTTCTTCAAATTTCTTCATCAACTCCAGGTAACTGTCTTCTGTGTATTTATAGTAACGACTCCACCAGTTTCCCAATGCATATCTGGGCAGCATGGGAGACTTTCCACAGAGATAGTAAAAGTCATGAAGGGCCTCTTTGTAATCGTGTCCATATCCCCAGAAATATAAATCCTGAATCCCTTTCTTCCGAGGCTCAATCCATCCATCTTCTAATAAAATCTGTGATTTGCTGTCGTCCAGAAGAGAATAACCAAACTCCGACACTACACCGTGCTCCAATTCTGTCTCTCCATCCACCATATCCAGAGTTCTGGCTGTACCTTTCAGGTCGTGAATTTCTTCTCCATAATGCCAGATACTATGGTAAGCGCTCAGATTTCCTTTTACCTGAATACTCAGTCCATGACTCGAAAATTCTTTTTCATTATAGATCAGATGAATGCGAGAGGTATGAATTTCAATTCTGTCCTCCATGTGCAGAAGTCTGTAATTTGTCTCTGGAAAATCTCTGAAAAACGCCATCTGTGTAGCCCGATCTTCAAAGATACCATCCTCACTGTATTCCAATCGAATCAGACCCTCTGTCAGCATGGTGATTCTGTATTTTTCACCGATCACCATATTAGCCTCCAGCGCTACTGGACGGGTCTGTACCTTATAAATATCTTTCATACTCTTACTTCTCCTTTTTATCCTTTCACTGCGGAAGCCGCAATTCCGGCAATAAACTGCTTCTGGAAGAACAGATAGATCAAAAGCACTGGAACAATCGAAATTGCTGTGGCTGCAAAAAGAGCTCCGTAATCTGTCGAATACTGTCCGTTGAACATTTTCAACCCTACCGCCAAAAGCTGTTTTTCCTTGGTATTAATCACCAAATACGGCCAGAGGAAATCTTCCCATGCCCATAAAAACTGGAAGATGGCAATACTGGAAATACCATTTTTCGCCATGGGGAAGACAATTCTGTGGAAAATGAAAAATTCATTTGCCCCGTCAATCCGCGCAGCTTCTAAAATTTCATTGGGAAGAGAGGAAATATGCTGCTTCATCATAAAGATTCCAAACCCACTGAACATTGCCGGAATGATCAGTGCTTTATAACTGTCCATCCATCCAAAATACTGAATCATGGAATATTTCGGAATGATAGTCACACACCAGGGAATCATCATCGTAGCCAACACGAAACCGAACAAAATATTTCTGCCCTTGAACTGATATTTACTCAGTACAAATCCACAAATCGTACTGGTATAAATCACAATCAGCGTAATCACCAATGTAATCACCAAACTATTCAGGAAGAACCGCATAAAATTAAAATGCGCATTCATATTCATGTAGTTGGTCGTAATAAACTCCTGTGGAAGCAAATGCTGTTCCAGAGCCATAATTTCTTTATTCTGCTTGAAAGAAGATAGGATCATCCATACAAACGGATATACCGTTATCAACCCCAGTAGAAGAAGACCAATATTCAATACAACACTGTTTATTTTTCTTTTCACAACGGCACCTCCTATTCCTCACTTCCGGATACCCGGAAAGATAACCAGCTAAATACAGCAGTAATAACAAACAAAACAAAGGATAATGCAGACGCATAACCAAAATTATATTTTACAAAGGCTTCATCATAGATGATATAAGATGCCAGATAGGTAGCTGTACCAGGGCCGCCCTCCGTCATAATCAGTATCTGAACATAAGCCTGAATATAAGAAATAATAGAAGTAATTACTACAAACAGCGTCATCGGTTTCAGCAGCGGAAGTGTAATGTATCTGAACGTCTGCCATCCATTCGCTCCGTCTACTTTTGCCGCTTCCAATGCATCCGAAGGCAGCGAATACAGTCCGGCCATATACATAACTACCGCATAACCAAAATCTTTCCAAATCGTCATGATAATAACTGCAAGCAATGCAATCTTCGGATTCATCAGCCAGTTCACATCCAATCCGAAGATCTGATTTATCGTTCCAATCTGCGGATTATACATGAACTTCCATACAAACGCCACCGCCACCATCGGCGTAACAACCGGCATATAATAAATTGCTCGGAAAAAGCTTTTGTGTTTTACCAACGGAGAATAGATCGCATAGGCAATTCCCAATCCCAGTCCCACACGGAAAATAATAACCACCACTGAAAAGATCAGTGTATTTAGCATTGATTTTCCAAACAGAGAACTGGTAAATACCTCTTTATAATTCTCCAGGCCCAGGAAATTATAGGTTCCGCTTAAAGGATTCCATTCGTGAAAGCTTCCTGCAAAAGCAATTCCAATAGGAACAATCAGAAAAATACTGAAAAATGCGATCATTGCAATTACTACTATATTCCGCAGAATAATCTCACTCTTACTCTGCAAAGGGTGGGATTTCTTAAACATAAGACCTACCTCCTTTGTCTGCTTTATTTTGCGTATTCGTACAAATTCTCTACAGATTTAAAATCACTATTCTTCATATCTTTGATGATGTTTTGCTGTGCTTCATTCAAAGCAGTATCAATATCAACACCGTTAAAGAAAATATCCTGTCCCGCTTTTTTCAGTGATGTCTCCATTGTGGCAGGCATTGGACCCGGCCAGATATAGTGGTCAATGTGCTCAGCCAATACTTTCAGAGATGGATTTTCAAGAATCTTTTCATTGTCTGCCAGAGATTTCTTAGCAGGGAATATACTCATAGCCAGATTAAATGCTACCTGTGCATCATCATTTGCCAGGAAATATTTAATAAAATCCTGAGCTACTGCCTGCTGATCTTCCGGCGCATTTTTATTTACACCGAACGTAGACTCTCCATTGTAACGATTGTATGCATATGGATTTCCGTCAAAGGTAGGAATCTCAAATACGCCAAAATTAATATCGCTCCAGGTAGTCTGCAGGGTATTGTAGTAATGTCCCCACTGAATAACCATTGCTGACTGTCCCTGTCCAAAGCTGTCTGCACCTTTTTCTCCAAAATCTTTAGAACCGATGCCGTCTACTTCATACATATCTACCAACATCTGCATCACCTGTTTCATTGCATCTGAGTTTACCTTTGGTGTCACACCGTCTTCTTCAAACAGGTTTTCTCCCAACTGATAGTTCAGACCCAGAAGATAATTCTGATGGAAATCATCATTGAAGTTCAGACCAGCCTGAATAATGGTATCTCCTTCTTTAATCGTGAGCTTTTTCGCAACCTCACGCATCTCATCCCATGTTTTTGGAATATCTGCTTCCGTGAGTCCGGCTGCTTCCCACATATCTTTGTTGTAGTATACAGATCCTGTCATCATACCATAGTCAATGTAATAAACCTCTCCATCAATCACATGGGCATCCACACCGGTAAAATCAGCCTGAAGATCTTCCAGAGGAATCTCCAACGGTGCCATATAATTGATTAAGTTCTCATGATAACTGTTATGTATATTAAAAATTGCAGGGCCATTCTCTCCGTCAAGAGCCAGCGGAAGTTTTGTCCAGTAATCCTCCCAGGGATTATTCACAAGATTAATCGTTACATTCGGATGAATGGCTGTATATCCATCAATGATTTCCTGGAAAAGTTCATCGCTGCCCCACTCCCATAATTCCACGGTAATATCCTTTCCACCATTAATCTCTACAGAAGGATCATACTTAATCGTATCTCCAAAAGGCTCTGTAGGAACCTCTATATTTTTCTTAGCTTCTTCCTTTCCAGTTCCGCTTCCGCCGCATCCTGCGAGTCCTGTAACTGCCATCATAGCCGCTAATGCTGCTACAATTACTCTTTTTCTCATACTTACTTCCTCCTTGATAAAATGTGGTTTTCGTTCACTTGATTTAGCGTTAAATCTATTGTTAAATTACCATTATTTTTTTTATTCGTCAATATTTTTTTACTTTTTCAGCACATATAACATTTATACATCTCTATTTTTGTATATTTTTCACAATAATGTATCGGTACTTTTCATTGATTTTTTTTAGTTTCTTGGATATAATAAATTTATATATGACAAATATAAATATTATATGAGTTTATAAAGCTATAAGGATGTGAATACTATGACTCTAAAAGATATTGCAGAAAAAGCCGGCGTAAGTATGATGACCGTTTCAAATGTAATAAATGGGAAACACAATCGTGTTTCCCAAAAAACAATAGAAAAAGTAAATGCCATTATCAAAGAATGTGGCTATGTTCCTAACCTTAGCGCGCGGAGTCTGACGAATAAGACCTCCAATATTATTGGAATTATTATTTCCATGGATAATAAAGATGAAAACCTTCTGGAGAATCCTTATATCAGCACCATGATTGGAACGATAGAAAAGGAGCTGCGCATTAACGGATATTATACGATGGTACGTTCCATATATCAGAATACAGATGTGATCACACTCTTAAAAAACTGGAATGTGGACGGTATTATCTTTCTTTATCCTAATTTTCAGGATACCCTGAGTGAGCTTCTGCCGTCTCTGCCCTGCCCTGTAGCTATTTTCGACAGCTATCTGGAGCTTCCCAACCTGATCAATATCCGTTCCGACGACCAGAAAGGATTGTATCTGGCCACTAAATATATGATTAATCACGGACACTCACACATTGCTTTTGTGGCAGATTATGAAAATAACTTTCTTTTGACAGAACGTTTTCAGGGATACCGCCAGGCATTAAGAGAAAATGATATCCCATTTCGTCCAGAATATGTTTTTTCTTTCACCCCTTCCTATGAAGGAGGGATTCAGGCAGGAAAACAAATCGCTTCCATGCAGAATATGATTACTGCAGCCGTCACTACCGCTGATATCTGTGCCATTGGCATCATGGAGGGCGCCCGTCTAGGCGGTTATCGTGTTCCTATTGAACTGTCTGTAATCGGTTATGATAATCTGAAATTATGTCAGTATACAGTTCCGAAATTAACTTCTATTTCTCAGAACATTACGCAGAAGGCTCTGCTTGCCACAAAGTTTTTATTAGAACGTATTCGTACAGGAAGTAATAAAGCGCCTATTCATGTGAAGATAGATGTTGAAATTGTAGAACGGCAATCTGTGATTTCACTATTTTAAGATATTTGAATCATAAAAATTAGCACAACCTCAAAAAGAGCCACGAACATCCTATTGATTTCTTGGCTCTTAATCTCTTTTTATCTAAACTGTGCTCCATAACTTACGCAATCTTCATATCCCAGTGTCTGGAAGATCACTTTCAGCATTCTTTTTACACAAGCCTGCAAATCTTCTCGCTTCAGACTTCCATTTTTCAGCGCTTCTCTGATATTTTCACTGTCTCCCGGCCATCCCGGCATAATCAGATCGTTTCCTGCCTCCACACATTTCCAGGAAAGACTGCCGCCCTGTGGCATAGTAGTTGTCCAATCTGTCATAATGATACCCTGGAAATCCACTCTTTTCTTGCTGCAACCGTACAAATATCTTTACAGTTAGCAGCATGAACGCCATTGATCAAATTATAAGACGTCATAATTGCCATAGGCTGAGATGTTTTCACTGCAATTTCAAATCCTCTCAGATAGATTTCTCTTAAAGTACGTTCTGACAAAATACTGTTGGAACCCATACGGTTATCTTCCTGACTGTTGCAGGCAAAATGTTTGATGGTGGTTCCCACTCCTTCTTTTGACTGAACTCCCCGGGTGATTGCCGCTGCCATCTTGCCGCTAAGCAGCGGATCTTCCGAATAATATTCAAACTTTCTTCCACACAATGGATTTCTGTGAACATTCATTCTATGGCATTTTTTATGAAACTTCAAGAACCTTATTTTGAAAAAATACTGGATTTAAAGTATGGGACTCCTTCTGCGGATACCCTGCTTCGGGTGTTTGCGATTATAGAACCGGAAAAATTTATGGAGATGTTTTATCATTGGATCCTTTTTCTTATGCAGAAAAGGAAGAACCTAAAAAGCTCAGGGCCTATGAGACACTTGAAAAAAATCATGGGCGGATTGAAAAAAGGAAGTACAAAATCTCACAGGATATTGATTATCTGATGAAATTGGATAAACGGTTTGATAAAAAGAAAAAAATGACTTATGAGAAAATGAGTATGTTATATACATATCATTTAGAATATGTGCAGGAATTGATTTTTGAGAAAATTGTGGAAAACATTTAAAAATATCCATCTAGGGAAATATTTCTCTAAATGGATATTTTTATGCGGTTGCCCTGGAATTCTGCTTCCTATAATTCTCTATCTATACAAAAATGACGGCATTTTTATGCCGCCACAATCATTTTTTCTACAGGTCTTCCTTTTAAAAATAACCTCTCATACACACGCTCACATTTTTTAAATTTACAAAACATTTTTTGTGCATCACATTCATTGCAATATACTTTCCAACACCCACAACACTTACAATTTTTTCCCTGATTTTCTATAAATCCCTGTACATCCTCCTCCGGATATCCTAAGAATAATCCAATTTCATGAGGAAAGGTTTCATACATCTGTAATTTATTCTGCAAGATTTTTACTGCTTCCTCCACACTACTATAATCGTATCCCTCTGCTTTCAGCATTCTGCGTGTCTTCTCTCTTTTTAAGTCTGCTTCCAACTGTTTTTTTCTATTCACATATAAAAGTGCTCTCTGCGCTGTAGTACGCATAATTCTAATATCCAGTCCCTTTTCCTCAAAAATCCTTGTCCAGACTTCCATACTATTTTCAAATTCTGCTTTAGACTCCCAAGAATACCAGAAAAGATTAGCTGTTTTTAAACCCGCCAATGTAGGTGCACTGTATCTGATTAAAATTTCTTCCAACATCTATTTTTCCTCCCCTTTTATATCTTCCAATACAGATTGCAATGCTGCTGTACTGGCTCTGTGAATTCTTCGAATAGGAATATTATTTCTCTTTGCTTCCTGAGAAGCATTCATCACCATTTTATGGGACACTGTATTTGTAAAGAGCAGCAGTAAATCCGGACATCCCATTTTTTTCTTAATAGAACTGTTTTCTTTTACAAATACTTTTGCCTTACATCCATAACTTTCGCACAAATTTTCATAACGTGTTACCATTCGTTCATTTCCGCCAATAATTACAATACTCATGCCATTCTTCCTTTCTTTGATTAGTCTTATCTAACTTATAATTAAAAAAATAAGAATTTCTTACAACCTTCGCTTTTTTAATTAGTTTTAACTAACTACTATAATACTGATTTTTTTCTTTTTGTCAATCATTTTTCAACAAAAGAACATTAATTTCATAGAAAATTAATGAAAAAATACTTCCCTTCCTGAGTGAAAAAGGATTATAATGGAGAACATATAGGTAGAGTAAGGGAATGTTAATTTCAGAAAGGATTTTAATTATGGGAAATTTAGGTAAAAAATTATTAGGTATTGGGCTATTAAGTGCAACTGCCGGAGCTGCCGTTTATTATTTTACAAAAAAGAAAGAAGAAAATCCTGATCTTCAGGAAGAATTCGCAGACTTTCAGGATAATTTAAAAGAAACTGCTGCCTCTGCAGTAAACGTAGCTTCCAAATTTAAAGAAGTAGTTGAAAAATCAGTAGATCAGGCAGTCAACAAAACCGATGAACTTGCGAAAGAATTCTCCGAAGATGATATCTTCGAAGATGATTTTGAAGACCTTGCCGAAGATATGGCAGAACTGAAAGAAGACATAAAAGATACAGTAGAAGACACAAAAAAAGCTGCCAAAAATGTTACAGAAACTGTAAAAGAAACCGTAAAGGACTGTTTCTGTGAAAAAGAAGACGAAGAAAATAAAAACACTTCCGATGAACTTTAAAATAGCTCTTGTAAAAATCTTCTATTCATAATACAATCACTTTAGTGGGTATTCAACTATTTATAAAGTGAGGAATTTACTATGGATAACAATTTATTTGAGCAGGCAAAAAATGATGATATTTTATCAAAAGAATTAATTTCTTTTTTACTGGAAAGTATGGAATACAGCCGATTGAGTTTTATTAACGATGCGGTAGATATTCTCAAAGTTTTAAAAATCCGTATTGAGCGAGGAGATAAAATTACAGATGCAGTTTCTTTAGAAACTTATACTTTAAAAGGATTTAAAGCTTTTGTAAAAGAACATTTTTCAGAATACATTTACAATCAGGTCTTTACTCCTTTAAAAAAAGATGAAAAAATTTATTTTTCCTTAGAACCTTGTGACGGTGGATATGAGCTTGTGCTTTCTGAAAAAGACAATAAAGTATACAAATGGATTTCCAGCTTAAATGAAAAATTTTCTCTCGTTTACATGATTGCTACAAAAGTTGTATATATCAAAAATATTAAAACGAAAACTTATTCCCCGTTTATTTCTGGAAATGGAAAATACTGCAGATATGATGAGTCTGTAGGGAAAATCTTAGAAATAAACGAATAAATATAATTTCTAAAAGGGGAATGTTTTTTGCATTCCCCTTTCATAACTTTCTATTTCTTATGCCATACTTTTTTTAAAAGCTTCATGGCTTCTTCAATTTCTTTTTCTTCCATACCGGCATATCCTAAAAGTACTTTATTTTCTTTTTCCGTGTTTATTGAAATACAATATTCCGATACTCCATAAACCTGTATACCTACATCTCTGGCTTTGTCTATTGCTTCTTGTTCTGTTAGGCCGTTAATAAATTCTAAAACAAAATGAACTCCTGCATTTTCCCCATGAAATACACAAATATCCTGCATTTCTTTCAAATATTTTACAATCAAATCATGCTTATTTTTATAAATCTTACGCATACGATTTAAGTGTTTTTCATAATAACCTTTGTTTAAAAAAAGTTCCAGTATTTTCTGATCTGTCTTAGAAACTGTTACAGAGAAAAGATGTTTTTTCTTCAAATATTTCTGCATAAGTCTTTCTGGTAAAACCATATAACTGACACGAATAGAAGGCGCTACAGATTTTGAAAATGTCCCCATATAAATCACGCTGCCATTTCTGTCAAAACCCTGCAAACTGGGAATAGGCTGCCCTTTATAACGAAATTCACTGTCATAGTCATCTTCGATAATATAACGCTCTTGTGACTTTTCTGCCCAATTTAGAAGAGCCATACGGCGTTTTAAAGGCATAATCATTCCCATAGGAAATTGATGAGAAGGCATAACATATACAATGTTTGCACTTTTTCCTTCTAAATCACTGATATCAAGTCCCTGTTCATCCTGCTTGATTTGCTCTATATCATAACCTATATGACGAAAATCATAATATGCGCTGATATAGGTAGCCACTTCCATTGCAACTGTCTGTCCAGCTCCCAGAATTGTCCCTAAAAGCATTAAAAGATAATCATTTCCTGCCCCGATAATAATCTGCTCTCTTTTGCATTTTACTCCTCTGGAGCGATACAGATATTCAGCTACAGCCTGCCTAATTCCATCCTCCCCACAGGGATTTCCAAGCTGAAAAAATTCCTCATCGGCCTCTGCCAGTACCTGTTTTGACAACTTTTGCCACACATTATAAGGAAAACTTCCTCTGGCAATTTCATTTAAAGCAAAATCATGGAAATATTTCTTTACTCTCTCTTGAACAATTGGCTTTTCTTCCTGACATTTTGATAAACGACTATCTGAAAAATAAACGCCTTCCAGTTGAGAGACATAATATCCTTTACATGGCATAGCTTCAATGTATCCTTCTGAAGCAAGCTGATCATAAGCAAGCTCTGCGGTACTTCTGCTGATAGAAAGATACCGGGAAAGCGCCCTGGATGAGGGCAGCTTGTCTCCCGGTTTTAATTGTTCTTTCTCTATTTCTTTTTTTATAAATTCATAAATTTGCTGATAGATAGGAACTTTCGACTCCTTATCTATAAAAATTATCAATTCGTTCATTTTATTTTAATTTAAAAGAACTCTTTAATGATACAATACGATTAAATACCGGTGCTCCCGGTTTACTGTCATGGCAATCCGCACAGAAAAATCCATTTCTTACAAACTGAAATCTATCATAAGATTCTGCTTTTCCTAATTCCGGTTCTACAAGACATCCCTTCACAACTGTCAGTGAGTTAGGATTTAAGTTCAAACTTCCATCCTCTTTATTGTATACACCTTTTTCTTCATCTACGATATTTTCATATAAACGACATTCTGCTTCTACTGCTGTTTCTGCACATACCCAATGAATGGTTCCTTTTACCTTTCTTCCGTCCGGTGAATTACCACCTTTAGAAGCAGGATCATAAGTACAGTGGATAACTGTTACATTTCCTTCTTCGTCTTTTTCACATCCTGTACAAGTAACAAAATAAGCATTCATAAGACGTACTTCATTTTCAGGATACAGACGTTTATACTTCTTAATAGGAACTTCCATAAAGTCTTCTCTTTCAATGTACAATTCTCTGCCAAATGGAACCTGTCTTGTACCCAATTCCGGATTTTCCATATTATTTGGGACTTCCAGATATTCAATTTCTCCTTCCGGATAATTGTCAATTACTAATTTCACAGGATCTAAAACAGCCATCATACGAGGCGCTTTCATCTTCAAATCTTCTCTGATACAATACTCCAGCATTGCATAATCTACAGAACTGTTTGCCTTGGAAACACCACACAATTCTACAAATTTCTGGATAGATTCCGGTGTAAAACCACGTCTTCTTAAAGCTGCAATAGATACCAGACGAGGATCATCCCAGCCATCTACAATGCCATCTTCTACCAGTTTTTTGATATATCTCTTTCCTGTTACTACATTTGTCAAATATAATTTTGCAAATTCAATCTGCTTTGGAGGATGTACATACTCTAACTCCTGAACAACCCAGTCATATAACGGTCTGTGATCCTCAAATTCCAATGTACAGATAGAATGAGTAACACCTTCAATAGCATCTTCAATAGGATGTGCAAAATCATACATTGGGTAAATGCACCATTTGTCACCTGTATTGTGATGTGTCATGTGAGCCACACGATAAATAACAGGATCACGCATATTAATATTTGGAGAAGCCATATCAATTTTAGCTCTCAAAACCTTGCTTCCATCCTCAAACTCACCGTTTTTCATTTTTTCAAATAATTCCAGATTTTCCTCTACACTTCTGTTTCTGTAAGGACTTTCTTTTCCCGGCTCTGTTAAAGTTCCTCTGTATTCTCTGATTTCTTCTGCTGTTAAGTCGCATACAAAAGCTTTGCCTTTTTTAATCAGCTTTACTGCTGCTTCATACATCTGATCAAAATAATTAGATGCAAAATATAAACGATCTTCCCAGTCAGCACCCAGCCATTGAATATCTTTTTTAATAGACTCTACAAATTCTACTTTTTCTTTTGTAGGATTAGTATCATCAAAACGCATATTAAATTTTCCATGGTATTTTTGTGCCAAACCATAGTTTAATAAAATTGATTTTGCATGACCAATATGCAGATAACCATTTGGCTCAGGTGGAAATCTGGTACAAATTTCATCATACTTTCCTTCTGCCAAATCTTTTTCAATAATCTGCTCAATAAAGTTTTTAGAAACGGTTTCTTTTGCTGTTTCTTTTTCCACTTTTTTCTCCTCCGTCTATGGTAATTTTCTTTGGCTTAAACCAATTTTTTGTCTAAATAATAGCTTTAAAAAATATACTACCATAAAATTACTGTTTTTCAAAGGCTTTGCTTATATTTTTTTCTGATTTCAGTCTAAAATCATAAAGTTTGCCGTTGCAGTAGCAATGATTTTGTCGTTTTTCTCTGACCTGCACACTGCATGAACATTACATACCTTTCTTCCTGCCCTGTCTGCGGTTGCAGTGACAAGCAGTGCGTCACCGGGAAGCCCCGGACTTAAATAATTGATATTTAAGTTAATGGTGGGAATACTCTTACTTCCACTTACGTTTCTTACAATCGCTCCGCAGGTGGTATCAATAGCCGCTGCAATGATACCGCCGTGTATGGTGGACATATGATTTAATTCCCATCTCTGTATGGGAAATCGAAAGGTAAGGCTCTTTTTCTCATAATTGCAGGAATAAAATTCCACCTGCATTTTATTATACAAATGGTCCGGTGAATTAGGGTATAACATTTCCATCTGCTTCTTTATTTCCTGTTCCATTGTCTGCTGCATAACTTCTCTCCTCTTTAATAACGTACTTCTAAAAGGGTCAGTCCTCTTGCCGGAGCTGTAAATCCTGCTTCTTTTCTGTCACAGCCTTCTAAAATCCCTTTCATCTCCTCCGGCTTTCTTCGTCCCCTGCCTACTTCAATTAATGTGCCCGTTAAAATCCGAACCATATTATACAAAAAACCGTTTCCTGTATAAGTAATGACAATTTCCTGTGTCAAATCCACAATCTCAATACTGTAAATCGTTCTTACAGAGGATTTTTTCATTTTCTTATTAGAACAAAAGCTTTTAAAATCGTGAGTGCCCTCTAAATATTTGGCCGCTTCCTGCATGGCGTTTACATCTAGCGTTTCATGAAGAGGGCATTGGTATTTTCTTTCAAAAACATTTTTATGAATACCGGATACAATCCGATATTGATACACCTTCTCCTTTGCGTTTAAGCGGCTGTGAAACCGCTCCTCCGCCTCGCTTACCTTAGAAATCTCGATGTCCTCCGGCAGATACTCATTTAAATATTGACAAATTTCTTCGCAGCTCTTTTCACAGTCCGCATGGAAATTCGCCACCTGACCTTTGGCATGTACCCCTGCATCAGTTCTTCCTGCTCCCTGAATTTGTACCTCTGTTCCCAGCATTTTTGTTAAAACATCTTCGATTTTTCCCTGTATGGTATTGTCCGTATCCTTCTGACGCTGCCAGCCTCCGTATCGGCTTCCGTCATATTGAATATCCAAACGATAATTCATATCTGCTCTCCTTTTAAACAGACAAAAGGTGTTACATAAATGCAACACCTTATATCTCTATTTCTTATTTTACCAAATAAACATCCGCATGATTTACACCCAAAGCATTGGCTCTGTCATGGTCGTTTACATAGATATCAATGCGGTTTCCTTTAATTGCACCGCCACAGTCTTCTGCTGTAAATACATGTCCGTTAATAATTACCTGTGTTCCGTAAGGAATAACTTTCGGGTCTACTGCAATGGTTCTTCCTTCTACTACCGGTGTACCTGTTGCTGTAATACCTGTTTCCACATCACAGCAAAGCTCACAGGAGCAATAATAAGTCAGCTTAAAGTTACCCAGTTTTTCACCGTACATATCAGATGTAGCATTTACCTCTGCTATATCACCGCCGCCGTAGGAAACTGTCTCATCCTCTAATACACGTACTGCCCATACTGCGTTTTTCGTATTTAAGTTACCCTGCACGATACCATAATCCTTACCCATAGCTTCTACGGTCTTACCGTCTCCTGCATAGATAACAACGTGATATACATAACCATTCTTTGCATAGAAAATCAAATCTCCCGGCTGTGCATCTTCTACCGGAATTTTGGTTCCGTACTGTGCCTGATCTGCCGCAACACGAGGCAGCTCATATCCGTATTCTTTGAAAATACTCTGTACAAAACCGGAGCAGTCCGCACCTTCTGTTAAGCTGGTACCTCCCCAAACATAAGGATTTCCGATAAACTGAGAAGCAAATTCTACCACAGAGCTTCTAAGCTGTCCTCCCGGGACTCCTGATCTTACAGAAGTGAGTGTATAATAACAAGCTTCATTCTCTTCCGGCGCAATTTCTTCTTTTGCAAGCGTATAAGTATCTTCACCCTTTTCTGTTACTTCTTCCTGAACCGTTTCTTCCATGTTCAGATATTCTTTTGCCACAAAGCCTCTGACATCTCCGGACTCTATGTAGACCCAATCCTCCTCTGCATCTTCCAGAACATAGCACAGGCTGTTTTCTTCCAGCGTTCCGATAATACGGGACTCTGTATTCTTATCCTCTCTTATGTTTAAAAGACTGGCTGTTGTAAGGGCATACTCCTTATCTACAACTGTCTGATTTACCGTAGCTCTCAGATACAAAAATGCTTTATTTTCTCTGTATGGAACTGTTTCTTTTGCTGTGGGTGCAACGCCTTCAATTCCTTTATATTCTTCATTAAATCTTGCTGCTAAGGATCTTGCTTCCTTCTGATATCTTTCCAGAATTTTCTGAGCTTCCTCTCCTGTAACAACATCCTCTGCTTTTACAAAGCCTCTGACAGCTCCGGACTCAACATAAAGCCATCCGTCTTCCTCTTCCTTCAATATGTAACATACACCTTTTTTAGCAAGTGTTCCTACACTGCGGGCCTCCTCTGTCATCTCTTCATAAATATTTATTTTTTCATTGGAAAATGCGTATTTTCTGGCTACTGTCCAGAAACGAAAATCTTCTACAATCGTAGGAACTTCTATAATTTCCTGCTGCTGTACTAATTCCTGATTGCTAGATGGCGCTTCCGGATCATCCGCTTCAATTTTGGGTGAACCATTATCTAAAAGAATAACATAGCCATTTTCATCCAACACATAATGATAACCCTCCGGCAGCTGATAGCCTGTTCTTTCCTCATACTGCTCAGGTGTCTCCTGTGACGGCGTTTCATCCACTGTATCGGCTTCTATTTTCGGTGAACCATCTTCGTTAAATGTCACATAACCATTTGCATCCAATACATAATGATATCCTTCCGGCAGCTGATAGCCTGTTCTTTCCTCATACTGCTGGGGTGTCTCCTGTAACGGTGCTTCCGGCTGATTGGCTTCTATTTTTATACTGCCGTCTTCGTTAAATGTTACATAGCCATTTGCATCCAATACATAATGATGTCCTTCCGGCAGCTGATAGCCTGTTCTCTGCTCGTACTGCTCAGGTGTTTCCTGTAACGGCGCTTCCGGCTGTTCAGGCTCTTGTGGTGTTTCCGGCTGCTGAGGTGTCTCCGGTTCTTCCACGACCTGATTGCCATCCGCCTGAGTCTGTATATCTGCTGCAAAAACATTTGCCGGTGCTGCTAAGCTAAGCGCCATAGTAAGCGCAAGTATTTTCTTTATTTCCTTATATTTCAATTTCTTCTCCTCCGGTATCACTGTATCCATTTCTAAGGTTGAATACCATTCTAGTAAAAATGTTTCGTCTTCTTTTTAGTTTATCACGAGTACCTTATCAAATCAACAATAAATTATAGAATTTAAAGTATTTTTTATGCACTTTACCCTACTTTTGTATGATATTTTTCATTTTTTATACAATTATCCTAATCACTATTTTTTGCCCACATATGCAACCTCTTTTCCTAAGAAAAAAAGTGCTAACAGATTAGGAACTGCCATCATTCCGTTTAAGGCATCGGACAATTCCCAAATCATAGTCGGAGCAATCATACATCCCGGCAGTGTAATCAAAATATAGCAAAAACGATATACCTTTACACCCTTTTCTCCTGCCAGATAATCTGCTGTCTGTGCACCAAAATAAAACCAGCCAATCATTGTGGCAAAAGCAAACAATGCGGTTGCCCCTGCCAAAAACTCCTTTCCCCAAGGAATAACAGATGCAAACGCCATTCCCGTAAGCGTTGTTCCATCTATCTCTCCAGCCTGCCAATATGGCACTTGACTCACCAATATTACAAGAGCTGTAATCGTACAGACCAGAACTGTATCAATAAATACTTCTAAAATCCCCCACATTCCTTGAACTTTCGGGTCCTCCACATCAGACTGGGCATGAGCCATAACAGAAGACCCAAGCCCCGCCTCATTAGAAAAAATCCCCCTTGCAATTCCCATACGCACCGCCTGTTTCATACTGTATCCTGCCACCCCTCCCACTGCTGCCGAAGAGCGAAAGGCTTCTTGGAAAATCAAAGCAAATGCTCCTGCAATTCTGTCTCTGTAAAAGAATAGAACAAGCATAGCGCCTGCCAAATAAATGGCAGCCATAACAGGTACAAGCCTTTCCGTAAAGATTGCAATTCGCTTCATTCCTCCTGTTAAAACCACTGCCACTACAATCATGCAAAGACTTCCTGACAGAAATGCAGGTACATGAAAAGCCTTTTCAAGCCCCACTGCCATAGAATTTCCCTGCACCATATTCCCCATGCCAAAGGATGCGCCTAAACAGCAGACAGCAAAAGCAACAGCCAAAGGCTTACACCCAAGTCCCCTTTCCATATAAACCATGGCGCCGCCCTTCCACTGTCCTTTCTCATCTTTATAACGATATTTTATTCCCAAAAAATTTTCCGCATAGGTTGTCATCATTCCGAAAAAGGCAGATACCCACATCCAGAAGATAGCTCCCGGTCCTCCAAACATCAATGCAGTGGCAACGCCGGTTATATTCCCTGTGCCCAAAGTAGCTGCCAGCGCTGTGCAAAAAGATTGAAATTGCGTTACAGAAGCAGTTTCTTTCGCATTTTTTGTTTTCTTTCCTTTTTTTAATGCACCAATGGTATTTGCTGTCCATATATGTATTTTTGTAATCTGAAAAAATCCTGACCGTATGGTAAACCAGATACCTGCTCCCAGAAAAAATACCAGCATTCCCCGTCCCCATACAAATTCCTGAAGAGAATGAATAAAATTTGCCATTGCACATTCCTTTTCCTTGCTCCATAAAACCTATGCAAAAAATCATTCTCCTATGAAATGAAAAAAGACCATTACATGAAGTATCTATTAAGGATATGTATACATATTCCAAACTTCTACTTCATGTAACAGCCTTTGCTGTAAGAGTTAATCTTATTCGAAAGCTTTTCCAACAGAACCAAAGAGTTCCATTTTTTCTTTAATTGTATCGCAGATAGCATCAAATCCCGGTTTTAATAATTTACGTGGGTCGTATCCTTTTCCTTCATTATCTTTTCCAGCTTCGATATATTCACGTGTAGCTGCTGCGAAAGCTAACTGACATTCTGTGTTTACATTGATTTTAGATACACCTAAATCAATTGCTTTTTTAATCATATCTGCTGGGATACCTGTACCACCGTGAAGAACTAATGGCATTTCTCCTGTTAATTTCTGGATATTGTCCAAAACGTCAAAGCTAAGACCTGCCCAGTTTTCAGGATATTTTCCATGAATGTTACCGATACCTGCTGCAAGCATATCAACACCTAAGTCAGCAATCATTTTACATTCTTCTGGATCTGCACATTCACCCATACCTACAACACCGTCTTCTTCACCACCAATAGAACCAACTTCTGCTTCTAAGGACAGTCCAAGACCTTTACAAACACCTGCTAATTCTTTTGTTTTTTCAACGTTTTCTTCGATTGGGTAGTGGGAACCATCAAACATAATAGAAGAAAATCCTGCTTTAATACATTTATAGCATCCATCGTATGTACCATGATCTAAGTGCAGAGCAACCGGAACTGTGATGTTTAATTCATCAATCATAGCTTTTACCATGTCTGCAACTGTTTTAAATCCACACATATATTTTCCTGCACCTTCAGAAACACCCAGAATAATTGGGGATTTACATTCTTCTGCAGTTAAAAGCGCTGCTTTTGTCCACTCCATGTTATTGATATTAAACTGACCTACTGCATAATGTCCTGCTTTTGCTTTTTTTAACATTTCTGCTGCTGATACTAACATATTCAATGACCTCCGTTTATTTTTTTTATTGGGTCTAAAACCTAAAACCATTATAACACATTTTCATTTTCAGGCAAGTATTTCTTAATGCAATTTATCCTGTTTCATGATATACTTATTTTTAAGAATATTTAACAGAAAGGAATATGAACATCAATATGGAAATAAAAAATTTAATTGTCGGACAATCCGGAGGTCCTACCGCAGTCATTAACAGCAGCTTATACGGCGTTGTTTCTGAAGCGCTTTCCCAGCCTTCTATCGGCAAGGTATACGGTATGGTAAACGGCATCGAAGGCTTTTTACGAGAAACGGTTTTGGATTTTGAAGAAACACTCTTTTCCAATGATTTAGAAAAATTAAAAACCACTCCCGGAGCCTATCTGGGTTCCTGCCGCTACAAACTGCCTGAAGACTTGGACGACCCTGTTTATCCTGTTCTTTTTCAGAAATTCAAAGAATTAAGCATTGGCTATTTCTTCTATATCGGCGGAAATGACTCTATGGATACCGTCAGCAAGTTGTCCCGTTATGCCGAAAAAATCAACAGTGACATTCGTGTAATCGGCGAACCAAAAACCATTGATAACGATTTGGTTATGACAGACCATACTCCCGGCTTTGGCAGCGCTGCCAGATATGTTGCTTCTACTGTAAGAGAAATTGTCATTGATGCCAATGTGTACGAAACAAAATCTGTTACTATTGTTGAGATTATGGGACGTCATGCGGGCTGGCTCACTGCCGCAAGCGCTTTGGCAAGAAAAAGCGTCGGGGACAATCCTCTGCTGATTTATCTGCCGGAAACAGATTTTGACGAAGAAGCTTTTCTTGAAAAAGTAAAAGGTTGTTTTGAAAAAAATCCAAATGTCATTGTCTGTGTTTCTGAAGGTATTCACGATAAAAACGGAACTTTCATCTGCGAATACGATAACTCCGTAGGCACAGATACTTTTGGACACAAAATGCTGGCAGGCTGCGGAAAATATCTGGAAAATCTGGT
>OLRL01000432.1_pt1 | contig 30580 bp, 33 predicted proteins | sample 1643201 | NCBI WGS metagenome assembly OLRL01 (sample SAMEA3136649, study PRJEB25190) | human gut metagenome | biome: human gut; feature: human-associated habitat; material: faeces | place: Austria | collected 2013
CAGATGGCAGGTTAAGATGAGGAAAACCTCATTTTAACTTGTACTAAATCTTGACGTAGGACCAGTGACAAAATAAATTTCCACTTCCATAGAAGGAACACTCCCACGCATGTGGGAAAAACACTCCGCATTTATGCGGTTTGCGCTACCTTTTGCTATTTGCCATATCGAAATTTTTTACATTTTTTGTTCCTACTATTAATATGGTGGATTTCTTATTTGGCAGGTAAAAAAAGAAGCCCGAAGGCCTCTTATCTTGATATCTCGTTTAAATCCACGTTTTTGATGTGATCATGAAATTCTACAATTTCAGTCCACCCTTCTTTTATTGATGGGTAATTGTCCTGAAATCGTTCTTTTAATTCTTCTAAATACAGTTCTGGAACACTAGAATTATTTTTGGTAGAATTGGAAACAACAAGCTTGAGTTCATTTATATTTTCAGCTTTTGCTAGATTTATATAATGTTCTCGATTTTTTCTGTCAATATTCGATGCATCAAAAATAACTGTAGCTCCATTTGCAAGCCCTGTTTTAATTCTGAGTTCAGCAACCATAAAAATAGTATCATGATCCGGATATATATGATTATTTTCTAATTCAATTCTAATATCATTTGCTGAAATATACACAACCGAATTCTTATACTCAGGTATACAATTATTCTCTTTTAAAAGATTTTCTTTATTCAATACAATCCCAAATTCATTTGTTATCTTTTGAACTGGATATAATGCTCTCGAATCTTTCAATTTATGTCCTTTCTTTTCATAATCCAGGCATAACTGTTTAGCTATACTTGTTTTTCCAGAGCCAGGAACACCGCACATCATAATAAATTCAGCTTTGTTCTTTACAGTATTTTTCTGTTCTTTCGGGCGTTTTCTTTCTTCCTGTTTTTCATTGTATAATGATATTTTTTTACCTCGTTGGAATTCTTGGAGTAGTTCTAATTTAATACTATAGTTTTTAGATATAGTATCTGCTTTCCATTCTGGAATGTGTGATTGTTCGTATATCATCTTAACTTCTTCAGGTGATGGCAATAAATCACTTTTTAATATTGCTTTATTTTTTACTTTTGCAAGCATTTTTTCTTCTACATCATAAAAGCTAGTTATTTTACGTTCTAATATCTCAACTCTCGAATAAGGCTTTTTTCGTTCATCCGAGAAAAACATACTATTTCCAGAATCGAAAATAGGAGCCGGTCCTAACAACTTCATTGTTTCGGCATCTCTTAAAACACCAAAATTTAGTAAATGTTCGTCTGTATTACTTATAACAAAATCAGATAAAACTAAATAATCCATATAATCTTGTATATTTTCTCTATCAATACCGTTTCGTACACATAGTTCTATATATCCTTCGTATAAAGATATGTTATTTTGTGTTTTTTCACTTGTAACAATCTCATAAGCAGGTATAAACTCCACACGATCCGATGTAAAAGAAGGACATTTTGACAACACACTACCGCTATCTGTATATGCAGCTGTATAATTTACAAAAGGAATATTCGTATTTTGTTTTTTATGCAAAAAAGTTGCAAACACTTCATTGATAGATTGCTGACCAAAATATTTACTACTTTCTTTTACCAATACTGGAGTTTCCTGCTGTAAATCCCAATATTTCTCCATCTGTCCTCCTAAAGAAGCATTAGGATCATAAGATGTCGCATTATGGTATGGTATTTTCCCTTGATTGTATTCTGCTAAGTTAGAAAAACGTATATCTTCATATTTTACAGTTAAATCTACTGGGCAAATCCAATAAGAATCAGTCATACTTAAAGCTAGATTTTTTGCGAGATATTGACTTGTTGTATCGCACCCTGATTTTTCCAGAACATCTCGAATCATATTACGCGATGCAGGTATTGAACGTATTTTCCACCAATCCAGTATTTTATTTGAATCACATTTGCCTAAAAACGGAGATATTCCTTCATTATTGTCTTTATAAGAATGAATAACACCACGCTTTTCGTCATAAAGTAGCTCTCCACATACATCATTTTTATGCATTAAATGATATTTGATCATAATAATTTTTCAGCCTCCTTTTCTTCTAAATAATAATCTATAAGCAATTCTGTCATTCTTCTTGTTTCATTGTAAAACCTTGACTGAGAAAACATACTACCATAATCAATAATAACATCATTCTTTTTTTCCAAAACATGGAGTTCCATGTTTCTTTCAACGTCGTATTTCCAATAATATTTAACATTCCTATATTTTCCAGACACACCATCAATTAAAGGAAAATCATTTAATAAATCCTCAATATTACATTGCAAATATAACGATAATAGATATATTGTTTCGCTTGCACATTTATTTACATCTACTTTTCCATTAACAATATCGTTTAAACTTGTGTATGGTATGCCCGTTTCTTTACTAATTAAATATACGCTTTTTCCTGTATCTAATATTTTTCGATATAATTTTTGATTCATTTTTTATCACCTCATTTATATTATACCGATATTCCGTTATATTTTCAATTGCTGTTATAAAAAAAGAGACACTTAAGTGCCTCTTTAGTCGTGAAGTATAATTTCTCCAATTCGAAAAGTCTCTTTAGTATCAATTACTCTTTGATTAGAACTTCCTTTCCAATGTAAGTTTACATCTCTTTTGTCTTTTTCATAACGTCCGTCTACTAATACATCAATGTCGTGAATCACTTGGAATATTCTGATATCTTCAAATTTGTAACCAGTATACATCCAAATTGTTTTATTCGGAAATTTTTCTTTGATTTCTTTCACAAGTTTAAAAATCTCAAATCGATTACAAGGATGCATCGGATCTCCGCCGCTTAATGTAATACCACTTACATAATCTTTTCCTAATTCTGCAAAAATCTCTTGTTTCGCAGAATCATCAAATTCAATTCCAACATTTGGATCCCATGTGATTGGGTTCTGACACTCCGGACAGTGATGTTCGCAACCAGATACCCAAAGGACAACTCGGATTCCATCTCCATTTAACATATCGTCTTTTGTAATATTATGGTACTTCATAAAAAAAATCCTCCTTTAAACTAAATGATGCTTTACACGATCTTTCTCTTCCGCTTTCTTAGCATCTCCCCATTTATTCATTGTTCCTACAAGATATCCCGTAATTCTGCGAACACGTTCGAATTTAATTCCTTTTCCATATTGATTCTTCATATTAACTCCTCCTATTCTCACAGTATCTTACAATGATAATATGGTTAATTATTCTAATTCGATTATTGCCTACACAAAAAAAGAGACTCCACAGAGGAATCTCTTTTCGCTTCTAGCACCATATGACTTAATATTGAAACCATTAATGTATTACTTTTTTCGCTTTCATACATTTGATCAGCAACCATAGAAATTAACCGTTTTTGCTTTGAATACAACATAATCGTGTTGATAACTCTTCTGCAAACAATTACTTCATCAAATGGTCTGCTAATATAATCTGTTGCGCCAAGTTCATATGCCCGTTCGACGATTGAATGTGAGTTTTCTGCCGAAATCATAATAACAGGAATTTCTTCTATCCAATGATATCGGTTCATCATTGCTAAAACCTCAAAGCCATCCATTTCCGGCATAACAATGTCCAATAGAACTAGTGAGATTTCCGTTTCAAATTTTTGTAATAGTTTTAAACCTTCTACCCCGTTTTCTGCTTCTAAAATCTCATACTGTTCGTTCAGCATGTCTGCTAAAATTGCACGATTCATCGCAGAATCATCCACAATTAATATTTTGTTGATTTTTCGTTTGTTATACATTTACTTTTGCCTATGCCCTCTCAGAAAGATACTTTAATCCACGATAATTTACTTAATACTAAGTTTAGCACAAATTTTCTCAAATGTATATCATGTTCATAGACTTTCCAATTATTCTATACTATACTATACGATAAGTGGTAAGAATATTATATAAGACTATTAAAGGAGACTAAAATCATGAGAAAATTTTTATCTATCATTCTAGCCTGCTTCATTACATGTTCACTTGTAGGCTGTTCAAACACACAAAATCAGGATCAGCTTGAAAAAGAAGAAACTATAAAAAATACATTGGAGATTCTCACGAAGGTATGGGAATCATATCCTGATACTGATAAGTTCGCCGCAATAGGTGGTGACTATAATCATACGGTTGAAAATGCACCTGGCGAATTTGATATCAATGACAAGGAAAGCCTATCTTTTCTTCTTGTTGTACCAGATGATGCTGCTGCATATCTCGATCAAGCTTCCGGTTTAATGCATGCCATGAATGCTAATACTTTTACAAGTGCAGCTTTTCATATTGCAGATGCAAAAAATACAGAGACATTTGTTAATAGTTACAAAGAGGCCCTTTTAAACAATCAATGGATGTGCGGTTTTCCGGAACAGCTGCTTTTCGTTCAAATCAATTCGGATTATGTAGTTTCTGCATTTGGAAACGGAGAAATGATTCAAACATTTAAAACAGCACTGACTAAACAATATCCTTCCGCCAAAATTTTAGCAGAGGAAAATTTATAATATGTTATTTTCAAGCATCACATTTTTATATTATTTCTTGCCACTTATCATAATATTTTATTTTCTTGTTCCTTTTCGGTTCAAGAACTTTGTTTTACTTCTCTTCAGTTTGATTTTCTATTCGTGGGGAGAGCCTAAGTATATTATATTAATGATTCTATCGATTTTCTGCGGGTATATAGAGGGACTTTTGATCCAAAAATCTGCTGAAAAGAAATATTCTAGATGGGTACTTGCATGTTCTTGTTGTATCCATCTAGGTTTGCTTGGATACTTTAAATATTTTGATTTTTTGATAGAAAATATCAATGTCTTAGGGGGACACCTGTCTCCATTGCGGATTGCTTTGCCAATAGGAATCAGTTTTTATACGTTCCAAATTATCAGTTATTTAATCGATGTATACCGAAGAGATTGTAATGCGCAGCATAATTTGATTTCTTTTGGCGCTTATGTGTCGATGTTTCCACAATTAATTGCAGGTCCTATTGTTCGTTACAAAGATATTGAATCACAACTTTTATTTCGAACGCACTCGATATCTAAGGCCTCTTTAGGAATCCGAAGATTTGTTATAGGTCTATCAAAAAAGGTATTACTTGCAAACTCTTTTGGGAAATTATGCAGCATTTTTTTAGAAACACAAGATCCGTCCATTTTATACTATTGGCTCTACGCAGTTTCTTTTGCACTACAGATTTACTTTGATTTTTCCGGATACAGTGATATGGCAATCGGGTTAGGAAAGCTGTTCGGATTTGAGTTTCCAGAAAACTTTAACTATCCATATATGTCCAAAAGTGTAACAGAATTTTGGAGAAGGTGGCATATGACTCTTGGAAACTGGTTTCGCGACTATGTATATATTCCTATGGGCGGAAACCGGGTTTCTAAAAAAAGATGGTTCTTTAACATTGCTGTTGTTTGGTTTTTGACAGGATTATGGCATGGCGCTGCCTGGAATTTTATTCTATGGGGACTATTATTTGCAGTTATACTTGTTTTAGAAAAACAATGGATAGGTAAATTATTGGGAAAGCATTCCATCATATCTCATTTTTATGTTATTGGAGTTTTGATCATTAGCTTTGTAATCTTTAATGCTACAGACTTACAAAATCTAAGAGATACCCTTCTCGTTTTATTTACAGGGAATGGGTTACCTTTCGTTTCACATGAGTTTTTGTATTATTTCAAAAGTTACGGGGTACTATTATTTGTTGGAATTCTTGGTGCTACACCCCTTTGTAAAGAAATATACTCTAACCTGGAAAGTAAAGAGAAATGGAATCATACATTCACAATTTTAGAACCACTGATTCTTCTTATATTGGCGTGTATCGTAACAGCATATTTGATCAATGATTCTTACAATCCATTTTTATATTTTCGCTTTTAGGAGGTGCAGCTACAAATGAAATCACAGTATAAACATTTGATTCAAGTTGTATTGTTCGGTGTGTTATTATTTGCAATGTCTATCTTCTGTTTACTGAAACCAGCCGACGCCGTTTCCTTGAGCGAACGAAGACCATTGGAACAAATGCCTCTCTGCAGTATAGATACTATTAAAGATGGTACTTTTATGAAAAAATTTGATCGGTATGGGACAGATCAATTCCCATTCCGGGAATCTTTTCGTAAATTACATGCTGCTACGGTAACAAATATTTTTCAACAAAGAGATATGGAAGGATTATACCAAGACGGTGCGCAATTAATTGCAATGGAATATCCATTGAATCAAAAATCACTAAATCATGCAACGAAAGTTTTTCAAACGATATATGATAACTATCTTCAAGAATCAGATTGTAATTTATATTTGTCGATCATACCTGACAAAAGTTATTTTTTGCAAAAGCACTCACGGTATCTAACACTAAACTACGAGGAGTTGATTCATAATTTTGTACAGGCTAACCCTCAGTTTCAGTATATTGATATCACATCATTATTGCAATTGGATGACTATTACACAACGGATCCTCATTGGAAACAGGAAGCTCTTCTTCCGGTTACTCAAAAAATTGCAGAGGAAATAAACAGTACATTATCTACAAACTATAAAGAAAATCTGTCAAAAGAACCTTTTTGGGGTACCTATGCAGGACAGGCAGCCAAGAGTCTGCCGCCAGATCATATTCGCTATCTTACAAATGCTGAGTTGGAAAGTTTAGAAATATTTGATCATCAGAACAATTGCAAGATTCCTGTATACAATCATAATAAACTAAACGGTCGAGATCCATACGAATTCTTTTTATCCGGTCCACTTTCTTTGATTACGATTGAAAATCCGAATGCAGAATCTTCCAAAGAATTGATTGTATTTCGTGACTCTTTTGCAAGTCCATTGGCTCCTCTTTTGGCTTCAGGATACAAGAAGATTACTTTGGTAGATATTCGATACTTGCCAAGTCCGTCTTTGCAGAAGTATATTCAATTTCAAAATCAAGATGTACTATTTCTATATAGTACTTCTGTACTCAATCATTCAGAAACATTAAAATAAGAGATTGCGACATTTTTCGCAATCTCTTTTCTACTATAAAATATCAATATATTCTCCGTTTAACGCTTTATTCATACTCCTTACAGCACAGAATTTGCCACACATGGAACAACTGTCTTCATGTTCTGGTGCACGCTCTTCCCGTATTCTCTTTGCTGTTTCCGGATCTATGGAACATTCCCACTGTTTTTCCCAATCAAAAGTTCTTCTGGCATCTGCCATCGCATCATCAAGATCTCTTGCATGTGGTACTTTTTTTGCGATATCAGCCGCATGGGCGGCGATTTTAGAGGAAATGATTCCTTGCTTTACATCTTCTACATTCGGCAATGCAAGATGTTCTGCTGGAGTCACATAACAGAGAAATGCCGCACCGGATGCAGCCGCAATTGCTCCTCCTATGGCCGAAGTAATGTGATCATATCCTGGTGCGATATCTGTTACAATTGGCCCTAATACATAGAACGGAGCTCCCATACAGATTGTTTGCTGTAATTTCATATTTGCCACAATTTGATCCATAGGCATGTGTCCCGGTCCTTCGACCATAACTTGTACATCTCGCTCCCATGCACGCTTTGTCAATTCACCAAGACGTACCAGTTCTTCGATTTGGCAGACATCGCTTCCATCAGCAAGACAGCCCGGTCGACAGGCATCTCCAAGTGAAATGGTTACATCATATTCCCGGCAAATTTCTAAAATATCATCAAAATACTCATAGAACGGATTCTCTTCTCCTGTCATGCTCATCCATGCAAATACAAGTGAGCCGCCCCTTGAAACAATATTCATTTTTCTTTTATGTTTTTTGATTTGTTCAATTGTTTTTCGTGTAATTCCGCAATGAAGAGTAACAAAATCAACACCGTTTTCTGCATGTAATCTTATCACATTGATAAAGTCTTTTGCTGTAAGCGTTGCAAGATCTCTTTGATAATGGATTACACTATCGTAAACCGGTACAGTTCCAATCATTGCCGGACATTCTGCTACCAGTTTTTTACGGAATGGTTCTGTATTACCGTGTGAAGAAAGATCCATGATAGCTTCTGCCCCCATATTCACTGCAGCCATTACTTTTTCCATTTCAATATTGTAATCTTTGCAATCTCGAGATACCCCTAAGTTCACATTGATTTTGGTACGCAGCATAGAGCCGACTCCGTTGGGTTCAATACATGTATGTAATCGATTGGCACAAATTGCTATTTGCCCTTTTGCTACAAGGTTTCGGATTTCTTCTTCTGTTCGAAATTCTTTTTGTGCAACAATTTTCATTTCCGGAGTTACTATTCCCATTCTGGCAGCTTCCATTTGTGTTTTATATTTTCCCATCTTTTTTTCCTTTCCTGACTTTTTACGCTTCTTCTGTAAATATACTTTGCAAGTTAAAATTGTGTTTCATAGGACCAGATCCTTTTCCAAGGTCTAACATTGCAGACAATGCTCCTGAAATATATTCCTTAGATCTTTTTATCGACTCCATTAAAGAAAAGCCTTTTGCCAAATTCGAAGCAATTGCCGATGACAAGGTGCATCCGGTTCCATGTGTATTGGAATTATCGATTCTGTTGCCTCGAAACCATTGACATACTCCTTGGCTATAAAGAAGATCATCTGCATTCAGAATATTATGCCCGCCTTTTATTAATACTGAACAGCCATACGAAGTGCTTATAGATTTTGCTGCAATCTCCATCTCATTTTCTGTCTGAATTTTCATTCCCGACAATACTTCTGCTTCTGGTATATTGGGTGTTACAACTGTCGCTAAAGGGAACAATTCCTTTATTAAAGCTTCCATAGCATTTGTTTTTATCAGTTGTGCCCCACTCGTAGCAACCATAACCGGATCGATGACAATATTTTTTGCATGAAAATATTTCAACCGCTCTGCAATAATATGAATCAACTCTGCGGAAGAAACCATTCCTACTTTAACGGCATCCGGATAAATATCTTCAAATACTGCATCTATTTGATCTTTTAAAAAGTTCGGAGTTGATTCTAAAATATTTCGTACGCCGGTTGTATTTTGTGCCGTGAGCGCTGTGATTGCAGTCATTGCGTAAACACCGTTCATTGTCATCGTTTTAATATCAGCCTGGATACCGGCTCCCCCACAGGAATCACTTCCTGCTATTGCTAATGCTTTTTTCCTTTACTTTTGACTCCTTAACCAATTTTTTTAAAGCGACTCGTAATTCTTCCGCCGCAATTCTCCCATCTTGAGCTTTCATGATAGCAGAAACAACGCAAATACCTGAAATCGGAATTCCTTTTAATATATCTATATTCTCTTTCTGTAATCCACCAATTGCATTGACCGGAATCGGTACTGTAGAACAAATTTCCTCTAGTGTCTCAATCGACGTAAGAACTGTTTTTACTTTTGTTGTCGTCGGATAAATTGCTCCTACTCCAAGATAATCTGCCCCTTGTTTATACGCTTCGACTGCTTGATCTACTGTTTTTGTAGTTGCTCCGATAATTTTGTCCGGCCCCATCAATTTTCTTGCTATGTGAACCGGCATATCGCTTTGCCCTACATGAACACCTTCCGCATCTATTGCCATTACAACATCTACACGGTCATCAATGATCAACGGAATCTTATATTTCTTTGTGATTTGATGCACTTTTTCAGCTAATTCGATATAGGCACGGGTTGATTTTTCTTTTTCCCGTAATTGCAAAAATGTAACGCCACCAAGGATTGCCTGTTCAATTTGATCCAAGAATTTCTCTTTTTCGTACCCCGTGCTGTCTGTAATGAAATATAATTGCAAATCAAGTTCTTTCAACGTGTTGTACCTCCATCTGTATTCTATCCTTAATTTCCATTTCTGATATCAAATATAATTGATCCATTAGATTGTAGAGAAAACTTCCAGGCCCTTTTTCTGTTTCTGCTAATTCACCACTAATTCCAAGTATGGAACATGCGCTGGCAGCAGCATAAATATCCGGTCTGACACTCAAATAACAAGCGCACAAAGCTCCCAGCATACACCCTGTACCCGTTACAGATGCTAATTGATGTGACCCGTTTTTCATATAGATAATCTCTTTTCCATCTGTAAGAATATCAGTTTTCCCGCTTGCAAGAATTACGTTCTTATAGGTCTTGGATAATTTCACCGCTGAATTTGCAACTTCTTCCAGGCTAAGCTCCCTATCTGCATCAACTCCGGATGACCGATACTCTTGTCTCTCTAATGCGAAAATCTCTGAATAATTTCCTTTGACTATTTTGGGGATTCCAATTTCTATCAATTCACGAATATATTTTCTTCTTAATTTTGAACACGCCACACCAACAACATCTAATACAACTGGTATATCATGAGCTATTGCTTCTCTCATAGCAATCTTCATAGATTCCATTCTAACATCCGTAATATTTCCTAAATTCAATAGTAACGCATCAGCAGTTTCTGTAATTTCAGCGACTTCTTCAGGGTGTTCTGCCATAATCGGTCTGGCTCCTACAGCTAATATCGCATTTGCACATTGTGTTATCGAGATTGGATTAGTAATACAATGAATTAATGGTCGTTTTCCCTTTACTTGTTTTCTATAATTCTGTATCATGACTCTACCCACTTCTTTTTCTTCAAACAATAATAGAATATTGCCAACAGTATGCATATAGTCAAGGCTCCATACGAAGCATAATTCCAAAATTGTCCTTGGAATTTCAATATATCTGAAACAATCTCTATTATCACAAAGAAAATTGCTCCAAATGCTGCAATTGTAAGTGCGTTAGAAGCGATACTTCCTTGATCCGTATAGCATTTGGACTCTAACATAGATTGGATTTTAGGAAGCATACCATTATCACAAAGCTTTCTAAGAAATGCAAAGGCAATTCCACCTCCGATCAATGTTCCGCAGATAAATGAGGGGACGTAAAACAGCCAGCTCAATCCTTCTTTCCCCCATATAAAAGTCATTACAGGGTATGATATGATTGCTCCGATGAAACCGGTTCCTATAATTTCCCCGACAACCGCTAAAAGTATTTTCCCGTTTGACCATCTGTAGAATACGCCGGACAAAAATGCCCCAAATATCGCGCCTGTCAGAGCAAGCGGTGGTATACCCATCAATATCATACGTAATACCCCTATGATCGTAGCACAGAGCAGTGAGTACCACGGCCCTAAGAAAACGGAACATACGATATTAATAAAATGAGCCATAGGACACATGCCCTCTACTCTTAAGATTGGGGAAATTAAAACCCCAAGCGCGATTAACATAGACAATGTAATCATTTTCAGTATCGCTTTTGAATTCTTCATAGTCTTTCTCTCTCCTTCCTAATGGGAATACAACAAAAAAATAGAAGCTTCCTAATTTGGAAACTTCTATCCATTATACACGTATACTTCTATCAAAATCAGTCATCCCTACGTTGGCATTATCCAAATCAGGTTATCGGTCGAAGGTCATACCTTCCTCTCAGCCTGTCATACAAGCTCCCGTCTGTTCAATTGTCCTGTTTATTATATAAAATATCACTTTAATTTGCAAGAGATTTCTTGTAATTCCTTTTCAAACTCATACTCTCTTTCAATTTCATTTACAATTCGATTGCTATCTACTGTTGCTATCGTTTCTTTGCTTTGATCAATAGCAACAAATAAGAAAAATAGTATAACTGCCAAAAAAACACGAAATCCCAGACCATTGCTGGAAGGAATCTCTTCTTCGTGATACATACTGTTATAAGTTGCCCGATATCGGGGATGGATTGCAGGAACTGTAGTGTCATTTCCATATCGCTTTCTTGTCTGATTCAAAAGTTCTTGTCTTCTTTTTTCTGTTTCATTCATGCCTTTTTCCTCCATATAAAGTTCAAGGACATCTATCCTGCTACGAATATATGCCCTTTTACACTAAAATATGAAGTTTAATTTCTTTAACGATCCGAAAGCTCTTGAATAATATCTTCCCATGTTACCCCACGCTCAGCCATGAGAACCATTACATGATACAAAAAGTCTGCAATTTCATATTTGACTTCTTCCGGATTCGGATTTTTAGCAGCAATCACAATTTCTGTTGCTTCTTCTCCCACTTTTTTCAAAATTTTATCAATTCCTTTATCAAACAGATAGTTTGTATAGGATCCTTCTTTTGGATGCTTCTTTCTGTCTAAAATTGTATCATATACATTTTCAAAAACACGTAACGGATTTTTTTCACTATAATCCATTTCAAAAAGCGGTGTATAGAAACAAGTTTTATTCCCTGTATGACATGCAGATCCAACTTGTTCCACTTTGGCAAGCAACGTATCTCGATCGCAATCTATGCTCATTGCTTTTACATATTGATAATGTCCTGAAGTTTCACCTTTGACCCACATAGCATTTCTGCTTCTACTATGATACGTCATCTTTCCTGTCCTGATCGTATTTTCAAATGCCTCCTCATCCATATAAGCAAGCATTAACACTTCGCCCGTTTTGTAATCTTGTGTTACTACGGGCAACAGTCCTTGTTCATTCTTTTTGAATTCTGAAAATGGAATCATACTTTCGAAAGAGGACATTTTAATATCTTCCTGAATGCATTTTTCTTTAAAGGCAGCAAAATCAATATCCAAACGATTGACATAATATCCGGAAAGCCCTTTGACCCCAGGACATTTTAATATATTCAACAATTCCTTCTCTTCTTCCGTATCTGTGACAATTACACAAGGAATGTCTGTAACATTCATTACAGAATTCAAATCTAACCGATGCATAAAAATCAAACTACTTGCATATTGCTCAATTAGTCGTTGTTGTTTAAAAAGTGCATCAAAGTCATTTAGTGATACTGCAATATTTTCTTTTCCAAATCGTTTGGATGCTTCAACAAGAAGCTCTGACATATCTTGTTTTGATAAATTGATCAGAGCACGTTTTGCACCGGCATATAATATTTTTTTCACATCTTCTTGACGTTTGATATTTCCTCCCGCAGTCATCGGTATATGAATCACTCGATTCATTTTCTTCATAATATCAATAGATTCATCATGGTCTTCATCCGTAGAAGATAGGTCGAACACGATCAATTCATCTGCACCGTGTTCGCTATAATATTTTGCAAGCTCTACAGGATCATCTGCGAGAACTTCTGTATTTCGAAACCATGTAACAGCTTTCCCCATATAAATAAAAATACAAGGGATTAATCTTTTATAACTCATGATATAGCTCCTATTCTTTTCCTTCAAATCTTACTCTTATTGAATTCGCATGAGCAGTCAGTTTTTCTGCCTCTGCAAAACGTATAATATCTTCATGAAGTGGTTCTAATGCTTCTTTAGAGTATGCAATAATACTTGATTTTTTAATAAAATCATCGACAGAAAGCGGTGAGAAGAATTTTGCCGTACCATTTGTTGGCAGTACATGATTCGGGCCTGCAAAATAATCTCCAAGAGGCTCGCTTGAATATTCTCCGATAAAAATCGCTCCTGCATTTCGAATCTTCATCATAACATCATAAGGATTTTTCGTTAAAATCTCCAAATGCTCGGAAGCAATTTCATTTGCAATTTCTATCACATCGTCCATTGTTTCTCCCACTAAGATATACCCATAGCGATTCAATGATTTTTTCATAATTTCAGTACGTGAAAGTTCTTTTAAAAATTCATCTACCTGAGCAAATACTTTTTGGGCAAGTGGCTCACTTGTTGTTACAAGAATTGCGGAGGCTAATTCATCATGCTCTGCTTGAGACAAAAGGTCTGCGGCAACATATCTTGGATTCGCTTCCTCATCTGCAATGACAAGAATTTCACTAGGACCTGCAATAGAATCAATACTAACATGTCCATAAACTGCTTTTTTTGCCAAGGCTACATAGATATTTCCCGGTCCAACAATTTTATCTACTTTCGGAATACTTTCTGTGCCATAAGCAAGAGCTGCAATGGCTTGTGCTCCCCCTACTTTATATATCGTATCAACTCCGGCTTCCCGTGCAGCGACAAGCGTATTCGGATTTATCTTTCCTTCTGCATTTGGAGGTGTCACCATAATGATTTCTTCTACATCTGCAACTTTTGCCGGTATTACATTCATAAGAACGGAAGAAGGATAGACTGCTTTCCCACCCGGAACATACACTCCGACTTTTTTAAGCGGCGTCACCTTTTGCCCAAGCAAAGACCCGTCAGGCTTACTGTCAAACCAACTGTACTGACGCTGCTTTTCATGATATTCTCGAATATTTTTTAATGCTTTTCTGATGACTTCTACTAATGTAGGTTCCACCAACGTATAAGCTTCCTCGATTTCTTCTTCTGTTACTCGAATCGTCTCTTTTGTAATCACAGCATGATCAAATTGTTTCGTATAAGAAAAAAGAGCTGCATCTCTTTCTTTTTTCACATGATACAATATATCCTCTACTCGTTCCTCATATTCTGTATAATGATTCGGACTTCTTTTCAATAAATCTTCTAACAGATTTTTCTTTGTTTCTTCTGTCAGTTTCTGTATTCTCATTTTTCTATTCCTCCTCTAGAATTGTTCTAAGATCAAGAATCAATCTTCGGATTCTCTCGTTTTCCATCCGCATGCTAACCGGATTGATGATCATTCTTGCTGAAAGTGGGCAGACTTCACGGAGGACTGTTAAGCCATTCTCTTTTAACGTAGTACCGGTCTCTACAATATCCACGATTACTTCAGCCAAACCAACAATCGGCGCCAATTCAATGGAACCATTCAATTTGATAATTTCTACGGTCTGATGATTTTGATTATAAAAATAGTCTTTTGCAATGTTCGGATATTTAGTAGCAACACGAATCAACTCATGATGTTCCAATAGATCTTTTGCTTCTTTAGGACCACACACACACATCTTACACTTTCCAAATCCAAGGTCTAATACTTCGTGAACTTTACGTCCTTCTTCTAAAATGGTATCTTTTCCTACAACTCCAATATCTGCCGCCCCGTATTCTACATAAGTTGGAACATCCGGTCCTTTTGCCAAAAAAAACTTTAGTTTCAATTCCTCGTTGACAAAAATCAGTTTCCGAGTTGTTTTGTCTTCCATTTCTTTACACTCAATTCCTGCTTTTTTCAATAAGTCTAATGTTTTTTCGGCCAATCTGCCTTTTGTCAATGCAAACGTTAAATATCTCATAACTCTATCCTCAATTGTTCGCCTTCTCTTCCTAAAAAAATCAAAGCAGACGCTAGATTCTTCTTCCCATATCTTTGATAGTCATCTATTGTTTTCTCTGGATCTTTTAATACAAGATGCGTATTCTTACCATTTGACCGGTTCTCTTGTGCTAAGCCAATCGCTTCTTTTTCCTTGCATTTTTCATACAAAACGATGACGTTTTCTCTTCGGATCGGAACTTCGATTTTTTGACGTGACAACGCATTGAGTAATTCATCTACTACAATTGCAAACCCAATAGAAGGCAAGTCCTTTCCGAATTTTCCGATCAATCTATCATATCTTCCGCCTTTTACAACCGCATCTCCGGTTCCATATGTATATCCGCGGAACACAATGCCCGTATAGTACCCATAAGTTCCACTCATACTAAGATCAAAGGTCACATACTGCTCCACCTTGTATATTTTTAGGATTTCATATAACGCTTCTAAATGTTCGATCGCATTGCGCGCAATAGTATTTGGTGCATATGTTTTTGCAATTTCAAGAATTTCAGAACCGCCTATCAGTTCTGCAAGGTGCGAAAAGGTAAGTCGTGTCTTCTCACTCATATGAATTTCTTTCAAATGTTCATCTAATCCGAAATAATTTCGATTGGTAATCAATTCGCGTGCACGGACTTCTTCCTCTTCTGTCAGATTCGCTTCTTTTAAAATACTCTGAAAAAACTCTGCGTTTCCAACCATAAGCTGAAATTCTTCCAACCCTGATGCTTTCAAGGACTCAATCACAAGCGCCAGCATCTCTGCATCTGCTTCCACCGATGCATCACCGATCAATTCTGCTCCAAGCTGCGTACTTTCCTTTAATTTGCCACGATAACTCGATTGATTGATGAATGTGTTTTCAATATAGCAAAGACGAATCGGCAATGGCTCATCAGAAAAAAGCGTAGCGGACGCTCTTGCAATCGAAGGGGTAATATCCGGGCGTAATACAAGTGTATTGCCCTCTCTGTCAAAAAATTTATATAATTCGCGCGAAGAAATTGTTCCTATTTCTTTTCGAAACACGTCAAAAAACTCAAATGTCGGGGTTTGAATATCCTGGTATCCATACAGATGGAGTACATGATGAAGTTTTTCTTGAACAGCAAGTTTCTTTGCACATTCAAGGTTATAGATATCCCGAACTCCTTCCGGAGTATGAAGCAACTGTTTCATTTTCTCCTCCTATTCTTCTCTCAAATCTAAATCTTTTTGTAACAGATCAAGATAAGGAACATAGATTCCTTTTGATAATTCTAAAAAAAAGTCTGAATTCAACTCATCAAATCGAAAACTTTTTCTGCCTCCTGCATTTGCTCTTTCCCAAAAAGTATTCAATTCCTCTAATCTCATATAGTATAAAATGTTTTTCTTACTGTAATGAATCAAAATGAAAGAAATTCCACCTTGTTTTTCAAATTGATTCATGAACTCTATTTGATGTTCGTGAATATTTTGCAATGGGAAGGTATCAGCACCACATTCTTTGGCATCAAAACATACAGGAATACCCTGCACTGCGCCAATATAATCTACTGTACTTTGTTGATCAAAATACGCAAGTGTTATGTGGCGATGTTCTTTATCAATTCGTACCGGTGTGATCGGGGTTGGGATTTTCTGGATCAACGCAAGCCCTTTTTCTAAATATCTTTCGTTTGTCCGATTAATAAGGTCTTCCAACGTAGACCCACGAAGCCCTCTTGAATTCCATGTTCCCATACTACACTCGTTCTCTTTCTAATAGTTCTTCAAATTTCTTTGGCAACGGCGCAAGAAATACTTTGCCCTCTAACTGTTTCAGTCCTTCTACCATTTCCGGCATTTCTAAACGATACGCATGAAGAAGTTGAGACGTCACATGATACTTCTCTTTGTAATATTGATTGATCTTTTCGTTTCCATACTTATAATCTCCCACGATCGGATGCCCTACAGAAGCAAGATGGGCGCGAATCTGATGTGTCCTTCCGGTTATCAAATGCACTTCCAATAATGTTCCTTGTCTAAGCTTTTCTATCGGACGATATTCCGTTTCTATCGGCTGGCTGTCCGGTATTTCATTTTTACTGATTCTCACAGTATTGGTCCTCTTGTCTTTTGCAAGGTATCCTTTGATATACTGAGAACTACTTACGTCTCCCGCTACAATACAGCGATAGAATTTCTTCATACTTCTCTCGCGAAACATCTCAGCCATGTTCTGCAGACCAGGTAAGCTTTTCCCACATACGAGAAGTCCGCTTGTATTTCGATCCAAACGGTTACAAATTGACGGTTTGAAACTTCTCAAATTGTCTTCCGTCAATTGACCGCTCTCCAGCAGATAGTTAGTCAAATACTCTACGACAGACACGTCTTTAGCATCTGATTTTTGCGACAACATACCTACCGGCTTGTTGATTACAAGAATATCCTCATCTTCATACAAAATATCCAGCTTGCCTTTTGCCTTTTGTATCGTTGTCTTGGAAAATTTATCAATTGTCTCATCTGCTAAAAATAATTTTACAGAGTCTCCACATACAAGCTTTTCGTTACCGGTTGCTTTCTTTCCGTTTAAGACAATATTTTTTTTACGGAGCATTTTATATAAAAAACTTTTCGGTGCTTCATTTAGATATTTTGCAAGCAGCTTGTCCAAACGCTGCCCCGCCTCATTTGCTGTTATTTTGATTTCCTGCATTTTATTCTCCCGCTTCGTGTAAGCTACATAGAAAGTGTAAGAATGATCTTTTTGATCTCTTCTTCCTGTTTTTTATTTTTTACAGCAGAATCTACTGCCAGATTGTCCATCGCCTCTATCCTTGCAATATAAGCGGGATAATCTTTAAACATTTTAACAGATATTTTGTCGTACTTGTTATTCTTAAGTGTTGTACGTATATATTTTTCAAGATATGAAAAATCCAATTTTTCGTTGGTTGCGTAGCCGCAAATTGTATTCCCTTGAATCACAATACTCTCAACCGGCATTACATGTTCATAGCTTGTCAGCACCATATCATATAATTTCGTGAGATGCTGCCCCTTTTTTTCCACCAGATCAACTTTCTCTTTTGCTAAAGATTTTCTCGGAAGAAGCATAAGGAATCCTACCATCGCTTTAGATGCCGGCAAACAGCCAAGAACCGCAACAAGTGTCAATAGATTGAGCCTTGTTTTTGTTGTAATATATCCTGTTATAAATAGTGCAAGAACAATTCCAAACTCCAAAATAACTTTTAGCAGTTCTTTTTTCTTCTTCTGATCAATATATCCTGCCTCACCTTTTCCCAGTCTCATTTCCAATACACTTCCTTATCTTGCCTTCTTTTTATGTACATTTCGAATTGCTTTTTTCTTCTTTGGCCGGTTATCTTTTGCCTTAGTATCTTTGGCTCGGTATTCTCCATTTTTTCCATTCGTACCCTTAGCATAGTTCATGTTCCGAGGACGAATCAAACACTTCTTATCAAATCCAACGAGATCCATTCGATCCGCTTTTTTAAGCGCTTCCAATACCAAATCATAATTTTTCGGATTCCGGTATTGAATCAATGCACGTTGCATGGCTTTCTCATGAGGATTCACTGGAACATAAACCGGTTCCATTGTTCTAGGATCTACTCCGGTATAATACATACAAGTAGAAATCGTCGAAGGTGTTGGATAGAAATCCTGCACCTGTTCCGGCATATATCCCAGATCTCTCAGATATTCTGCCAGTTCCACTGCTTCCTTCATAGTAGAACCTGGATGAGAGGACATAAGATACGGCACAAGATATTGCTTCTTACCCAAGTCTTCATTTATTTTTTTATACTTTTTACAAAACTGCTGGTACACGCTGTTTTCCGGTTTTCCCATTTTAGTAAGAACGGCGTCAGATACGTGTTCCGGCGCTACTTTTAACTGTCCGCTTACATGATGTTCACATAATTCTTTGAAAAATGTATCATCATGATCTGCCAGCAAATAATCAAACCGGATCCCCGAACGAATAAATACTTTTTTTACATTCGGAAGCTCCCGCAACTTTCTCAATAATTTCAAATAATCTTTATGATCCGCGATCAGATTCTTACATGGCTTTGGAAACAGACATTGCTTATGTTTACATGCACCATGAGTTAACTGTTTCTCACAAGCAGGCGCTCGAAAATTAGCAGTAGGTCCTCCTACGTCATGAATATAGCCTTTAAAATCCTTATCCCAAATAAATTTTTTGGCTTCTTCAATCAGAGACTCGTGACTTCTTGTCTGAATAATCCTGCCTTGATGAAAAGTCAGCGCACAAAAACTGCAAGCTCCAAAGCAACCACGATTGCTGATCAAACTATATTTAACTTCTTCAATCGCAGGTACTCCGCCGGCTTCTTCGTAAGACGGATGATAAGTTCTCATATATGGGTAGCTGTACACCCGATCCATTTCTGATTGGCTCAAAGGTTTTGACGGCGGATTCTGTACCACATACAAATGATCGGAATATGGCTCTACCAGACGCTTTGCTGTAAATGGATCTGTATTGCAATACTGTGTATAAAAACTCTTTGCATAGTTTAACTTATCACGTTTTAAATCCTCATAAGATTCCAACACTATGGCATCGTACACACTATCCAAATTCTTTACTTTGCAGACTGTTCCATCGATATATGTAAGATCCGACACGTCGATTCCTGCATTGAGTGCATCTGCAATCTCTACAATGGAACGTTCTCCCATACCATAAGAAAGAATATCTGCCCCGGAATCCAAAAGAACAGAACGTTTCAAATGATTGCTCCAATAATCATAATGTGCAAGCCTTCTAAGACTCGCCTCAATTCCACCTAAAATGATCGGTGTCTTTTTATATACTTGACGTATCAGATTACTATAAACAGTAGTTGCATAATCCGGGCGTTTTCCCATTACTCCGCCTGGTGTAAACGCATCTGTCTTTCTTCTCTTTTTGGAAACCGAATAGTGATTCACCATGGAATCCATATTTCCGCTGGAAACAAGGAAACCGAGCCTTGGTTCTCCAAATACTGTAATACTTTCTTTGTTTTTCCAATCCGGCTGACAGATCATTCCAATCTTGTAGCCATTGGCTTCTAATACTCTTGTAATGATAGCATGTCCAAACGAAGGATGGTCTACATATGCATCACCTGATACATAGACAAAATCCACCTGTTCCCATCCTCTTTCCAACATTTCTTCTCTTGTAATCGGTAAAAATCCTTGCTGCATCTATAATACCTCATAACTATTTGTTTTAATCTCGTAATAATCACGGATATAATAATCCGCAAGTTCTTTCTTTCGCGCACGCTGGTGTGCAGAAAACTCATCTTCTACCGCACACACCTTCATTCCGGCGTTTTTCCCAGCCATAATGCCCATCGGCACATCTTCAAACACAAGACATTCTCGTGGATCTACATGAAGTTCCTCCGCTACTTTTAGATATACATCCGGCGCTGGTTTCCCTGCTTTCACATCGCAGGACGTCCAAATTTCATCAAAATATTCTCGGATTCCATTCGACTTTAGAAGTCCTTCTGCAAGTACTCGGCTATTGCTTGTTGCCATTCCGATGCGAATTCCACGTTGTTTCAAGTCTTCCAGAAATTCTCGAATTCCACGTTTCAAAGAAACTTCATTCCGATATTTTTCCTCTGCCATTTTAATCCAGGCTTCTTTGATTTCGTCTAAGCTTAATGTAATCTGAGGGAACACATCCAAAAAATGCTGTGCTGTTTCCGTAAAACTCATTCCTTCTATTTCTTCATAGAACCCTTGCGGAATATCTAATTTATATTGATCGATGTAATCACGGTCTACAGAAGTCCATACCCACATCGAATCTGCCATGGTTCCGTCCAAATCAAAAATTACCGCTTTTACATTCTCTAACATAGCTTTTCTACCTCTTCTTTCTCAAGTAATCTATATTCTCCAGGTTTTAAATTCGGATCTAACACAAGGCTTCCCATGGACAAACGTTTCAAAAATAAAACTTCCATTCCAACAGCATGAAACATACGCTTCACTTGATGAAATTTTCCTTCTTGAATCGTTAATTCTATTTCAGATACGGTATCGGATTTGAGAATTTTTAACAGGGAAGGTTTTGCAAATTCCTCATTTCCAATTTCCAATCCGTTTGCAAATTGCTGCACCGTCTCTTCTGTCACTTTCCCATCTACTTTTGCATAATAAACCTTATCAACATGCTTTTTCGGTGAAAGCAAACGATGCGCCATCTCTCCGTCATTTGTAATTAGAAGAAGTCCTTCGGTGTCTTTGTCCAATCGTCCAACAGGAAACAGATCCTTTCTTTTCTTACTTTCAATCAATTCCAGTACAGTCTTATCATGCGAGTCTATTGTGGCTGACACAACCCCCTGCGGCTTATTCAGCATGTAATACTCATACTTTTTATAGCCGATAGTTTTCCCATTGACGCAAATACTCTGGATTTCTTCCTCTACTTTTTCTTCCGGCTTCTTTACAACATTACCATCTATCGTAACTTGCCCTTGCCGAATATATTTTTTCACTTCTGAGCGCGTTCCGACACCCATCTCAGACAAATATTTATCAAGTCGTATCATTATGACTGCAATCTCCATCCTGGCAGATATTTGTTCTTCAATGTACCATTTGAGAGTTTCCCCCACCCAAGCGGGTACTCTTCTACACAGATCAACTGCCATCCCTTTTCTTTTGGAGAAACAAGATCGTCTACTTCTATCGTTTCTCCCTTTAAATATTTTGCAACACGTTCATCTTCTACATCCAAAGAAATCGTATGCGCATATTCTTCCTTTTTCAAGCACATCGCAAATGCCTGGCTAGGTTCAAATCGATTCTTCTTCACATCACCAAGGTACAATCCTGTTCGTAAAAATCGAATTCCTTTGACATCCGGAATATCTGCAGGCATGTAATATACTCGTTCTGTTAAGATTTCAAATCTGCTTTGATCCATATCCCATGTCACATCTTTTAAAAATTCCAACAGTTCTTCCGGAACTTTTTTTGCACGTTTCGATCTTCTTTTCTTTTCTTCGCTCTCTTGTTTTTCTCCCTTTTTCAAAAGCGCAAGGTAATGCCCTTCCCCATGCATTTTATGCGGGAAGATTCGCACCGTTTTACGGAATTCTTCTGATTTAGACTTCGTTACTTCCGGCATTCCTTCTGCGAACCCTTCGTACGGAAGCATCTCCTGAATTTCAAATTCCGGATACTGTTCCAACAAATACTCTATCGTCCCTTCATTTTCTTCCGGATCAAACGTACAGGTTGAATACAGAATCATTCCTCCCGGTTTTAACATCCTCGCCGCTTGAGTTACTATACTTCTTTGAATCTTAGCAAAGAACTCCGGTCCATGCTCTTCCCATGCTTTGACCATTTTTTTATCCTTACGGAACATTCCTTCGCCGGAGCACGGTGCATCAATCAAGATTTTGTCAAAGTATTCTTTGAAATATTCTTCAATCTTTCCCGGCTCCTCACTTAAAACAAGTACATTCCCAATTCCGAATACTTCAATATTTTTTAACAATCCTTTTGCTCTTGAATTACTAATATCATTCGCGATCAAGACACCGTCACCTTGTAGTTTGGCTCCCAATTCTGTAGCTTTACCTCCGGGTGCGGCACACACATCCAATACTTTATCTCCGGGCTCAATTGGAAGACGGTTCGCCGGTGTCATCGCACTAGGTTCCTGCAAATAATATAATCCTGCAAAATAATAAGGATGCTTTGCAGGCTGAACTTTCTCTCCATCATAATAAAAGCCGTTCTCGATCCAAGGGATTGGACGAATCTCAAAAGGGCAGATTTCCAAAAAACGTTCCACGCTGATTTTCTTTGTATTGACACGAAGGCCATACCACCTTGGTTCTTCATAACATTTTATATAATCCGGGAATTCCTCTCCCAGTAGTTGTTTCATCTTCTCTTCAAATGCAATTGGTAAATTCATCTTATAGTCCTCCACATTATCTTTTCATTATATCATATCTTTTTTTGTTACACTAGGAAAATGTGTAGACCAATTTACGTTTTTCTAAATATTTTAGAATCCAATACGGATTGATACTGATCTCCTCGTTTCCATTTTTCTGATAGATTCCAACATGCAAATGTACCGGGAACTTCCCTATCGTTCCCTCTTCTCCATACCCGCTGTCTCCCATATATCCAAGTAAATCTCCGGCCTTCACTTCATCTCCTATCTGAAACCGACCATACGACGCCAAATGTGCATAATAATAGTAGCAGCCGCCCGGCGCTGTAATACCAATACGCCAGCCACCCTTCGGGAGCCAGCCTTTGCTTGTTACGACACCGTCTGTCATGCTTAATACCGGATAAATTCCTCTTTCGTTTTTTGATGCCATGAGATCTGTCCCCTCATGTCCTCGTTCTCCACCAAATGTACGTTTATCCATCCAGCTATTCGTATACGAAACACGAAGCGATTTCTCAATCGAAGAAATAGGAACCGGAAAATACTTTAAGTCACTCCAGATCGAATCACATACTTTTAAATAATCTGCCCATTCTCTTTTTACTTCCCATTTTCTTTGAAGTTCCAGCATGGTTTGTTTCGTATAGGAATACGTAAAGTTGTTGTAGGAACCCTTACTTTCCAAAAGATAGAGACCGGCCAGTAAAGCCGGATTATCAGATTTTTCCATAAGAGATATCATTTCTTTATTTAACATATGGTCTCGAAACCACGGGGATATGACTGTATCAGAGTTAAGTCTTGACACTTCGCTTTGCATTTTTATTTTTTGAAAACCAAGAACGTCAAAAAAAGAAAATAGTAATACAAGAAGGAGCAGATTGCCTTTTAATTTCCGTTTCATAGAAAACTCCTTTTTGTATTACTATATGTATTATCTCTTCTTAATCATTCCGATTTGTAATCTAAAACTTATTTGCAATTTTTTAATACAGCTTTTAAGTATTCCCACATACGTCCTACAGACTCGATATTCAAAAATTCGTTTACAGAATGTACATGTCCCATGGCAGGTCCAAAGGATACACTATCTAATCCTTCTAATTTTCCTGCAAACAGTCCACACTCTAATCCTGCATGGATTGTTGCAACTTCCGGCTCGTGTCCAAACAACTCTGTATAAGTGTCAATCATGATTGGACGGAGTTTGGAATCTGCTTTATATACCCAAGCCGGATACTCTGCTTCTACAGAAGCTGTTCCACCAAGGTATTCTGCCCACATTGCAAGTACTACTTTCATGTCGTCTTTTTTGCTTTGAACAGAACTTCTTACACGGAAATCTGCCCATACAGAATCTTCTCTTGTTGTAACAATACCAAGGTTCAAAGATGTCTCAACAAGACCTTCAATATCACGGCTGTTGCACTGTACGCCGTCTGGTGTTGCCGTTACAAAGAATGTGATCTTCTTCGTACTTTCTTTTGTCATTGCATTTACTGTCTGGTCATCTTCAGTAGTTGCTGTCACTTCAACGGAAGGTTCATCTTTGCCAAATTCTACCTTCAAGTCTTCTCCGTAAGCTTCGATTACTTCAAGTGCTTTCTTCGCACAGTGCGGACAATTTACAACTAATTTTGCAGTTGCACTCTGTGCGATTACGTTTGGTTTAGAACCACCATTAATCTCTACAAGAGAATAATCTACATCTTTTGCTGCAAGTGTCATAAGAAGTCTTCCCATCAGTTTATTTGCATTTCCACGCTGTGTATGGATTTCGATACCAGAGTGTCCACCTCTTAATCCTTTCACGCTTACAGTGATAACAGTTCCTTTTCTCTCTTCACGTTCTACAGGTACTGTGACAGGATTCTCATATCCACCTTCACATCCTACGATCAATGTTCCTTCTTCTTCAGAGTCAATGTTGATCAACATACGACCTTTTAATACAGACATGTCAATCGCATTTGCTCCACCCATTCCTTCTTCTTCATCTGTTGTAAACAACGCTTCAATTGGTGGGTGTTCTAAATCATTGCTTGCAAGAACTGCCATAGCATATGCAACTGCAATTCCATCGTCACCACCAAGTGATGTATCTTTTGCACGGATATTTCCATCTTCTACATAAAGCTCCAACGGATCATTCTTGAAATCATGTGTAGAATCCGGAGTTTTCTCACAAACCATATCTAGATGTCCCTGAATGATTACAGGATCACTATTCTCATATCCAGGTGTTCCCGGTTTCTTAATAACTACATTGTAAGCTTCATCTTGAATATATTCTAACCCAAGATTCTTTGCAAATTCTACGCAGTAATCGCTGACTCTCTTACAATCGTAAGTTCCGCGTGGAATTTTTGTAAGCTCCTCAAAGTAATGAAGTACAAGTTTTGGTTCGTAATTTTCTAATGCCATTTCTAATCCCTCTCTTAGTAAAAAAATTCTATATACATTGTTGCATATTGAACATAAAAAATCAAGTGTCATCATACAATTTTCAATAAATTAAACAAAGAGAGTTGAGCGCTTTATGAAAAAAAATATTTTTCCTATAGTTCTTATCTTTTTCTTCTTTTTCATGCTTTTTAAACCTGCAGAGACGTTTTACGGTTCCAGTCAAGGTCTCCTTCTTTGGTTTCAAATCGTTCTTCCTACGCTTTTGCCATTTATAATCCTCACAAATCTTCTGATGTCTTCTAACATCATGCATTACATTACAAAAGCAGCTTCACCGATTTTATCGCCTATCTTTCATACAAGCTTGGATGGAACTTTTGCTATCATTACAGGATTTCTGTGCGGCTACCCTATGGGTTCCAAAGTGACCGCCGACCTTCTTCGCACAAAAAAGATCACCAAAGACGAAGCCTCTTATCTGCTCTCCTTTTGTAACAATACGAGTCCTATGTTCATTATGAATTATGCTGTATTGGAAAAAATAGGGAAACGGGAATATTTGCTTCCATCCTTTTTGATTCTTACTATTTCTCCGATACTTGCAAGCTTTCTTTTTCGAAAAAAATACATACAAAGCAATGTGAGATTCCAAACGAACCCCACTCCTTTATCTTCCAAAATAAACTTCCAGTTTTCAATGCTTGATCATGCAATTATGGATGGATTTGAAGCAATTACAAAAGTAGGCGGATATATTATTATTTTTTCTGTTTTATTGACATTTTTAAAAACACTAAATATTACTTCCCCTATTTGGAGTCTTTTTGTACTCCCTTCATTAGAAATCACAAATGGAATTTCCTTACTGACAGCGTCATCTTTTCCATTCCCGGTAATTTACGTCCTTGTTCTGTCTCTCATTTCTTTTGGAGGGATCTGTTCCATTGCACAAACGCAATGTATGCTGAATGAAACTGGGATTTCAGTGCTTCCTTATATTATAGAAAAGCTGATTACGGCAACCGTAACCAGCTTCTTAACAATCTTATATCTTTATTTACGTAATACTTACATCTGATCTTCGTTGAAATCAGCCTGTACTCCACGGTCTGACTTTGACGGAACCTGAAGTTCTGCACGATTTGTACGAACAACTTCGTAACACTCACGAAGAGAATTTACAAGGCCATCATACTTTGTTGTATAGCTATCTAATGTATGTCCAATGATATTCTCTGCATTTGCAAGAAGATCATTTGCATACTGGATAGCTCCAATACGGATATCATTCGCATCATTTGCTGCATTGTCAAGAATCTCCTGCGCCTGCTCTGTTGCTGTCATAACAACTTCATTTGCCTGCGCATATGCCTGCTGCATGATCTCATGCTCACTTACAAGTTCATTCGTATGAATCTGTGCTTCTTCTAACATACTGTCAGCCTTAGCCTGTGCATCTGCAAGAATCGCATCTTTATTTGCAATGATCTTTTGGTAACGTTTAATCTCATCCGGTGTCTTCATGCGAAGTTCGCGAAGAAGCTCGTCCATCTGCTCTTTGTTTACAATGATCTTTGTAGTAGAAAGCGGCTGAAACTTACAGCTGTCAATGTACTCCTCAATTTCTTCAATAATCTGTTCAATACGGCTACTCATGGGTTATACTCTCCTTTTTATTCTTAATTTCCATTTTTTCTTTAATCTTCTCACTCACAATCGGAGGAACAAACTGAGAAATGTCCCTTCCAAAACTGGCAATCTCTTTGACTGTCGTTGAACTTAAAAATGAATATTCCAAACTGGTTGTCAAAAATGTTGTCTCAATATCCGGCGCCAGCTTATGATTCGTCTGCGCCATCTGAAGCTCATATTCAAAATCTGTAATCGCACGAAGACCACGGATGACAAGCTTGGCATCCATCTTCCGTACAAAATCAATCAGTAGACCTTCAAACGGAATTACGCGCACGTTCTTAAGCTCTTTTGTTGCCTCTTCTAACATTCTAACACGTTCTTCCACAGAAAACAACGGAGTTTTTGCATTATTATTCAAGACTCCGACAATTAATTCATCTACAATATTGCTGGAACGGCGGATAATATCCATATGTCCCAACGTCACAGGATCAAAGCTTCCCGGATATATTGCTCTTAGCATACTTCCTCTCCTCGCTCTCTTTCTATAAACACATGCTTGTTCGTCTTATATTCCTTCGTCTTGATCTCCGTGAATCCAAACTCAGATAAATACGCAAAATCCGTCTCCTTAGAAGCCTCCACAATGATCACCGTATCCCGATGAATGAGCGAGGACTCTGACAGATAAAGAAGCACTTCTTTTTCCAGTTTCTTATTATAAGGCGGATCCATAAAAATATAATCAAAGCACTTCGTTCCTTCCAGTTTACGAAGGGATGTGAACACATCCATCTGCATGGTGACACCACGCTTTTCAAGCTTTGTAAACTTCAGATTGTCACGGATACATGCCATAGCTTTCGGGTTCTTCTCCACAAAAACCACTTCTCTGGCCCCTCTGCTTAATGCCTCAATTCCAATGCCTCCGCTTCCGGCAAAGAGATCCAGAAACGTACAATCACAAAGGTACGGAGATATCATATTAAATAAAGTCTCCTTGATCCTGTCCGTAGTCGGCCTTGTATCAAATCCTTCCAATGTCTTCAGTTGTAAACGCTTTGCACTTCCACCGATTACCCGCATACTTTTTCCCTTCCTGCATCTTTTGCTTTTTCTAGTTTATTATAAATATTTGTCTATGAAATGTCAAATATTGCAGGAAATCTTTATAGAAAATTAAAAATATGTCTGCTTGTAAAATTCCCAATCAAAGATACAATCCTGCGGCAATGCCGGTCTTGGAACATCCACTCGATTCATACTTACATAAACCAACACTGCGGCTGAAAAGATCAAAATAATACCCACACAAAAAAATGCCGTATTTTTTATCAAATATCCGTTTCATACATCTTTCTGCTGCAAATGTAAGCAAAAAGGCAAACAGAACAGACAGCAAAAGATGCTTTAGATTCTCCTTTTGCTCCTTTGCTTTCTCTACCACAAGTATGTCCATATAATTCCCCCTCGAAGCAGCAGGGGATACTGCTTCTTTGTTATATCTATTAGATGTAAAAACTATGCATTTGGTTAGATTATAGTAAAAAAAGATTGCAGCGCGTGCAATCTTTTTTAATCATCTAATAGAATCTCCCGCATCATAATGCTTCCGTCTTCCCTAGCCGATGTGTCGGTAAGAAATAGCCTTGTCCCTACATATTCACCGTCTCCAATAAATTCTACCGCATATACCGTGCCATAATTTACATCAAGCTTTAGTGCATCCCTTGCAGAAATCGGTTCTCCCATTGGCATATTCTCAAAATCCTCTTGCCCTTCTTTTAGAATATAAATTGACATGGTCGAATAGTATTTTCCTTTAATCATAGTACGCGTATACCCTACATAAGACGCTCTATATTGCTTTCCCTTTATTTCTATGGCTTCTTTCGGTTGAATATCTGATTCGTAAGGAGTATCTGTCAAATCCTCTGTAACCAGCTTCTCTTGATACTTTTCTTGAAGCCGAAGCGCCATATTATCCATGAGTCCCGTACCGTAATCTACCTGCTCCATTTCAACATGAGCGCCACCGTAGATTCCCATAATGTTTTCACCTTTCAGCTTTTCATATTCCCAGATAAAGTTTTCTGCCATTTTCTTTTCTCTATAAACCATGCCTTCTTCTTCGCTGTTACTATATAATACTTCTCCTTGCTTCATCACTTCCTGTGCCCGTTTATATTTTTCTGAATCTGCCTGTCCTTTTTCTTCCAAGTAATCCAGATAACGCTCTCCGGTCGTATCGTACTGATGTCCTACATCTGTCCCATGAAAAATAGTTTCGGGACACTCCCGCTTGATCTTCTTATAAAATTCATTGTATGTCGAACTTGCTCCAAATGTCCCTATACACTCCTTCCGTATCTGATCTAACAATTCATCATTGTCTGATTGCATCCATAAATTCAGAAATTCAGCACCATAATAAGAGTTTTCAGTAAACAGATGTCGCATCCCCTTTTCATGGTAATATTTGTACCACAAATCATATTCCCGCTCAACAAGTTCCGGCTCAGCATGTGATTCCCCATATAAATAGATGTTCCCTTGCACGCTGTTCAATTGATATGCAGCAAATCCAATTGCAAAAGTTATGAATAAAACTATGATGGCTGCGATTAATTTCTTTCTATCCATATTTTCACATCTCCCTTCCTATATCCTTATCAAAAAATATAATCAATTGAATTTATTTGCTAGACATATTTATAACATAGTCTGCAAACTTTTCAACTTCTTTATCATGGCTAATAAGTATAATAATTTTTTCTTTTTTATTTCCTTTAAAATCTCAAGTACTCTTTTTTTGCTTTCTTGATCAAGCGCTGAAGTCGGTTCATCAAGCATTATTACATCGCTATCTTTAGAAAGCATTCTTAAGATTCCTATTTTCTGTTTTTCTCCACCTGATATTCCGTCTCCATTATTATAAATATTTCCTAATTTTTTATCAAGAACTCGATGGCTATATTTCTTATTAGAATATGATTTTGTTAAATAGATATTTTCTTCGATAGTTCCTTCAAAAACGTATGGATTTTGCTCTATCATAGAGATATTAACCGCTCTTTGCTTCTTCATATCAATGTCTTTTAGATTAACATTATTATACAAAATTTCTCCTTTATACTCATCAATGTATAATCCTGTAAGAAGGTCTAATAACGTTGTTTTTCCTGTACCGTTTTCTCCACAAATGCACTAAATATTTCCTTTATCAAATGTAGCGTTAAAAGAACGAATGGCCCTATGTCAAGATTTAGTACAAGTTAAAATGAGGTTTTCCTCATCTTAACCTGCCATCTG
>OLRL01000438.1_pt1 | contig 30139 bp, 29 predicted proteins | sample 1643201 | NCBI WGS metagenome assembly OLRL01 (sample SAMEA3136649, study PRJEB25190) | human gut metagenome | biome: human gut; feature: human-associated habitat; material: faeces | place: Austria | collected 2013
AGTGAAATCTTTCATCACTATTTGTGCCGCCGCAAAGCGGCGGAATGGAGATTAGAATGAAAAAAGTCGCTTATGTTGGAAAATGGTTATTTACAGGTGATGAAAATCAAAGTGTTATAGAAGACTTTGTGATGATGACAGAAGGAGGCTGTATTCTTTGGATCAAATCAAAAAACGAGGCAGAAAAGGATTCGGAAGCCGAGTATGTGGAATTAGAGAAAGGTTATGTGGTGCCGGGATTTATTGATGCTCATGTACACTTATTCTGCAGTGAAGGAGATAACATAAAGAAAAAAAATGAAGGACAATATACAGCACATTTGATCTGCCAGGGGGCAATGCATGCAAGAAAGCTTCTACAATCAGGAATTGTGGCATGTCGTGATCTAGGCGCTTATAAGGGATACTCGCTTGGAGTTAGAGATAGTATTAATAGAGGAGAAATTCCGGGACCAAAGATCATCACATGTGGACATGCAATTTGTACGACCGGCGGACATGGATATAATATCAGTTATGAAGCGGATGGAGTATGTGAGGTTCAGAAAGCTGTGAGACGTGTCATAAAAGAAGGGGCAGATGTTGTGAAGCTGATGGTTTCCGGCGGTGTGAATTCACCGGGACCGGAACCGGGGCCATGTGAGTTTACCAAGGAGGAGATACGCGCAGGCATTGAGACAGCACATGCATGGGGAAGAAAAGCAGCAGTTCATACACATGGAAACACTGCAATCAGAAATTGTGTGGAAGCGGGAGTAGATTCTATAGAACATGGTGTCTTTATGAGTGAAGATATCATGGATATGATGGTAGAAAGAGGCACATATCTAGTGCCAACATTATGCGCGCCATATTATGCAGTAAATGAAGGAATGAAACAAGAGCCGGATAACCCGGATCACGCAAAGAGTCAGGAAGTTTTACAGCGTCATAGAGATATGTTAAAACGATGTGCTGAAAAAGGAGTTCCGATTGCATTTGGAACAGACGCCGGATCACCATTTGATCCATATGATGAAGCTTCATATGAAATGGTACTTATGACTATGGCAGGATTAACACCGTGTCAGGCTTTAACGGCAGCGACAAGAGGAAGTGCAGATCTTCTGGGGATTTCTGATGAATATGGTTCATTGGAAAAAGGAAAAAGAGCAAGCTTTGTATGTTTGACTAAGAATCCGCTGGAAGATATTGAAAGTGTAGCACAGGAAAAAGACGTATACTTAAATGGAGAAAAAGTTATATTTTAATCATAAGAAGGGAGAATCTGATCATGATCAAATTTGGTGACGTACCATATACTAGGTTGAATATGGAAAAGTTTAAAGAGAGATTTCATAGACAGCTTGATGAATTTAAAAAAGCAGAAAGTTTTGGAGAGGCGTATTATGCATTAATAGCCGTGGATAAACTAAGAGATGAATTCACTACGTTGTCTGTTATTTGTGAAGCTCGTAATACGATGAATGTAAACGATGAATTTTATAGAAAAGAGACAGAATTTTTTGATCAAGTAAAGCCGCAGTATGAGGCATTAGAGAATGCACTAAATGAAGCGCTTCTTGAAAGCTCATATCGGGAGGAATTAAAGAATTACCTTGGTGAAGAGCCGTTTACATTGGCGGCGCTTCATAAAGAGGCATTTAGTTCAGAGATTATGGAAGATTTAATGAAAGAAAATGAATTATCTTCCCACTATTCTGAATTGCTGGCAAATTTAACTGCCACTACGGAAGAGGGGGAAGTACCATTATCTCAAATTGGAGCTCATATGGGAAGCGAGGATCGAAATGAACGATCAAAATATGCAGAAATCAGTGAAAAAGCATATGCTAAAATTGGTGAAGAATTAGATACACTCTATGATGAATTGGTGAAAGTTCGTGCGAATATCGCAAATAAATTGGGCAAAAAGTCTTTTACAGACGTAGGATACTGTCGTATGGGAAGAACTAGTTATGGACGTGAAGAAGTAAAAGTTTTTCGAGATGGTGTCAAAGAAAAATTAGTTCCGATTGCAAATCAGCTTTTTGAAAAGCAGCGGGATGTATTGGGATATGATGTATTATATCATTATGATGAAGATATTGTAGAATTTGGGAAAAAACCAGAACCAACGAAGAATATTTTAGAAGATTTCCGGAATGTTTATAAAGAGTTATCACCAGAAACGCAGGTCTATTATGAAGATTTATTGGAAAGTGAATTTTATGATTTAGAGACAAGACCAGGTAAAATTGTAGGAGCCTATTCCAATCATGCAGCTATTTATAATATGCCATTTATTTTTGAAACATATAATGCAAGCAGCGGTGCATTGAAAACTTTTGCTCATGAGACAGGACATGGATTTCATTCATACAGTAAACGCGGGGAACCTCTGAGTTTTGCGGGTGCATGCAGTTCTGATCTGGCAGAGATCCATTCCATGGGTATGGAATTTCTTGTTTGGCCATATTTGAATTACGTTTTACCGGAAGAAGATATAGCCGGGTATAAATATTTACACATCAAGCATGCTTTATCCTTCATTCCATATGGATGCGCAATAGATGAATTCCAAGAGACCGTATATGACCATCCTGATATGTCGCCGGAGGAGAGAAAAGCGCTTTGGAAAAAACTAGAAAGTGAATACACTCCGTGGAGACATTATGAAACAAATACATTTTTAGGTCAGGGAAGAATGTGGCAAAAACAGACACATGTGTATCGTTGGCCATTCTATTATATTGATTACGTTCTTGCTCAGGTATGCGCGCTTGAGCTTCATGTATTGGATAAAGAAGATCATAAAACAGCATGGAAGTGCTACAAAGATATTTTGAAATATAGTGGAAGGAAAGGTTTTACCGACACAGTTATTTCAGCGGGGCTGCCATCACCTTTTGAAACAGGGGTGATTGAAAAATTAGCCGAAAAAGTTTCTGATAGTATTGCATAAAGGAGATGAAGTACAAATGTGTAAAAAGGCTATTTTGATAAAAAATGGTTATATTCATACGATGAATAAAAATGCGGATGTGATAGAAGGAGATATTTTTATAGAAAATGGAAAGATAGTTTTTATAGGAAAAAATCTGGATATTCCTGAAGAGTGTAAAATCGTGGATGCAAAAGAAGGCATTGTTATGCCGGGAATTATCGATGCCCATAATCATATCGGTATTTTTGAATGGGGGATTGGAAGCGCCGGTGTAGATGGGAATGAGGAGGCAGATCCGATTACTCCTCATCTGAGAGGAATCGATGGGATTTATCCATTGGATGCAGAATTTAGACATTCATATGAAAATGGTGTAACCTGTGTGGCCACAGGTCCGGGAAGTGCAAATCCAATTGGGGGACAGTTTGTGGCTATGAAAACAGTAGGAAACATCATGGATAAAATGATTTTAAAAGCGCCTCTTGCAATGAAGGCTGCCTTTGGTGAGAATCCTAAAAATGTGCATGGTGCAAAAGGAAGAATCCCGGGAACAAGAATGGGAACAGCCGCTCTCATAAGAGAATGGCTGTATAAAGCAAGGGAATATGCGGATAAAAAAGACAAACCGTTTGATATTCGTTTGGATGTACTTGTGCCTGTAATAAAAGGTGAACTTCCTCTGAAAGCTCATGTACATCGTGCAGATGATATTATGACTGCGCTAAGAATTGCAGAGGAGTTTAATCTTCAAATTACGTTGGACCATTGTAGTGAAGGACATCTGATTGCAGACGAACTTGCTCATACTAGACAGAAAGGAGTTATTTTAGGACCATTCTTAGGATTTCCACATAAAAATGAAGTGGTAAATCAAGGTGTTGAATCTGCAGCGATTCTCCATGAAGCAGGTGTGAAGCTGGCAATCATGACAGATCTTCCGGCTATGCATACAAGCAATCTTGTCGTATGTGCAGGAATGTGTCATAAGGCCGGACTTCCATTGGTAGAAGCAATGCGTGCTGTGACAAGCAATGCAGCAGAAATACTAGACCTGGATGATAGAATAGGAAGTATTGAGATAGGAAAAGATGCTGATATCACTATTTTTGATAAGAATCCGATACAAGAAATGACGGCACATTGTCTAGCAACCATTATCGATGGAGAAATTATACACCTTGTATAAAATATGAAAGAGGGATGGAAATGTTAAAAGAACTGACACAATTGTGGGGAGTTAGTGGACTTGAAAATGATGTATCCGATTACATTGCTGAAAAAGTATATCCATATGCAGATGAAATAGAGGTAGATGCAGTAGGAAATTTAATTGTTCTAAAAAGAGGAAATGGAGACGCTCGTAAGAAAATTATGTTATCAGCACATATTGACGAAGTGGGCTTATGTGTTGTGAAGATATTGGAAAATGGTCTCTTAAAGGTAAAACAGGTAGGAGGACTTTCTGCATTTGTCCTTTATATGAATCGGGTAGTATTTCAGAATGGTACGAAGGGTGTCATTGCGTGTTCACAAAAAATAGAGGATATTAAGGATTCAGATATAAGGCAATTATATGTAGATATCGGAGTTTCTTCGAAAGAAGAAGCTGAGAAGCTGGTTTCTGTGGGGGACTGTGCAATTATAGAAGGTGGATATGAAGAGTTAGCAAATGGACGTGTGTTATCGAAAGCGATTGATAATAGAGTTGGCTGCTATATTCTGATGGATATTATTGAAAAGATGAAAAATCCATATCATGATATTTACTTTACATTTACAGTTCAAGAAGAAGTAGGACTTCGGGGAGCAACAGTGTTATCAGAACGGATACAGCCGGATCTAGGAATTGCGGTTGATATTACCCGGGCGTTTGACCTTCCCGGAGAAGATTATGGGACTCCGGTTTTAGGCGGCGGTGTTGCAATAAAAATAAGCGATGGAAGCGTAATCTGTGATAGTGGTTTGACAGGTGAGCTGCGAAAAATAGCTGAGAGAAATCAAATTCCATATCAGATGGACCCGTTGTATGCCGGCGGAACAGATATCGGAGCCATTATGAAATCATGTCAAGGAGTGAAGACTGTAGGGCTATCTATTCCGACAAGATATGGGCATACACCGCATAATATTATTGATATGAAAGATGTGGAAGCATGTAGTGATCTGTTAAAACTATTTATAGAAAGCGATGTTGCGATTGTTACAGAGAGAAAAATAAAAGAATAGTTATATACAAAAAGCAAAGTAGTTCCTGTGAGAAACCGTCGATTTTTTCGGCGGTTTTTCTATTTAGATTTATCATATGTAGAATCTCTTGACAATATCGTGTGTCGATATTATACTAAAGATAGAAACAATATCGATACACGATATTAAGCGAGGTGAGTGATATGAGAAATACAAAAAGAGTAATTTCTAATTTTGATTATCGGGAATGTGATGCATTTGCGGAATATTTACACAGACAATCTTTACAGGGATGGCATTTTAAAGAGTGGAAATTAGGGCTTGTATTCGAAAAAGGGGAACCGAAAGATATCACCTATACGGTGGAAGTATTTCCGAAGGGATCGGAGATGGATCTAAGACCGGGAGAAAATGTACAGGAGTATGCGGAGTTTTGTGCTAGAGCAGGATGGAAACTATTAGATTCTCAAAGAAAGTTTTGTATATTCAAACAGATCGATGAAAATGCGGTTGCCATTGTAGAACCGGAAGAGCGATTGCAGAATATTAAAAAGGCAGAGTGGCAAAATTGGAGAGAAACATCGATTGCAGGCTTGGGATTTACAGCATTATACTTGTATCAGTTTTGGAAGGTTGATTTTGAAGAATGGATTTTCAGTAATTTTATGCTGCTGGTATTGGTGCTGATGGTGATTACGGCAATATGCAGAATGGCAGACGTGGTTTTATTAAAAATATGGGAAAACAGAAAAAGACAAGAAACAGAACAAGGAGAAGCACTATTCTTTGGAAAATGCAAGAGTATGACAATCTTTGGAAAATATTTTATCTATTTGGTTATAGTTGGCATGGTACTGAATGTTGAAAATGCAGAGCAAAGTAAAGTTCTTTTGGCAGCAGGAATGCTTCTGTTATTTATGATATTGTTGAATGTGTTTCTTTCGTTCTGGAGACCGCTGGAGATAGATAACGGTTTCGTTCAATTTTTTGCAACAATCTTTATTCTTGTAGCTTTGGGAATATTTGTGATGCAGGGCGACGAAGAAAAAGCGAAGAGAAATGTATCCCATAGTATATTCGGCTTTTCTGTAGAGGGAGAGTATCAAGAAGATTTTTATGTAAATTATAAAGTGTACCACAGTGGAACAGATTGGGTTTTAAATAAGATATGGACAGAGTTTGATATCGAAGAAGAGGACACCGTAAAATGTAAGGAAGTGTGGGGGGCAGAAGAGGCATACAGAATGGGTGGAACGTATTTCTATTATATACGTTATCCGCAATATGCAGTTAGGCTTTATGTAGACGGGAAAACAGATTTGACACAAAAGGAAGTAGAGGACATACGTGACAAGCTGGAATTACCGGAATAGAAGAGGTGGGGGATTATGGCAAGAGAACAATTTCAAACATTAACAGAACCCATGTATTATATTCTTCTCGCGTTGACAAAGGAATGTTGTGGTGTTGATATTATGGAAAAAGTATCGGAAATCTCCGCAGGGCGTGTAAAAGTCGGACCGGGAACGTTATATGCGATGCTTTCAAAATTTGAAGAGCATGAGATTATAAAAAGAACGGCAGAAGAAGGAAGAAAAAAGTGGTATCTCATTACCGATGAAGGTTTGAAAATGCTGATGCAGGAATATGAGAGATTGCAGACGATGGTGGGAGATGGGCTTCGTTATTTTGCAAAAGAAAATAGTTAGAGAAAAGGTGGAAGCAAAAACTTCCACCTTTTTCTACCTATACACTTAATTTTTTATCTGCAAGCGCCCCTGAGATCAGGAATAAAATAACAGAAACTACAGCATAGAATATCAGGTCTGTGAACTGGAACTGAAATCCGGAAGAACCGAGGGCACGATTCACAAGTTCATAGCATTGTTCTACAATATTCAAAATGACAAAAAATAAGATGATAGACAAAAGTCCTGAGAATTTGGAGTTCAAGAATAATGTCCGTGAAATGATGATGGAGAGGAATCCAATCATAATAATCTCAGTCCAGCCTAAAAATATAAGAATGAAAAAGTCGGTGAAAAATCTCCAGTCTATGTTTAAACGAAAAATCGCTTTTCCTAAATCCTGTATGGCTTGCAGCAGACTTTGAATAGAACCATCATTGATAAAAAATATAAATAAAATGCAGATACAGCCGCTAAAAACAACGCAAGTAAATACGAAGAGCATTTGCAAAAAGGCTGCAATAAATTTTCCTCCAAGAATCTCATAAGTGGATTTCGGAACCATCCAAAGCATATGGCTTTGTTTTGTGCGAAGATCTTTGTTAAAGATCACCAGACTTTCGATGCCGGTATAAAAAATTACTAAAAAGGAAGTAGCCATTAATAGAAGAATGGTAGTTCCCACGAGCATGCTGTTATTAGCAAGTGCGTCAAAATTAAATGCTACCATAGCAATCAAACCAGCCAAAATCGTAAAAAGAATGATCATTCTGGAAGTACGCTGCTTTTTCCATTCATATTTGATAATTTTTCCCATAATATAATTCCTCCTACATAATTTCCATATAAATATCGCTGATGGACTTTCCGTTTTCCAGACGTTCATGTTCTGTTTCGGTCTGGAGAAGAATCTCACCATTTTTGACAAAAATTGCATCATCAATAAAGCTTTCCACTTCTTCAATCAAATGTGTGGAGATGACAAAGCAGTTATTTTCTACAGCTTCTTCCAAAATAATAGATACGATTTCTTCCCGGGCTTTATAATCTACCCCATTGAGAGGCTCATCCAAAAGGTACAACGATGCATGGCGCGCCAAGGTAGCAACAACTTTTAGTTTTGCAGACATACCGGTAGAGAGTGCCCGGATTTTCAAGTTTTCATCTAATCCGACACGGGAAACTAACTTAAGAAACTTATCCATATCAAAGTCCTCGAAGAAATCTTGATAATATTTTCCAACACTTTTCACAGTCATAAAGTTGTAGAAAAATGGTTCCGTTGACATATAGGCGATTTCTGCTTTGTCGTGATAATGCCAGGAATGACCTTTGAAAACGATATCTCCGGAAGTTGGTTTGGTAAGACCGGCGATCATTTTCATCCATGTTGTTTTGCCGCTTCCGTTCTCGCCGAGAAGACCGTAGATTTTGCCTTCTTGAAGTGCAACATTAAAATTAACAACGGCTTTTTTGTTAAAAAAAGTTTTCGATAGATTTCTACATTCTAGTATCATGCTGTTCGTCCTCCTTATAATCTGCAATCTGGAAAATGATATCATCTTTTTTGTATCCTAAATCCTGCATTCCTGTCATGAATTTTTCTAACAGTTCTGCAGCCATTTCTTTTTTGATTTGTTCAAACATCGTTCCATCCTCCGCAACAAACGTTCCTATTCCCCGTTTTGTAAAACAATATCCCATCGTTTCCATTTCGCGGTATATGCGTGCCGCTGTATTCTGATTGATTTTGTATATAACTGCAAGTTCCCGATTCGAGGGAAGCTTTTCCCCTGGTGAGAGAATTCCCTGTACCATTTTTTTCTTCAAATCTTCAATAACCTGTAGATAGATAGGTATTTCTGTATTATATTGCATACTTACCTCCTTTTTGCACTAGTGACATAGTTAGATAGTACACTGTAGCGAAAGAAATGTCAACATAAAAAAAGTCCCAAATTCAATTAGAAGAAATAGTATATTTTAAGAAATACCATTTGCTCTATTGAAATGGGACATATTATCGATTCTTTTTTAAGTTATTTTTTTCTCCAATAATGAATCACCAGTGGGAATTCTAAGATAAACATAGCAATCCATCCGGCTGTGTTGGCCCATGCAAGACTTCCGAAGCCTTGATGCATGATGTTTAAGAAGAGAAACGTAAAGATTACACGGGTGATGATGTTCGTGAGAGAACTGATCAATGTAATCTTCAAGTCTCCGGTTCCACGGAAAAATCCTTGAAGGATGTTGGTAGTTCCGGAAATCAAATACATGAATGCAATGAATTTGATATATGTGACTGCGAGATTCAGTGCATTTGCGGAATCTTTTGACAAGAACATTTGAATGATCGGTTGAGCAAATACAAATACAACAGTTGAAGTAATGATCGTGTAGCCGTATTCAATCATAACGCCACGAAGGAATCCTTCCTTCATACGTTTGTTTTGTCCGGCGCCTTTATTCTGTGCCATAAAAGTAGTAGTGGCATGGGCAATATTTTGCTGTGGAGTCAAGGCAAAATCATCCACACGGTTTGTTGCGGCAAATGCTGCCATAGAAGCGATGCCCTGAGCATTTACCATAGATTGCACAAAAAGCTTTCCAAGTTGTACGCACATGAGCTGAAGCGCGCTTGTGATTCCATAGGAAAAGGTTTTGGCAAGTAGGGATTTTTCAAATACTTTCCATTTTTTACCAAGGCATAAAATTGGAACGTTGCGCTTGATGTGGATTGCACAAAAAGCACAGCACAGAGCGCCGCTTAGTACAGTTGCTATTGCGCTTCCATTTACTCCCCAATGGAATCCAACTACAAACAGCACATCTAAAATGATATTAAGAACAGCGCTGATTGTCAGAAAGTATAGTGGAGTTTTACTATCGCCAAGTGCACGAAGCGTATTGGATAAGAAGTTGTAAATAAATGTAAAAATAAGTCCGGCAAATATAATGCGGAGATATCCGGAGGCTCCGGGAAGGACTCTGTCTGGTACTTTCATCAATTGTAAAACAGGTGTTGCAAATAAAAACATGAACAAAGAAATGAAAACAGATACAGCAAGACCTCCAAGGAGGGAGGTACTAATCTGCTTCTCCAATCGTTCATAGTCTTTTGCACCGAACATGGTACTCATGAGGATGCCGGCTCCCATACACATACCGCTGAAAAACAGAATGACCAGGTTCATAACAGGTCCGGCAGTTCCAACAGCGGCAAGAGCGCTATCTCCGAGAAATTTTCCGACGATGACAGAGTCAGCAGCATTATAAGTAAGCTGAAACAGATTGCCTAAAATGAGAGGAATAGTAAAACGGATCAGCTGTGAAGTAATATTTCCTTTTGTCATGTCTTTGGCCATAGGCTTAGGTCTCCTTCTATAATCGTAAACGCACCAGCCAGCCAGCCGGTGCGTTTTTATGTATCATATGAATATTTACTAGATATTATTCAGCGTAGAGTTTTACAAGTTCTACAACGATATCTGTTGCCATATCCATTCCTTCTACTGTACAGTGTTCGAATGGTCCGTGGTAACCGTGTCCGCCTGTTCCAAGGTTTGGACATGGAAGACCTTTGAAGCTTAACTGACATCCATCTGTACCACCACGAATTGGAAGTACGCTAGGAGCTACATTTGCTCTTTCACATGCTTTTTTAGCATTGTCGATTAAGTGCATGCATGTCTGAATTACTTCGGACATATTTCTGTACTGTTCACTGATTGTTAATTTAACAATACCTTCGCCCCATTTTTCATTCATTAATTTTTCAATGTGGCGGAGTGTATGAAGTCTTGCCTGCATCATAGATGCATCATGGTCTCTTACGAAATATGTAAGAGAAGCGCTTCCTACATCGCCTGACATATTTGTAAGGTGGAAGAAACCTTCGTAACCTTCTGTTCCTCTTGGTGTTTCACCGGATGGAAGCATAGAGTTGATTTCCATAGCAACTAAGCTTGCGTTGATCATAACGTCTTTACTAGCTCCTGGGTGAACGCTTACACCTGTAATGTCAAAGTGTGCTTTGTATGCGTTGAAGTTTTCAAACTGGATTTCTCCTTCTCCATCACCGTCAAGAGTGTATCCGTAGTCAGCGTCAAATGCTTCTAAGTTGAAACTCTGAGCGCCTGTTCCGATTTCTTCGTCCGGTGTAAATGCAACACAGATCTGTCCGTGAGGGATATTTTCTTCAATCACACGTTCTAACATTGTCATGATTTCAGCGATACCTGCTTTGTTATCAACGCCAAGGATTGTTGTACCGTCAGATGTGATCAATGTACGTCCTTTGCAGTCGGCAAGGTGTGGGAAATCAGCTAATGTGAGAGAACGTCCGCTTGTTCCAAGTGGAAAATCTTCACCATTATAGTTTTCAGTAATCACAGGAACGATATCATGATCACAGAAATCAGATACAGTATCCATATGTGCGATAAAGCCTAATTTTACTTTATCTTCATAACCTGGTGTAGCAGGTAATTTTGCATATACAAAACATTTGTCGTCCATGTAAGCATTGTCAAGTCCTAATGCTTTTAATTCCTCTACTAAGATTTTACCAAGTTCAAACTGGCATGCAGATGATGGAACTGTAGATGAGTTCTCATCACTTGGAGTACGAACTACAACGTACTTTAATAATCTTTCATAAGCTCTCATTTTAAGATATCTCCTTTATAAAGAATTTCGCTATCTCTATTATAGCATTTTTCACATATATCACAAGAGAAAGATATGAAATAATTGAAATATTCATAGAAGTGAAATTTGACACTATATGGGTAATGAGCTATAATAAAATGATATGAAAAATAGAAAAAGAGGAGAAAAAAATGGAGTTTAAAGAAAGAGAATTTATTCCGGTAGCTCTTGGTGGCGATATCAATACATATAGTGTTGCGCGTGCATTTTATGAGCAGTATCAGGTAAAAACTTATGTATTTGGTAAATATCCTTCAGGTCCTAGTTATAACAGTAAGATTACAATATATAGTGCAAATCCCAAAAATGATGAAGATGAATTTTTCTTGAATAATCTCAATGGATTTGCAAGAAAACATGCCGATAAGAAAATCGTTGCGGTAGGATGTGGAGACAATTATGTTGCTTTGATTAGTAAGCATAGAGATAAACTGGAAAAGAACATCATTGCACCATACATTGATTTTGAACTGATGAACGAGTTACAGCAGAAGAATCTGTTTTATCAGTTATGTGAAAAACATGGAATTGATTATCCGGGGACAATCGTATATACAAAAGATATGGGCTTGGATTTTGAAATGAATTTCCCATATCCTGTCATTTTGAAACCATCAGACAGTGTTACATATTGGGAACATCCATTTGAAACACAGAAAAAGATTTACAAAATTAAGAATCGAAAAGAATTGGAACAGGCGATTACGGATATTTATGGCGCCGGATACGAGAGAGAATTGATCATTCAGGATACAATTCCAGGAAATGATGAATACATGCGTGTATTGACTTCCTATTCAGATCGAAATGGAAAAGTGAAAATGATGTGTCTTGGACACGTCCTTTTGGAGGAGCATACACCAAGAGGATTAGGAAACCATGCATTGATCATCACAGAACCGAACAAAGAATTGATGTTAAAAGCAAAAGCTTTGTTAGAGGACATTCATTATATCGGATTTTCCAATTTTGATATCAAATATGATACCCGTGACGGTAAGTTTAAATTCTTTGAGATCAATACTCGTCAAGGAAGAAGTAATTATTATGTTACAGGTTCCGGGTTTAATGTTGCCAAATATATCGTTGAAGAGTATGTGTACGGAAAAGAACTTCCGGCAGAGTTTGCAAAAGAAGAACATCTATGGACCGTAGTGCCAAAAGCAGTTGCCTTTAAGTATGTGAAAGATGAAGCTTTGAAAGCGAAGATGAAAAAGCTGATCAAAGAGAAAAAAGTTGTAAATCCATTGTTCTATAAAAAAGATTTACAACCAAAACGTTTGTATGCGATGACAAGAACATATCTCAGTCATTTCGTGAAATTTAAAAAATATTACAGCTAAAGATAGCAGGAGGAAGATCATGTCTCAGATGATACATCATACAATGAAAGAGTTTGTAGAACTTCTGAAAGAGAGAGAACTTCTTGTGGAGGCAGTTTGTGGTGGACAAGAAGAGGTAGAAATTCAGAATCTGACTTATAACTCCAAAGAAGTTACAAAGAATACTTTATTCATTTGTAAAGGTGCAGCGTTTAAAGAAGAATATTTGAAAGAAGCGTTGGCAAACGGTGCAATCGGCTATATTAGTGAAATATGTTATGAATCATGCAAGGAAGTTCCACATATGATCGTAACAGATATTCGTAAAGCGATGCCGATATTGGCGAACTTATATTTTAATTCTCCATGGGAAGATATTCATGTAATAGGAATTGGAGGTACGAAAGGAAAATCCACTTCTGTTTATTATATGAAAGCAATTGTAGATGACTATTTGGAAGCACAAGGAAAACGAGACAGCGCGGTAATTTCTTCTATCGATATCTACGATGGAGTTACAACAAAGGAATCCCATATTACAACACCGGAAGCAGTAGAACTGCAAGGACATATCCGTAATGCAGTAGAGAGTAATATGGAATTTGTGCAGATGGAAGTTTCCAGTCAGGCTTTGAAATACGGTCGTGTAGATGAGATGAAATTTGATGTGGCTGCATTTTTGAATATTTCAGAAGATCATATCAGTCCGATCGAACATGCTGATTTTGAAGATTATTTTAGCTCAAAATTGTTGTTGTTTGAGAAAACAAAGACGGCAGTTGTGAATTTAGATGCTGATTTTTCGGATCGGATTCTAGAAGCAGCAAAAGCAGCAGAGAAGGTTGTGACAATCAGTACAAAGGATGCAGGAGCTGATTTTTACGCTTATAATATCCACAAAGAAGGGAATGGAACGGTATTTACAGTTCGATGCGAGGCATTTGAGAAAGAATTTATGCTCACAATGCCGGGACTTTTTAATGTCGAGAATGCACTTGCGGTCATTGCCATTGCAGCACAGTTTGGTATTCCGACAGAATATATGTATTCCGGACTGAAAAGAGCACGCTCCAGCGGACGAATGGAATTGTATGCAAGCAAAGATAATAAAGTGATTGCAGTCGTAGATTATGCACATAATAAATTAAGCTTTGAGAAATTATTCTCATCAACAAAAGAAGAATATCCGGATTATGAGATCATTAGTATTTTTGGATGTCCGGGGAAAAAAGCATTTTTAAGAAGACGTGACCTTGGAACAATTGCAGGAAGATATGCGAAAAAGGTATACCTTGCAGCAGAAGATCCTGGATACGAACCAGTAGAAGAGATCTCAAGAGATATTGCCCAGTATGTAGAGAAAGAAGGTTGTCCATATGAGATGATCGAAGATCGAGGAGAAGCGATCAAAGCGGCCATTGAGAGCGTAGAAAAACCATCGATTCTTTTAATTACGGGAAAAGGAAATGAGACAAGACAAAAATACGGATGTGAGTATGTAGATTGTCCTTCCGATGTAGAATATGTAAAAAAATATCTCGCAGAATATGATGCAAAAAATCAATAAGCCATCTTATAGAATAATTGGGGACGTAGTAAAATGAGCATTTACTACGTCCCCAATTGCGTTATTAGTTAATGAAAAAGTGTTTTTACATACTGAATTAATTGATAAGTAAACTCAGCAGTTGCGTTATTTTGGTCAAACTCTTTATTGAATTCTACAATATCCAAAGAATGTACCGGGAGTTCTCCAATCAAGCGCTTGAATACGGTGTATACCTCTTCGATTGTAAATCCATCAGGTACCGGTACAGACACGCCCGGTAAAAGCTGTGGATTCACTCCATCGATATCAAAACTTACATGAACATTCTCTAAATGAGATAAGTGATTGATGCATTCAGTTAAGCAAAAATCAAGTCCCAAAGCTTTTACGTCTTCATATGTAAAATACTTGATGTTTAATTCTTCTAAAATCTCAGCCTCTGGTGGGTCGATATCACGAAGACCAATCATGGCAACGTGTTCCGGTTTGATTTTTTGCCCTTCTTTTAAAATATTGGCAAGCGGTTTTGCATCGTCGCTTACATTATTTAAAAGTGCGGAAACAGGAATTCCGTGAATGTTGCCGGTTACCGATGTTTTGTCTGTGTTGATATCAGGATGGGCATCTACCCAAATAAGACCTGTATTTTCGTATTTAACAGCAGATGCAGATACACTTCCCATTGCAGCGCTATGGTCACCGCCGATGAAAAGCGGGATATCATTTTTTTGCAAAATATTTTCGTAGCTGTATGTTGCAATCGCTTCGCATGTTGCAAGTACGCTGTTGAAGTTCTTTAAATGTGATTCGGTTGTATCCGGCTCAAAAACTTCCGGTACAAGATGAATATCTAAGTCGCTGTACTGTTCATTTAAATAGTCAAGACTATCTACTAACCCCTTTGCGCCTACGCCGTAATGCATAGGACATCCGAAAATCTGTAGCATAATTATCCTCCTTGTGTGGAAAAATCCACTTCAACTACTATAACATGAGTTACAGGGCAAAACAAGTAGAAAATGGTTTTCAGATAAGAGGCTGCATAGTATAATAGAGAAAATAAAAGTCTGTGATGTTGAAGGAAGGTGCAAAAGTGTGGAATATGTTTGGAAATATCACTCCCCAATGGGGAAAATGATGATGGCGAGCGATGGAGAGAATTTGACGGGGCTTTGGTTTGAAGAACAGAAATACTGTGCTTCCACAATTTCTGAGAAAGTTGTGGAGAAAAAGATACCAATTTTTGAAAAAACGATACATTGGTTGGAGCGATATTTTCATGGAGAGAAACCAGGAATTACAGAATTACAACTTGCTCCACAGGGAAGTATGTTTCGTAAAGAAGTATGGAGAATCTTATGCGAGATTCCGTACGGGGAGGTTCTTACTTATGGAGTGATAGCCAAAATGATTGCGGAAAAGCGTGGAATAGAGAGAATGTCCGCACAGGCGATTGGAGGTGCAGTAGGGCATAACCCAATCTCCATCATTATTCCGTGCCATCGAGTCATCGGAAGTGACGGAAGTCTGACCGGTTATGCCGGAGGAATCGAATTGAAGAAAAAACTTTTGGAGCATGAAGGAATCCTTCTATAAGATAGAAAGTAAAAATCCGGCGAAAATAGAACAACCTAACAATACAGCGGCAAACATACAGACTTCTTTTTTGTCGGGGTGTATTTTAGCCAGGATTGCAAGTCCAACACCGGTTGTGGAACAAAGACCTGCGATGAAAGAAGCAAAACTTAAAATTCCTTGTACATAGAGTTTAGTTAATAGAATAGAAGATGCACAGCTTGGAATAAGTCCTATGAAAGCCGTGAGAATCGGCTGAAGCAACGAACCTTTTAACAATACGGAAGCAAGTCTTGTGAATCCGATGATCTCCAACAGAAAGTTCAAAACAAGTGTGAACAGGAAAATATAACAAAATAGATTTACAGTATGCTGAAATGCATGCACAAACAGATTGTGGCTGTGCCCGTCGCAACCATGGGAATGTGTATGTATTTCAGCTTTCTTATTTCCTTTAAACTGTTTGGAAAAAAAGAAATCTATTGCATATCCACCAATCACTGCAATGAAAAATTTGATGATCAAAAGTTTTGTAATGATATTTGGATGCTGTGATGTTCCGAGTAACACAAGTATTGCTTCATCTGATGTGGAAAGAAACACAGAAAGAAGTGTTCCCGGTGAGATGAGTGAGGCTGTAAAAAGATTCGCTGCAAGCACTGGAATCCCACATTCGGGAATACAACCAAGCAATGCGCCGAGAATAGGACCTGCTTTACGAAAACGAATAAGCATTTCCTGATTCAGACGATCAGAATAATGTTCAAAAAGTTCTAATATGAAGAAAGCGAGAAACAGAAACGGAAGGAGCCGTACGCTGTCTTTTGCAGCATCGATGATAACGTCAAAAAGCATAATAATCACCTCTTAAAAATGTCTAAAAGTCAGTTTTTCATAAAAACTATTTCTTATTCTATCACAAACAGTTTGAAAATTTTGTCGAATTTTCTGTAAACCCATCAACAATATGCAAAATGGATTTGTGTAAATAGGGAAGGTATTCGTCTATGGTGACCGGCTGCTCCAGAATGATACAGTTATAGCAAGTGGAACCAATCAGTTCAATAATCGTGAAAAGCATGATCTCCGGTTTTTCACATACGATATGGTTTTCTTCCATTGATTTTAAATAGTAATTATAAAACGGCTGAGATTCATCTTCACCCATATTGTTGAAAGCATTTCGAAACACGCCCCAAGACAAATTTTTTGCAATAAACTGTAGCAAGCTATGCTGTTCTCTGAAACAGTTTATAATGTAATCTGTGATAAAGAGAAGCTGATTTTCAAAGCCTTCCACATGCTGTTCAAGTACAGCTTGATGTGCTTCGGCAAAAAGCTGACTGGCTTTGTGTACGATCAACTTGTCGCGAAGATCATATTTATCTTTAAAGTACAGATAGAAGGTGCCTTTTGCAAGACCGGCTTGATTGACAATGTCTGAAATGGTTGTTTTTGCAAATCCTTTATCCGTAAAGAGCTCAAACGCATTCTGAAAGAGTGCGTTTTCTTTTACCTTCTTTTTCAAATCTATTTTACTCATGTTCATTCCCCCTGATGATGTTATCTGTTTGGTACATCAAAATATTTTGTCCGATTTCCTTACTATTATTTCCGAAAAAAATGATTTTGTCAAGAAAATGACCAAAGTTCATTTTTGGTATTGACTAATAGTCAGTTTTGCGTATAATGTTCATTGTAGAAAATAATTAGAGGAGATGAAACGAATGGTCAAGACAGGAAAATGGATCGCGAAACACAGAGTCATTATTCTTATGACTTGCATTTTGTTGTTTATTCCTTCGGTATTTGGAATGGCAGCAACGAAGATAAACTATGACCTTTTGAGCTATCTTCCGGAAAGACTGGAAACAGTAAAAGGACAGGATATTCTGGTAGATGAGTATGGAATGGGAGCGTTTTCCATGGTTGTAGTAGAGGACATGGAGTTAAAGGACGTACAAAAACTGGAAGATGAGATCAGTAAGATCGAGCATGTAAAAGACGTGCTTTGGTATGACGATGTAGCAGATATTTCCTTGCCGGTAGATATGTTGCCGAAGGACTTACGTACTGCGTTTTTTAATGGAGACGCCACAATGATGCTGGCGCTGTTTGATAATACCACTTCTTCCGACGAATCAATGGAAGCGGTAACACAGATGCGTAAGGTTGTCGGAAAACAATGCTTTATCAGCGGTATGACAGGAATCGTTACAGATATTAAAAATATTTCATTAAAAGAACTTCCAATCTATGTTGTGATTGCAACGCTTCTTTCATTTTTAGTATTGGAAGTAACAGGAACTTCTTATTTGGTTCCAGTATTTTTCCTTTTTAGTATCGGAGCAGCGATTTTTTATAACTTAGGAAGTAACTTTTTCTTGGGACAGATTTCGTATATTACACAAGCATTGACAGCTGTATTGCAGCTTGGTGTTACGATGGATTATTCAATCTTCCTATTAAATAGCTATGAGGAGAACAAGCGGAGATTCCCGGGTGAGAAAGAACGTGCTATGGGGCATGCAATTGCCAATACATTTAAATCTGTAGTAGGAAGTTCAATTACAACTGTTGCAGGATTTATTGCACTTTGTTTTATGACATTTGCCCTTGGAAAAGATTTGGGAATTGTTATGGCAAAAGGTGTTGTGATCGGTGTGTTATGTTGTGTCACACTTCTTCCTTCTTTGATCTTGATTTTTGATAAACCGATTGAGAAAACGCAGCATAAACCACTCTTCCAAAAAGTGGAGAAACCATCTGCATTTATTACAAAGCACTATAAAGCATGGATCTTGATTTTTATCCTACTATTGTTCCCGGCTATTTATGGAAACAATCGCACGAAGATTTATTACAATATCGCGCAGTCTTTACCGGACAGTCTTCCGGGAAATATTGCGAACAAGAAATTAGCGGAAGATTTTGAGATGAGTAATATCCATATGGTGATGATGAACAAAAATATGGATAGCAAAGTAAAACGAGAGATGATGGAACAGATCGATCAGGTCGATGGCGTAAAATGGACGATCAGTATGAATTCTTTATTTGGTCCAACCATTCCGGATTCTATGATTCCAAAAGATGTGAAAAAGATGCTGCAGAGTGATTCTTACGAATTGGCATTTGTATGCTCAGAATATGAATCTGCGACGCCAAAGGTAAATAAACAGATTGCGGAGATTGATAAGATTGTAAAAGCAAGCGACAGAAGTTCTATGGTCATTGGAGAAGCTCCATTGATGAAAGATTTGCAGGATGTAACCGATACAGATTTGAAGACGGTTAATGTAATTTCCATTGTGGCAATTTTTATTATTATATTCTTCGTATTTAAGTCTTTCTTATTGCCGGTAATTCTTGTATCGGTCATTGAATTTGCGATATTTGTGAATATGGCAATTCCATTTTATCAAGGAACGAGTCTTCCGTTTGTGGCAAGTATCGTAATCGGAACGATTCAGCTTGGAGCAACCGTAGACTATGCAATCTTGATGACGAGCCGTTATCAAAAAGAACGTATTAGAGGCAAAGCGAAGATGGAAGCGATTTCCATTGCTCACAAAACAAGTATGTTGTCTATCATAAGCAGTGGATTGAGTTTCTTTGCGGCAACATTTGGCGTAGCGCTTTATTCAAAAGTAGATATGATCGGTTCCATCTGTACATTGCTTGCAAGGGGAGCATTGATCAGTATGTGTGTAGTAATCCTGATTCTTCCGGCAATGTTTATGATTTTTGACAAGCCGATCATTATGACGACATTTGGTAAGAGCCCTGAATTGAAGGCATTGAAAGAAAGGAGCAAACATCATGAATAGAAATAAAAAAATCAGAAAGAAAATGATGGCAGGTCTTGCAGTAGGAATGGCAGGAATTATGGGAGCGATGCCGGTATGTGCGGCAGAAGGAACTCCGGCAGTTACAAAAGAAGAAACTGTATATGTCAATGCAGCAGCAGACGGAAGTAAGACGAAAGTAACGGTATCGGATTGGCTGAAAAATGCAGGCGTTGAAAATGTGTTAAGTGATCAGTCTGATTTAACAGGGATTGTAAATGTCAAAGGCGATGAAACATTTGAACAGACAAATGGAAGTGTTACTTGGAATACCAATGGAAAAGACATCTATTATCAGGGAACAAGTGAAAAAGAACTTCCGGTAGAAGTGAAATTCACATACTATTTAGATGGAAAGGAAACAACTCCTTCTGAACTGGCAGGAAAAAGTGGAAAGCTGAAAATTAGAATCGATTATAAAAATCATGCAAAGCAAACGACAAAGATTAATGGAAAGAAAGAAGATATCTATAGTCCGTTTGTTATGGTAACCGGAATGATCCTACCGGAAGAAAAGTTTTCCAATGTAGTGATTGACAATGGAAAAGTAATTTCTGATGGAGACAGAAACATTGTGCTGGGTGTTGGTATGCCGGGTATGAAAGAAAGTCTGGGATTGGATGAAGAAGAGGCATCTTCAGCAATAGAAGATATCCGCCTTCCGGAAAGTCTGGAAATTACGGCAGATGTGACAGATTTCTCCATGGATCCAACATTTACAGTTGCACTTTCAGATTTGTTAGAAGATTTGAATCTCAATGATACGGATAACTTAGATGATGTAATGTCTTCTTTGAATGAGTTGGAAGATGCAGCATTAAAACTTGTAGATGGTTCTGCGGAATTATCAAACGGTGTGGATAAATTAGGTTCAAGCTATACGGAATTCGATGAAGGAATCGGAACATTGAAAGAAGGAATCGATGCACTGAATTTAGGAGCTTCCGATCTTACCAAAGGAATTCAACAGTATACAAAAGGCGCAGATACTTTAAATGCAGGAATTCAGAAATATATGGGGAAAGACGGAGCGTTAAATGTTCAAGTATCAGAGTATGTAAACGGTGTGAATAAGGTTGTAAAAGGAGTAGAGGATTATACTGCCGGAACGGTATCTTTGGTAGATGGAGTGACAAATTATGTGGCTGGGGAAGAACAGATTGCCAATGGGGCGAAGAAATTATCTGAACTGAAAACAGGTCTTATGGAGATCAAGCAGGCAATTACAACGCTCAACGGGGCAGTCGATGGAAAAGGAAATGCTTCAGAAGATATCTATACAGCTTCTCAAACGCTTGCCGAAGGAACGAAAAAGCTGAATGCCAGTTTACAGGCAATGGATAGTTTGATGAAACAGGTTGATAATATGACCGCAGCAGGGAAAGAATTAACGGCACAGGCAGGAACGATGTCACAGACTGTGAAAACTCAGATTCTTACTCCGACTGAAAAAATGCTTCAGGCTGGAAATGAAATGATTGGAAAACTGCAGACAGTCAGCGCGCAATTGGCAAATCTAAAAAAAGGATGTCAAGAAATAGTGAACCAGGCAACAGTGCAAGTGGAAGAAAAAGCAAATGCACAGATTGCAGCAAAGAATCAGCAGCTTGAAGCGGCAAAGAAATCAGTAGAAGCTTCCAATGCAAAGATAGATTCTGCTATTTCTGAGCTGAATGTACAGATTAAAAAGGCAAATGAAAAAGGCGACAGCGAAACGGTGAATGCTTTGAAAAAAACAGTACAACAGTTGTCAAATGCTAAAGTAAACACGGGAGAATTCAAGAAATTAGAGAACGTATCTGTCGGTGAAGTCGCTGTGGATCTTCCAATTCCGGATTTTACTTCCTTACAGACATCTGCGGCAAACATGAAATCTGAATTTGAGAAAATTCAAAGTTCCGTCAATGACCTCACACCTACTCTTCAAACAATGAACAAACTGTTGGAACAGATTTCGGCAGTGAAAGATCAGATTCCAACGGCTCCAATGGAACAGCTAAAAGCTGGTATAGCAGAATTAGACGGAGGTATGCAGAAACTCAATGGAGCGATTGGTGTATTATCTAAAAATGTAGGAACTTTAGATCAGAAAACAGATAGTCTTCCAGAGGCTATGCAAGGTATGGATGCATTGATGTCCGGTTTAGATGCTTTGACACAAGCAAACCCGATGTTATTAGAAGGAGCACAGCTGTTGAAAGAAAATGCGGGTATGTTGGTCGACGGTGTACACACACTTGCAGGAGGAACAGAACAATTAAGTCAGGGACTTGGTACATTAGGAACTGAACTTTCCAATGGTTCAGCGTCACTCGCTATGAATAGTGAGGCGTTGCGTGAAGGGGCAACAAAGCTTCTAAGCGGTACAGATCAGTTAGTGCTTGGTTCTGGAACATTGCAGACAGCAAGTGGTCAGGTTCAATCCGGAATCTCCGCATTACAGGCTGGAGCGTTACAGTTGAAAAACGGAACAGTAGAATTCAATAATAAAGGAATCAAAAAACTGCAGGAGACAGCAGATGATCTTCTTGGAAGTTTGCTGGATCGAGTAGATGCATTAACTTCTGAAACTTGCAGTTATGACTCTTATGCAGGAAAAGCGGACGGAATGGACGGAAGTGTAAAATTCATCATTGAGACAGAAGGAATTGAATAGTATATAAAAAGGATTGGGATGCATGAAAATGCATCTCAATTTTTGTGAATTTTTCCCATTGTCGGACAAAATGAGGTATACTAGAGATAGTATATGATGTAAAAGGAGTGCAACGAAAAATATGAAGATTACGTATATTGGGCATAGCGGTTTTCTTATCGAATTATCGCATACGTTACTGCTGTTCGATTACTACCGAGGAAAGATTCCGCCTTTGCCTAAGGAAAAGGAACTGTTTGTGTTTGTAAGTCATCGTCATCAGGATCACTTCAATACAAAGATTTTTGATTTGGCGAAAGAGCGTGAAAATGTATTCTATATCATTTCTGCGGATATTTGGAAGGCTGATATTCCGAAGCAGCTTTGGAATAAAAGTGTGCAATTAAAACCTCGTGAACGTTGGGAAAAGGGTGATGTCAAAGTTCATACGTTAAAATCAACAGATGAAGGCGTGGCATTCTGCGTTACGGCGGAAGGAAAGAAGATTTACCATGCGGGAGATTTGAATGATTGGCATTGGAATGAGGAATCGGACGAATGGAATCTGCGGATGTTAGGACGGTACAAAAAGTTCACACAACCATTGAAAGGTCAGGAAATCGATGTTGGATTTATACCAATGGATCCGAGGCAAGAAGAAAATTACGCCCTTGGATTGGAATGGTTTTTGCAAATTGCGGATTGCAAAAAGATTTATCCGATGCATACGTGGGGACAATACGAATTGATCGGGAAATGGATAGACGAACATCCAGACAGTCCGCATCGTGATAAGATTGTTCGGATTTATCAGCCGGGGGATGAATTTGAACAATAATATATATTGACATTTTTCTATGTGAGTGTTATAGTAATCGCATAGAAAAATGTCTATGTGTTTAGAGAGAGGATATTATGGAATTGGATTATGTAGAGTATGCAAAGATTTTTAAAGTATTTGCAGATCCTAAGAGATTGAAGATCATTGATATGCTGTCGAATGGAGAATTATGTGCATGCAAGATTTTAGAGGAATTTCAGATTACACAACCTACGTTGTCTCATGATATGAAATTGCTTACAGACATTGATCTCGTTATTCCGAGAAAGGAAGGAAAGTGGACGCACTATTCTTTGAACTTGAATAAGATGAATGAAATCTATAAAACAGTCGGAAAACTGATGATTCCGAGTGAATTTGTTCATATTGTAGACTGCGATTGCAAATAATAACCGGCGAGGTTTCGCCGGTAAATAAATGAATAATAAATAGAAAAAATTCAATGTATAAGAGGAGGATAACCATGCAGGAAACAACTACAAAACTATATGTGTTGACTGGTTTTTTAGGATCCGGTAAGACTACGGTGTTATTAAAGCTATTGGAAGAATTGAAAGGACATCGGATTGGAATTATTCAGAATGAATTTGGGAAGCTTGGAATTGACGGAACGATTCTTCGCAATGATGATATTCAGATGGTAGAGATCAACCGAGGTTCTATTTTTTGCTCGTGTTTGAAATTAAATTTTGTGCAGGCGTTAGCAGAGATGGCGCAGCAGGAGTTTGAATACTTATTTGTGGAAAGCTCCGGCTGGGGAGATCCGTCGAATGTGCAGGAGATTTTGGAAGCTGCAAAAATAGCGTCGAATAAGGAATATGATTTCAAAGGTGTACTTTGCTTTGTAGATGCGGTGAATTTTTTGAAGCAGGTGGAAGACGAAGAAACAGCCTATCGTCAGTTGAAGCATTGTAATCTCGCAGTCATTACGAAGACAGATTTAGCAGATGAAGAGATGATTTCTAAAGTATATGAAAAGATTCGAGAAATCAATCCGGTGTGTGAGGTGATAAAAAGCGCCAACGGTGAAATGGACTATTCTTTTATGAAAAAAGATCTGATGGTTTATCAGTGGGCAGAATGTGAGGAGACAACCAATTCCGTTGAGACGAAACCGAAATCTATTTTCATGGAATATGACGGAACAGTGGAAAAAGAAAAGCTGCATGTATTTTTACAGGCAATCGCAGCAGATGTACATCGTGTGAAAGGCTTCTGCAATTTGGAAGAATGTGGATGGACGCAAGTAGATGTGGTCGGAGCGTTGATTGATTATAAGGAGTCTGAGGAATTTGAAAAATCACAGTTGGTGTTTATCTCTAAGATTGGCCCAATGGTGATCAAAAAGATTCTTGCAGCATGGCAGGAATGTGTAGGAAGCGAAATGAAATTGAGAAACTAGGAGGGACGAAGATGGATATAAAAGTAATCGGAGAAGGTTGCGATAAATGTGATAAGCTCTATGAAAATGTTGTGGCGGCAGTAGAGGAGACCGGGTGCGATGCAACGGTAGAAAAAATACAGGATTTGATCGAGATTGTAAAACTAGGAGTGATGACAGCGCCGTCCGTGATGATTAACGGGAAGCTTGTGATCGCAGGCAGAGTTGCCCAAAAAGATGAGATTGCTCGTCTGTTAAAATAGTGTAAGGAGATTTGCATGTGGAAACTATGAAAATGATCTGGGAATGGATACAGAATCAAATCTTAGGAATGCAATGGCTGCGGGCGATGATTGGAAAAGGTCTTTCCGCGCTTGGCCTGGATCTGACATCGAGAGTTGGCGGAAGCGTTTGGTTTTTCCTATATGATATTGTCAAGATTACTATTTTATTGTGCTTGCTGATTTTTATCATTTCCTATATACAAAGCTATTTTCCGCCGGAGAGAAGTAAAAAAATATTGGGAAGATTTCGCGGGATCGGGGCAAATATCATAGCGGCTCTTTTGGGAACGGTAACGCCATTTTGTTCCTGCTCTTCCATACCGCTGTTTATGGGATTCACAAGTGCGGGATTGCCCCTTGGAGTTACCTTTTCTTTTTTAATCTCTTCTCCGATGGTAGACTTGGGAAGTCTCGTTTTGTTGATGAGTATTTTTGGTGGAAAAGTAGCGGTTGTCTATGTGGTTTTGGGATTGATCGTAGCAGTAGTTGGAGGTACGATTATCGAAAAGCTTCATATGGAAGAGAGTGTGGTAGAATTCATTCGGACTGCCCCGCGGATTGATATTGATGCCCCGAATTTAACAAGAAAAGATAGATTACTCTATGCAAAATCGCAGGTGGAAACGACATTCAAAAAAGTATTTCCATATATTCTAGTGGGAGTCGGTATTGGTGCAGTGATCCATAACTGGATTCCAAAACAATGGATTGAACTTGCATTGGGAAATCGGAATCCATTCGGCGTAATCTTAGCAGTTCTTGTAGGCGTTCCGATGTATGCAGACATTTTTGGAACCATTCCGGTGGCAGAAGCGTTACTTGCAAAAGGAGCGCAGCTTGGAACAATATTAAGTTTCATGATGGCGGTTACGACATTGAGTTTACCTTCTATGATTATGCTTCGAAAAGCGATCGATCGGAAGTTGCTCGGAGTATTTGTGGCAATCTGTACCGTAGGAATTATTGTAGTAGGATATATATTTAATCTTTTGCAGTATATTGTGTTATAATAGATAAATGGCATATGTCAAGAAAGTTATTGACATATGCCATTTATAATTTTATACTAAAATTATAGAAGAAAAGAAAGCTTGTAATATAGATGCTGGAGGTGAATGATTTGCCAAGACAAAAAAAATGTAGAAAAGTATGTCAGATGCCACAGATTCGGGAATTTCGACCGGTATGCAAGGAAGAATTTTCATCGGTCGTGTTGCTTACGGTAGATGAATATGAAGCAATTCGATTGATTGATAAGCAAGGCTTTTCACAGGAAGAATGCAGCGCATACATGCAGGTGGCGAGAACAACGGCACAGATGATCTACAATTCGGCAAGGAAGAAGTTGGCGACAGCATTGGTGGAAGGACTTCCCCTTCGCATTGAAGGCGGAGATTACCAGCTTTGCGATGGGAAGGAAGAATTTTGTGCATGTGGAGGATGTTGGAAACATCGACGAAGCTGCGCTTGTAAGAAGGAGGATGAAGGGATGAAAATTGCAATTCCATTGGATGAGAATAAAGAAGAGGTCTGCATTGTGCTGGCACGGGCTCCATTTTTCCTGTTCCGAGAAAATGGCGCTGATACGATTGTAGAGAATCCGGCGGCGGCTGCACAAGGCGGCGCGGGAGTGCAGGCGGCACAGTTCCTTGTGGATAATGGTGTGAATGCGTTGATTACCGTACGCTGTGGCGAAAATGCAGCAGAAGTATTTCACGCCGCAGAGATGAAAATATATAAATCCGTACATAAAGCCGCAGCGGATGATCTGACTGCTTTGGAGGAAGGAAAACTGGAAGAGTTGACACAGTTCCATGGCGGCTATCATGGTATCCAATGAAAATCGCTTGTTTAAGTGGAAAAGGCGGCGCAGGGAAAACTTTTGTAGCGGTGAATCTTGCTGCGGCGGCAGGAAATGCTACATATATCGATTGCGATGTGGAAGAGCCAAACGGACATCTGTTCTTAAAGCCGGAACAGGTAACAGAGGAAACAGTATACACGTTACTACCGGAATTTGATAAAGAGCGCTGTAATGGTTGTAAGAAATGTGTGGAGTTCTGTAGATTCCATGCCCTCGTCTATATCAAAGAAAAGCCTATGGTATTTTCAGAAGTCTGTCATAGCTGTGGAGGCTGCAAACTGGTTTGTCCGGAAGGCGCGATTACAGAGAAGAAGAAACCGATCGGAACAATTCGGTGTGGAGTGAGAAAGGATCTGTCTGTAGTAACCGGAGTGTTAAATGCCGGAGAAGCTTCCGGAGTTCCGGTGATTCGAGAAGCATTAAAAAAGGCAAAAGATTTGACGGTTATTGATTGTCCTCCGGGAAGCGCTTGTAGTGTGATGGAAAGTGTGATGGATGCAGAGTATTGCGTGATTGTAGTCGAACCGACGGCATTTGGTTTTCATAACTTTCAGATGGTGTATGAGCTGGTGAAACTTTTAGGAAGAAAGTGCGGCATCATCATCAATAAAGAGGAAGAACCGTATGAACCGTTGGAAAGATTTTGTAAAGAACAGGAGCTTACGATTCTTGCAAGAATACCTTACGATTCGAAGGTTGCAGCATTCGTTGCAGACGGTCAGATTGTTTCCAAGTATTCGGAAGAGATGCGGCAGTTATTTGAGAAAATGTTGCGGCAGATCGGAGGTGCGAGATGAAACGGTTATTAATTCTGAGCGGAAAAGGCGGTACAGGAAAGACAACGACAGCGGCGGCATTTATCCGTTTTTCGCAGACAAAGGCAATGGCGGATTGCGATGTAGATGCGCCGAACCTTCATCTTGTGAATGAACAGACGGCAGATCCGGAGGTATCCGAGTTCCTTGGTGGGGATAAAGCGGTGATCGATCCGAAACGATGTGTAGGATGTGGAATCTGCAAAGCACATTGTAGATTTGATGCTTTGCGAGAAGAAGATGGTATCTATCGTGTGCAGGATGTTTCCTGTGAAGGCTGTGGAGTATGCGAGTATGTTTGTCCGGAACATGCGATAAAGCTTGTACAGGATGTGGCAGGGAAAAAGGAATTGTATCTTGGAGAAAAAGTGTTTTCCACGGCAGAGCTGAAAATGGGACGGGGAAATTCCGGTAAACTCGTAACAGAGGTGAAGATGGCGATGCTAAAACATGCGCCAGATACAGAAGTTGCGATCATAGACGGCTCACCGGGAATTGGTTGTCCGGTCATTGCATCGGTCAGCGGAATGGATCTTGTACTTGTGATTGCGGAACCAAGTCTATCCGGAATCAGTGATTTAAAACGACTTGTAAAAACAGCAGAAACCTTGCAGACACGTCTTGCGGTCTGCGTCAATAAATATGATAGGGCGCCGGAGAAAACGGAGGAGGTCCGAAGATTCTGTGCGGAGCATCACATTCATTTTGTAGGAGTTCTTCCTTATGATAAGACAGCTTCCAAGATGATGAATCAAGGAAAGAGCGTTGCAGATACGGAAGGACCATTAAAAGAAGCACTATTCCATGTGTATCAAAATACAATGGAATTGTTAAATAAGTAAGAAGAAAAGGAGATTTTAGTTATGAAAATTGTAGTAGCATCTATGGGAAACGAAGTAGCAGGACATTTTGGACATTGTGAGAATTTCATATTCTTTGACACAGAGGATGGAAAAATCGTAAGCGAAAACTCTGTACCAAATCCAGGACATCGTCCGGGATTCTTACCGAACTTCCTTGCAGACAATGGAGCAGAAGTTATCATTTCCGGTGGAATGGGCGGCGGAGCTGTAGACATTTTCAACGAACGTGGCGTAGAAGTTATCGTTGGTGCGACAGGGGAATCCAAAGCAGCGGTGGAAAAATATCTAGCAGGCGAACTTGTTTCTACAGGTTCTGTTTGCCATAAACACGAGCATGCAGATGAGTGCGGCGGACATCACTAATTTTACCTTCCTAAATCGTGTGGAGGAAGAGAAATTAGATGATGCAAAAGCAGAAGCGGAGCGAATGAAGGCACAGCTTGCAAAGGAGAAACAGTTATCTGAAAACCGATTGGAAGAACAAAAAAAGCAGATATTGAAAGCGATTCATACGATTCACTTATATGCGTCAATTTCTGAAGAAGAAGCAAAGTCACAACAGATGAAAGAAAATCAGAGAACGATTATAGAGATATGTGAAGAGATGCTTGCAAAAAATGAATAGATAAAATAAGAATCTCCCATAGAAATCAACGTTTTGATACATGATATTCTATGGGAGATTATATTTTCAAAAATATATTATTTATCCAGGAAAAAATCATCAATATTCTGAATGGTTTTTGTTGTCAATCGTTCGATCGCCTGATAAGAAGCGCCGGAATATCCGCCAAAGCAACTCACATTTTCAAAGCTTCGTAGACTTTGGTCACCGAGCGCCATATCGCTATCGCAATAGTAGTAATTATCACCGTGCGACAACCATTTTTTCAACGCATCTAAATCACTTGCCGGAGTCAGGCCGGTATTAAAGAGAATTCTGTGATTTCCAAATTGTTCAAATTCTGCCTCGTTTAACAGAGTGACGAATTTATTCAGGCATGTGCAGATACAGATGTTTTTGGAAAGTAATTTTTTAAGTGAAAGATAAGAAACTCCGAGAGCTTCGATATCCGGTTTTCTGCTACGGCTATAATATGTTACATCTGCGCCGAAGAAACGTAAAGCTTTTGTAACGACTTGTCCTGTTGCACCCATTCCGATGATTCCAACAGGAATTCCTGTCAATTCAAGAGGGCGCTCGCCCCAACGTTTTCCATGAAAACCATGCAACAAAGCAGAAAGTTCAGAGACGACGTATTCGCCAACACCATTATCGCCGTAATCATTGACTCCCTTTACGACAATTCTATGCTCTCTTGCACAACAGATATCTACACTTGCACTATTTTCATCGTACAGACTGCAGCACATACCGATGTAGCGAAGTTTTGGACAATGTTCGATGATGTTTGCAGTAATTTGTGTCGTTAGATTTACTAAAATTGCATCTGCATCCTGTGCACGACGGATGACTTCTTCCTCTGTTTCTGGAATGTCTTCATAATAAATATATTCTTCTGCACGTTTGGCAAATTCGTCATTGGCGCGAGGAACAAGATTGAGCTGTTCCACAGCAACTAATTTTTGAAACATAATAATCTCCATTCCGCCGCCAAGTCGGCGGCACAAATAGTAATGAAAGTCT
>OLRL01000448.1_pt1 | contig 29341 bp, 33 predicted proteins | sample 1643201 | NCBI WGS metagenome assembly OLRL01 (sample SAMEA3136649, study PRJEB25190) | human gut metagenome | biome: human gut; feature: human-associated habitat; material: faeces | place: Austria | collected 2013
GAACGACCCGAAAGAGTCCCAGAAACCGGAAAAGGTTATCAAAGGTATGATCGAAGGACGTATCAAGAAAGAGCTGAAAGAAATCTGCCTTCTTGACCAGGTTTACGTAAAAGCAGAAGATGGAAAACAGACTGTTGCTAAATACGTAGAGCAGGTTGCAAAAGAGAATGGTGCAAACCTTACAGTGAAAGGCTTCGTTCGTTTCGAGACTGGTGAAGGAATCGAGAAGAAAGAAGAGAACTTTGCAGAGGAAGTTGCAAAACAGATGGGAAACTAATTTCAGGAACAAAATGAATTTTAAAACCCTTGAAGGCTCAGAAATGGGCTTTCAAGGGTTTTCTTGAATTGTTTTATCAAGCGAATATAGGGGTACTACTCATAATGTCAAATGAAAGAATTAAAAATGCAAATGAATTGGAGTTTGCTGTGTTTTGTATTGAAAATGTTGCGGCAAAACTTGGCGTTAAAGCAGAAGTTATTTTTCAGGCATTTACTGAAAAAAGTGACATTTTGAATGGATATATTGTTCCTGAATATGAGGCGCTTCATACGCAGAGCCGTGAGTATATTGTAGATGAACTTCTATTTGTAATGCGAGAAAAAGGGGTGAAAGTATGATTTTATATCATGGTTCTTATCTGGAGATTTCCAATCCGGATTTACTCCATTCCAGACAAAATGTAGATTTTGGTCGGGGATTTTATGTTACACCTCTGTATGAACAAGCGGCGAAATGGGTGGGACGCTTTAAGCGTCTCGGAAAACAAGGAGTCGTTTCAAAGTATTTATTTGAGGAAGGACGAAAATCAGAATTAAAAGTATTGGAATTTGATTCTTATTCTGAAGAATGGCTTGATTTTATATTGAATTGTCGGAGTGGACGAGATACTTCAGATTATGATCTTGTGATTGGCGGTGTTGCCAATGATAAAGTATTTAATACAGTAGAATTGTTTTTTGATGGATTGATTGATAAAGAGGAAGCTATTAAACGTCTGCGTTACGAGAAACCAAATCTTCAGATTTGTTTCCGTACAGAAAAAGCACTGGAACTTTTGCGTTTTGGAGGGAGTGAACTTGTATGAAGGCAAATCCGATTTTGCTTCAAAAAAAATACAGTCGTATAATTGAGAGTTTTGCAAATCAAAAAGGACTTTCCCTTGATGAAGCGCTTCGTTTCTTTTACTATTCTAAAGTTTATCAGCTTATGCGGGATGGTGTTTCTGATATGCACTGTATGAGCGACGCTTACCTTGTGGAAGAGTTAATGCTGGAGTATCAGGAAAAAGAAAAAATGAAAGATCCAGAGTAAGGAGAAGTACATGAAGACGATTTTTCAAAAAGAGAATATAACAGAACCAGCACTTTTTACCCCATTTGATACAACGAAAAAAATAAAAGATTTTCCGGAAATCTGTGTTTCTACATTTTCTGAAAATATTATTCAGAAGTTTGCTTCTATGAAGAATGCAGAAAAGATAGCAGAGCTGTACACCGCAAACGGTGCATTGCCGGTTTACAAAATTTCGTATAAAGATCAGGAGATTGCTTTTTATTTATCCCGGGTAGGAGCGCCGGCGTGTGTAGCTGGATTCGAAGAAATTATTGCAATGGGGGCAAAGAAGTTTGTTTTGTTTGGTTCCTGCGGTGTTCTGGAAGACGAAAAAGTGAAGAAAAATATTATTATCCCCGTTTCCGCAGTCCGCGATGAAGGGACAAGTTATCATTACATCGCTCCGACAACAGAAATAAAAGCAACGGAACATTCAATTCAAATACTTCAGAGCACATTGGAAAAATGCGGGTATTCATATGTTTGCGGAAAAACATGGACTTCTGATGCGATTTACAGAGAAACTGTTTCTGCAATTCGGGAGCGGCGGCAGGAGGGCTGTCTGACTGTTGAAATGGAATGCGCTTCAATGCTGGCAGTTTCCCAGTATAGAAATATTCCGTTTGCACAATTTCTATATGGGGCAGATAATCTCAGTTCCGAAAAATGGGAAATTCGGGATTTGCAGTTATACGGGCTTACAAATGCTGAAAAATATATGCTGTTGGCATTTGAGTGTGGATTGGCTTTATAAGCACTCAGAATAGCTGGTGTGAAGCAGGAGAAATCACAGAGAACAAATATTAAAATGTAAAATGGAGTTGCAAAATGGATTTAAAAAACAGAACACTGTCAAATTTCGCAGAACTTGTAGAAACAGGTGAATGCAAAAAATTTAAAGGAAGATTAAAAGTGGGCGTGGATCTTGGAACTGCAAATACCGTTCTGGCGGTTGTGGATACTGCAAATCGCCCTATAGCTGGAATTTCTGCACCTTCTCACGCAATTCAGGATGGAGTGATTTTGAATTACTATGAATGCGTACAACTTGTATCAAAGTTAAAAGAAACACTGGAAGAGAGGCTTGGTACGGAGCTTACTTATGCGGCAGCAGCAATTCCGCCTGGGGTATCTGAAGGTAGTGTTAAGAGTATTGGGTATGTATTGGAGGGGGCCGGTTTTGAAGTGACGAATATCGTAGATGAGCCGACTGCTGCCGCCGCTGTATTAAAAATAAGCGATGGCGCTGTTGTGGATGTAGGTGGTGGTACTACAGGAATCAGCATTCTGAATAACGGAAAAGTAATTTATACGGATGATGAAGCAACTGGGGGAACTCATATGACGATGACGGTTGCGGGGCATTATCGTATTTCCTATGAAGAGGCGGAATTACTGAAAAGACAGACGGACAGGCAGGATGAAATATTCCCTGTTATTAAAGCGACTGTAGAAAAAATGGCTTTAATAACAGAAAAGTTTATCAAAGGATATGATGTTCCGGCTATTTATGTTGTAGGTGGTTCTTCCATGTTTCGCGAATTTACGCCGGTATTTGAGAAGCGCCTGAAGCTTCCGGTCTATCAGCCGGTTCATCCGCTTCTGGTTACCCCTCTTGGAATTGCTTATTGCTGCCAGCTTCCGGATATTTCTGCGAAAAAGGCAACGAAATAAAAAAGTGATAAGGTTTTTTTTCCATTTTTCAGAAAATCTCTTGAATTTTTTGAAAAACAGGGGTAAAATAATGGACGGAATAAAAACAGGGGAGCTTGTGTTTGCAGGCTGAGAGGAAGTAATCGAACTTCGACCCTTTAACCTGATGCGGATAATGCCGCCGTAGGAAGTCATTATACAGAGATTTTTTACAGGAGGCACCGTAAGGTTTGTCTCCTGTTTTATTATTTTTGACTATCTTTGAGAAAGGGGGAGCGGAGACCACTTATGTGGCGGACTGAGGGGGAGCGCCCTGAGTTTTGTATATCAGCGATGGGAAGCCGTGTTCCGGCGTGAGAGGATACCAGAAAGTATCGACCGAACTTCCGTAGTTATCAAGGGATAACTATATCTATTTTGGAAGCGTCGCTGATTACAGCCGTTTCCTGATTAACTCAAAGGAGAAAATAAATATGACAAAAATGAACATTAAAAAATTATCGATTGCCGGTGTTTTCTGTGCAGTTGCCGTTGTGGGAAGCCTGTTTTCTTTTCCTGTATTTGGGAGTAAGTGTGCTCCGGTACAGCATATGATCAACATATTGTGTGCGGTTCTCTTGGGACCGGGCTATGGAGTAGGTGTTGCCTTTGGCGCTTCTCTGATTCGAAATCTGCTTGGACTTGGAAGCCTTATGGCTTTTCCGGGAAGTATGTTTGGAGCTTTGCTGTGCGGGCTGGTTTACAGTAAAACCGGAAATCTTTTCGGAACGCTTGCTGGAGAAGTATTTGGCACAGCAATCCTTGGCGGACTGTGTGCGTATCCTATGGCAATTCTTTTTATGGGACAAAGTGCATCCGGTCTTGCTTTTTATGCCTATATCGTTCCGTTTTTAATTTCTACTGTTGGTGGAGCGGTTATTTCTGCAGTTCTGCTTTACAGCTTGAAAAAATCGAATGTTCTGCATACCATGCAGGAATCTGTTTGATAACTGGGAGAAAGAAATATGCTTGAGAATATGCTTGAAAATGTGAGGAAGAAAAATCCGCTTATTCATAATATTACAAATTATGTGACAGTCAACGATTGTGCAAACATTGTGCTTGCCTGTGGAGCTTCCCCTATCATGGCTGATGATAAGAATGAAGCTGCAGAGATTACAGAGATTTGCGCAGGACTGAATATTAATATCGGGACACTGAATACGAGAACAATCGATGCTATGCTGATTGCGGGCAAACGGTCAAATGAATTGCATCATCACGTTGTGTTGGATCCGGTGGGTGCGGGAGCGTCTAAACTGCGGACAGATGCAGCAAGAAGACTTCTGAAAGAAGTGAAGTTTTCTGTGATTCGTGGTAATGTATCTGAAATTAAAACGCTTGCGTCCGGAAGCGGGACAACAAAAGGGGTAGATGCAGATGTGGCAGATAAAGTAACGGAAGAAAACCTGGAAGGAGCCGTTGCTTTTGCCAAAGCATTTGCAGAAAAAGCAGGGGCTGTTATTGTGATTACTGGTGCAATTGATATTGTTGCGGATAGTAAAAAAGCATATTGTATCCGTAACGGACATTCTATGATGGCTTCTATTACAGGAACAGGCTGTCAGCTTTCGGCTATGACGGCTGCTTTTGTAGCGGCAAATCCAGAATGTCTGTTGGAAGCGTGTGTCGCAGCTGTTTGTACTATGGGTTATGCCGGCGAGGTGGCGTATAGCAGACTTAAAGAAATGGACGGAAACGCCACATATCGAAACTATATTATTGATGCAGTTTATAATATGACTCCGGAAATGTTGGGGAAAGGTGCAAAATATGAAGTGCGATAAAAAAACAATGCTTCTCTATGCTGTTACAGACAGAGCATGGACAGGCAGACAAAGTTTATACGAACAGGTTGAAGCTGCCTTAAAAGGCGGCGCAACCTGCATTCAGCTCCGTGAAAAAGATTTAAATGAGGAAGATTTTCTGAGAGAATCAATAGAGATGGCAGCTCTTTGTAAAAAATATAAGGTTCCGTTTCTGATAAATGATAATGTAGAAATTGCAATCAAATGTCATGCGGATGGGGTTCATGTGGGACAGAAAGATATGGAAGCTTCCCAGGTTCGACAGAGAGTTGGAAAAGATATGATAATCGGTGTTTCTGCCCATTCAGTAGAAGAAGCTCTGGAAGCCGTAAAAAGTGGTGCAGATTATCTGGGTGTTGGAGCGGTATTTTCAACTTCTACAAAATCAGACGCAGAAGTTCTGTCAAGACAGGTTCTTCGGGATATTTGTTCTGCTGTAGATATTCCTGTCGTTGCGATTGGAGGTATCAGTAAAACAAATATATCTCAGCTTTCCGGCACAGGAGTGGATGGTGTTGCTCTGGTCAGTGCGATTTTTGCAGCAGAGAATATCGAAGATGAATGCTGCATGCTTCGCAGGCTGTCGGAAGAGATGGTAAAGGGATGAATATAAAATGTGCGATTTTTGATTTTGATGGAACTCTGTTTGATTCTATGTTTATCTGGGATGAGATTGGAGAACGTTATCTTCGCTCCCTTGGAAAAGAGCCGAATCCGTCCATGCGTGAAGCCGTCAGAACGCTAAGCCTTTATCAGGCAGCTTGTTATTTGCGGAGAGAGTATGATTTGCCGCTTTCAACGGAAGGAATCATGAAAGGTATCAATCAGATGATTGAGCATTTTTATCTTAGTGAGATTTTACCGAAACATGGGGTTTGTGAGTTTCTGGAACATATGAAAAAAGCGGGGATTTCCATGTGTATTGCCACAGCTTCTGAACGGTATCAGATAGAAGCGGCTTTGAAGAGGTGTGGAATGAGTCAATATTTTGATGCGATTTTCACCTGCAGCGAAATCGGGCATGGCAAGGAGGAACCATTTATTTTTCGGCAAGCAATGGAGGTCTGTGGAGCTGAACGAAATACAACGGTTGTATTTGAAGATGCGTTTCATGCAGCTTTGACAGCAAGGAGAGATGGTTTTTCAGTAATAGCCGTATATGATGAAAGTGAGAAATATCAGGAGGAAATTCGCCGTCTGGCTGATTGTTATCTGGTGGATTTTGGGCATACAAAAGATTTTTGGGAGTTTATTTCCGGTTAGGTAAGATTATAGATGTAAGGTGTGTTTAAGAAGCAGAGATTTTAAGAAAGGAAAATGCAAGTATGAATTTAAAAACAGCATTGACGATTGCGGGAAGTGACTGCAGCGGAGGCGCGGGGATTCAGGCTGATCTGAAGACGATGATCATGAATGGAGTTTATGGTATGAGTGCTGTTACAGCGCTTACTGCCCAGAATACAACAGGAGTAAGAGCAATTCAGGAGGTTACGCCTGATTTTCTGGAAAAACAGCTTGATGCCATATTTGAGGATATTTATCCGGATGCGGTGAAAATCGGCATGGTATCATCAGGTGAGCTGATCCGTGTGATTGCTGACAGATTGAGATATTACCATGCAAATAATGTGGTAGTTGATCCTGTAATGGTAGCAACTTCCGGCTCTGCTTTGATAAAAAATGATGCGGTTCAGACTCTGATTAAAGAGCTGCTTCCAATTGCTGTTCTTGTGACACCAAATATTCCGGAAGCAGAAGTTCTCTCCGGTATGGCTGTTGAAACAAAAGAGGATATGCTCATTGCTGCAAAGAAGATTGGAGATGTCCATCATTGTGCAGTTTTGCTTAAAGGCGGTCACAGTATCAACGATGCCAATGATTTGCTTTATGAAAATGGCAGATTTCAGTGGTTTGAGGGAAAACGGATCCATAATTCAAATACACATGGTACCGGCTGTACACTTTCCAGCGCCATTGCCTCTAATCTTGCGAAGGGATTTATTTTGGCGGAAGCTGTTCGGAGAGCAAAAGACTATATTTCTGAGGCGCTTGCCGCGATGCTTGATTTGGGGAAAGGTTCCGGGCCTGTGAATCACGGGTTTGAGCTTCAGGGGAAATACGCGCAGAGTTTAAAGCAGTAATTAGAAAAACAAGGCGATTTTAATGGTTATTTTAAATCGCCTTATTTTTGAATAACTGGGGCAAGGTATCCACTGAGAACTATTCAGTTGTTTCAATCGAGTTCACGATGCTCATTTTTGCAATAGAACGCAAAGGGATAGCTGTTGCTGACAAGCAGGCCACAATAGATATGAGTGCCGCTTCGATAATTGGTAAATATGGAATAGAAACAAATTGTAGACGATTTGTTGTAGCGGCATTTATAAATATAGTGCAAATATATCCTAAGATACCGCCAATTATAGATGCAATCATTCCGTAATAAGCACCCTCCCACAAAAAAGTTTTGTAAAGACTGTTTGTGCTCATGCCGATTGCCCGCTGCATACCGATTTCAGCAATACGGGTGTGGATATTACTGTAAACGGTATTCACAATATTTAGTATTCCGATAAAACCAATAAAGAAGATAAGCCACCAGCATAACATGCTGATTTGCTTGAAACTTTCTTCAAGTTGTTTGGCTGTCTGCTGATAGGAAATCCAATGACTGCCTGTGTTTTTATCACACCAATTATCTAGCCATGTTTCGAATTGCGCATGATCCATCTGGGACTTTAAGGTTGGATAAACTTCCAAATAATAATTATTTATAATAATTATTTGCTGTCAGCAGGTCATATGTTTTATTACTGACTATTATCTGTACCCCATTTGTAAAGCCCTCGTTGTTAATTGTAACAGCCGTATTGGCAATACCCACAACGCGCAGCTTGTATTCATTAACCAGTATGGTATCGTTATACTTAAAGGAAGTATTTTCAAAATTTTCCCCCTCATAAGAAAATGGAATTGGATTTTTAACAATACATGCTGTTCCTGATAACAAATCAGCTTTATCTTGTTCTGATAAACTATTTACATAAGAAATTAAACGGGTATCATCTATACCTGCAATTTGAAAACTTTCTGCAGGTTGGAGTTTAAAGTCAAGTTCAATCGGAATACTTCCAGTCGCGTCTTGAGTATAAACAGATAATTTTGTTGTTGCTAAATTTTCCACCAGTTCGTTATTACGAATTTCAGATATGCTTTCCGGGGGAACTCCAATACCTTCATTTGTAACTGCATAATCGCCCAAAGTCATATCCCGTACATTTTTACTTGTATCAAGGAGTGACGTAAAACTTTGTAAGGATACAAAAACAGTAATACTCATAATTAATGAGAGGATAGTAATAACAGTCCTGCCGCGTCCGCGCTTTAAATTCAATCTTGCATAGTAGGATTCGAAATTACGAATGACTTTTTCTTTACGACCACGACGCTTTATTTTTATACTTTGCCCCGAAATGGCAACGGCAGGCGATACATGAGAAGCATATCTTGCAGCCGGAAATGCTGCTGACATTGAAAATAGCAATGTTATGGCTCCACTTACAAAATATAGAAGAAAGTTATCAGGTTTTGTTTCGTGAATTATCTGATTAAGTTCCATTGTACTGTTTGTCATAAATAAATCGGGATTTAGAACACCTGTGGCAGCGATTAAAATACCTTTTGCAGATAACGAGCCAATTAAAATACCAATAGGAATACCGATACCGCATAAAATTAAAAGTTGAAGAGAAACCAAACTGTAAATTTGCCTGCGTTCACTTCCGATAGCTCTAAGTGTTCCGTATTCTTTGATTCGTTTGGCTACAGCTATTTTCAAAATATTATAAATTACCAGGCCCGCTGCAAGCAGTACAAGTATGCCAACCATGATACTGGCAAGCGTCATAAAAGAAAAACCTGTATCCGTATCAGATTTTCCTGCTTCTCTGTAAGAAATACCAAGTGCGTCTAACAAAATCCAGTTATATTGTATATTTGAATTATCAATACCAAGACTATTTGCCAATTCGTCAACGATAGCTTGGAAGTGTAAAGTATCTTTTGTCTTGAAATCTGTCGAATAAAGTAAATAATTATCCGGCAAAACAGAAGCAGCCGTTCCGACACCTGCGACAGCATTTAAAGTTCCTGTAGAATACCCGATATAATTACTTTCTAATATGCCGCAAACGGTATAAGTGGCAGAGTAGGAATATTCGGGCAGTGTTCCGTCCATGCGGGATATTCGCGCTTGTAAGGTTATGGTATCTCCAATGTGGATTTTTTTACCTAAATATGGCAATGCGTTTTCTGGCAGTGCAATTTCAAATGGCAAAGCTGGCAATGTGCCTTTTTTTATTTTTTGGATAGCAGGATATGCGTATAAGGCATTTCCTGAGTATTCGCGTGTAAATAAGTTAAGACCGCTATTCCCGAGTTCAGTAATTCCGACGTTAATGAAACTGCCCACATCATAAAGCCGGTTATCATTTTCTAACTGCAGTTTTTCTTTTTCTTTGATTTGATGAAATGTGGCATAACGATCGCCATTTAGTGAAGAAGCTTGCTCTATTCTCATAGATTGTAAAATACCAAGAGATTGTTCGACAGCAGTTGTCATAATACTCGAGAGTATTACAGCGATCAGAATGAGTGCTGCCATCACTTTTTGTGCTTTTAACTCTTTGAAAGCGAGGGATAAATACGATTTCATTACACGCCCACCTCCGAAAGTTCTCCATCAATGATCGTAAATTGGCGGTCTGCCATCTCTGCAACACGGGGATCGTGAGTAATTACGACAAGGGTTTTGTTCATTTTTTTTCGAATATTGCAAAGCATTTTCATTACTTCATTCCCGTTTTTACTGTCAAGATTTCCCGTAGGCTCATCGGCGAAAATAATATCCGGCTTTGCGATCAAAGCTCTTGCAATAGCTGCTCGCTGCTGTTGCCCGCCGGAAAGCTCATTGGGTAAATGCGATAGACGGTTTTCCAACCCTAAGAGAGAGGAGAACTCTTGTAAATAGATTTCGTCGGGTTTCTTTTTGTCTAAAAGCAGGGGCATGATAATATTTTCGCGGGCAGTTAAAACTGGAAGCAGATTGAATTGTTGAAAAATAAATCCGATTTTTTGGCGGCGAAAAGCCGATAACGTCTTATCACTGCCATTATGAATATCGGTGTTGTCATAAAGTACCGTGCCGGAAGTTGGATTATCTAGACCGCTTATAATGTGAAGCAAGGTGCTCCTTCCGCTGCCGGACGGTCCCATTATGGAAATAAAGTCACCCTCGAAGATTGTCATAGACGCAGCCTTCAGAGCAGTAACCTTATTTTCGTTTGTACCATAGATTTTTGAAATATCGTTTACTTTAATTTGCATAAAAAATTCTCCTTATCGTTTTGTGATAAGGAGAGTATATAGGGTAAAAATCAAGAATTTCTCAAATTCTATTCTATTGTCAATTTTACGGAAATAGTTGCGCCTGCCTGATTGTTCTTAAAGGTAATATTACCACCATGTTTTTTACAAAAAAGCTCACAGGTATATAGTCCCATTCCAAAATGTCCCGTATCGTCATTTCCTTTTTGAAAAGGCTGTATACCATTTTTTATCAGTCTGTCTGGAAAGCCGCAGCCGTCATCTGTTACGGACAACAGTAATTTTCCGTCTGATATAGAGCAAAGAATATCAATGCGGGTTGCAGCAAAACGCAGTGCATTGGACACGAGATTTTCTACAATTTGAAATAAAACAGATTTATCAATCAGAATGTTCTTTTCGTATTTGACCGCGGCAAATTCTATCTGCTTTTGCTTCTCTTCACCAAGAAAGCAAAGCATATTTTTTAATTCAGAAATAAGACTGTCCCATTTTACAAGTTTTCGTTGGATAGCTATATCCTCCAATTTTTGAATGCTGCTCATTGTTTCTACATATTGCTCTATTCTATTTGTATATTTTTCAATTCGGAGTAGATTATCAGTAAACGGATTTGGAGTTACCGTAACATTTTCAATACTTTTGAGAGCTAATTTGACAGAGCCTTTTAGTACAGTAACAGGATTTCGTAAATTATGCGAAAATGCAGCATTTAATCGTTTTCTTTCTTCTGATTGCCGCCATAATGTATAATTGTTTTCCAGCAGTGTTTTGCGCATGGTTTCAAAAGCAGTACATAGTTGCCCGAATTCATCTTGCGTTTTTGTTTCAATCGTAAAATCAAGATTGTTTTCTATGATGCAGGCAGCACCTTCTGTAAGTATTCTCAGAGGATCTTTTAATTTCAGGTGGTAGAACATAGAAGCAGTGGCAAACAGCGCGATTATATAAATCAGGATTGGCAATACTATTTGCGCAAGAGAAATCATGGCTGCGATTAATACGGCTTGCGATGTTGATTCCTGTGGCTGGACAATGACGTGAGCAGAATCAACATCAATAGAAATTCCTCCCATTGGAGCAAGCTGAGAACGCAATTCTATACATATCCAAATAATAAGAAGAGACAGAATAAATGCAATCGTAATATTAATAAGTGTGATTGTAAATAATGCTTTCTTTAATTTCATCTGCTTTATCCGTTCCATTTATATCCCACCCCCCAAACCGTTTCTATGTAATTGTGCAAGGTATGTTCCGCAAATTTATTACGGATTTTACGGATATGCTCCATGATGGTATCGCTGTTACCAACACCTTCTAATCCCCATACTCTTTCATAGATCCGTTCTCTGTCAAAAATCTGACCGGTATTGGCAGAAAGTAATTCTATAATGTCAAATTCTTTTTTAGACAAAATAATGTGTTTTTGATGTATTGTAATTTCCCTTTTCGTATAGTCAATTACCATATCGCCAAAAAATCGTAAAGAAGATTGTTGTTGCTTGCGGTTTTCCCGCCTTAAATGGGCAGATACCCTTGCACCTAATTCATCGAGATCAAAGGGCTTTTGGATATAATCATCTGCACCAACAGAGAAACCTTTGATTTTATCCGCAGTTTCAATCCGGGCAGTCAAAAAAAGAATAGGGCAGGTGATATGTTCTCGAATATTTTGGCAGACTGTCAGTCCGTCAATATCCGGTAGATTTATATCTAACAAAATAATATCGGGCGTTTGTGCCATTTTTTTCATAGCATCACTTCCATTATGCGCAGTTATCACTTGATAATCCATTGTTTCAAAATAACTTTGTATGACAGCTACAACACCTGGCTCATCATCGACAATCATTATTTTTTTACTCATGTCTGCACTCCTTTCGTAAAGTCATATTATCCCACGTAAATCTCAAGAATTTCTCAAATTTTACCAGTATCATCATACTAAGATAACCGGATAATGACAAGTGCGAGATATATGTTTTAGATTGCAGGAGAAAGAGGCTATACAAAAGAGGCAAAATATCGTAAAATGCTTATAAGAACAAAAGATGACCATGTTTGTACAATATAAAAAACATGACCAGAAAGTTTCAGAAAAGAGGCATAGATTATGAACAGAAATAAAATTGCATGTAATTGTAAAAATATCAGTTACGGAAAAATAGAAGATGCCATTCTTAACGGGGCAACGACTTATGAGAAAGTGCAGGAACAGTTAAAGTTCGGTACAGGCTGCGGAGGCTGCAGAGAGTTTATTCGATATTTAATTGATGATATTCTGGAGGAAAGAGGAATTACACAAAAGTAATACAACCAATATAACTCAGAAATAATACAGATGAAAAGAGGAAATGAATATGGCGTGTACAACAATATTAATTGGAAAAAAAGCAAGCTATGACGGCTCTACTATTGTAGCCAGAAATGAGGATTCCTGTGCGGGAAAATTTGACCCGAAGAGATTTGCGGTTATGCTGCCCAAGGAACAGCCAAAGGTTTATAAATCTGTACTTTCTCATGTGGAAATTCCATTGCCGGAAAATCCCATGAAGTACACTTATATGCCCAATAATGATCCTTCGGAAGGAATCTGGGGTGCATTTGGTGTAAATGAGAAAAATGTATCTATGACTGCTACAGAAACGATTACTTCAAATGCCAGGGTACAGGGAGCAGATCCTCTCGTTCTTTATAAAAAAGGAGACGAACATACAGAAGAAACACCAGGTGGTATTGGTGAGGAAGATATAGTGACGATTACCCTTCCTTATATTACATCTGCAAGAGATGGGGTGAAACGTCTCGGTATGCTTCTGGAGACATATGGAACTTATGAAATGAACGGCATTGCATTTCAGGATGAAGATGAAATCTGGTGGTTTGAGACAATAGGAGGACACAACTGGATTGCAAAAAAAATACCGGATGATACATATGTTGTTATGCCAAATCAGTTAGGAATGGACTTTTTTGATTTTGAGGATGCTTATGGAGAACAGGCAGAGCATATGTGCTCTTTGACTTTAAAAACGCTTGTGGAAGAAGACCATCTTGACCGCCGCATGAATCCGGAAGAAATCTTTAATCCAAGAGATGCTTTTGGCTCTCATGATGACGGAGATCATATTTATAATACGCCGCGTGCATGGGCAATGCTTCGGTATTTTAATCCCCGTTCCTTTGTGTGGGATGGTCCCAATGCGGATTTTACTCCGGAAAGTGATGACCTTCCCTGGGCGTTTGTACCGGAAAGAAAAATCACGCTTGATGAGGTAAAGTGGGCGCTTTCCAATCATTATCAGGGAACACCGTATGATGTATACGGAAAAAGCTTTGACAGTCAGATGGCAGGAAAATACAGAGCAATCGGTGTGAACCGTAATAATGTGCTGGGACTGGTACAGATTCGTCCATATATGCCGGAGCCTTTAAAAGCAATTCAGTGGATTGCCCTTGGAAGCAATGTATTTAATGAAATGGTGCCGTTTTATACAAGAATTAATAAAACGCCGGCATATTTAGCAGGGGCCGATACAAAACCTACAACAGATAATTTTTACTGGACAAACAGAATCATTGCTGCTCTGGCAGACCCTCATTTTGGAGAAAATGCTTCTCATATTGAGCGGTATCAGGGAGCGGTGAGCAGTAAGGCTGCTGAGATGATAAAAAAATTTGACAGGGAGTTTCTGGAACAAAATCCAGAAGACGAAACAGCGTTTTTTGAAGCAGCAAATCAGGAAATATCGGATTTTGTACAGGAAGAAACAGCGGAGCTTCTTGATAAAGTTCTCTATACATCCAGCTGTCTCATGAAAAACGGATTTTCCAGAAGTGATGCCTGATGAGCAAGTTAAAGGAAAAAATTTTCGTTATTGACGATGATGTTTATATCGGAGATATGCTTGAGGAAGCTCTTCAAAAAGCGGGATATGAGGTTTCCCGTGCCTATTCCGGGACAGAAGCACTTCTCCTTCTGGAAAAAGAAATGCCGGATCTGGTACTTCTTGACCTGATGCTTCCGGGACTTTCCGGGGAGGAGGTTCTCTCAAAAATCAGAGAAATTCCTGTTATTGTAGTAAGTGCAAAGTCGGGGCTTGAGGATAAAGTAAATCTTTTGATGGACGGCGCCTGTGATTATCTTACGAAGCCGTTTGAAATCCGGGAGCTTCTTGCAAGGATTGCGGTGCAGCTTCGAAAAACAAAAGCTCCTGGAAATAAGGAGGAATTAAGAGTGGGAAATCTTGTTTTAGATTATCTGTCGCATGAAGTAGCTGTTTCCGATAAAAAGGTACGACTTACAAAAACAGAATTTGCCATTTTAAAGCTTCTTATGCAGAATCCCGGGCAGGCAATGGCAAAAACGGTTATTTTGGACAGAATCAGTGATGATACTCTGGATTGTACGGAAAGCTCTCTGAAGCAGCATATCAGCAATCTTCGCAGGAAGCTGGGAGAGGAAGAAAAAAAGGAATATATAGAGTCTGTGTGGGGAATTGGGTTTCGCCTTGTGGATGAAAAATCTTGACGAAATCTTTACCTTTTCCTGTCTGCTGTCTTTACTGTTTTTCGATAGACTGAGACTATCAAATGAAAGGAGACAGAAAGATGGAGTATTGTCTGGAAACACAGAACTTATGTAAAACATATAAAAGCACGAAAGTTCTTCATAATCTGAATATGAAAATCCCAAGAGGGGCTATTTACGGATTTGTGGGGAAAAACGGTGCAGGAAAAACAACACTTATCCGTTTAATTTGCGGATTGCAAAATCCCACAGCGGGAAGCTATAGTCTGTTTGGAGTAAAGCACACGAATGCAAAAATTTATAAAATGAGAAAGAGAATGGGAGCAGTAGTGGAAACGCCTGCTATTTATCAGGATATGACGGCAGAAGAGAATCTAAAGGAGCAGTTCCGTATGCGGGGGATCCCCTCTTATGAGGAGATTCCAAAGCTTCTCTCTCTTGTAGGGCTTTCTCATACCGGAAAGAAAAAAGCCGGAAAATTTTCTCTGGGAATGCGGCAGCGCCTTGGAATCGCAGTTGCGCTTTGCGGTAATCCGGATTTCCTTGTTCTTGACGAACCGGTAAACGGACTGGATCCCCAGGGAATCATAGAAATCAGAGAGCTTCTTTTAAAGCTGAACAGAGAGTATCAGATTACCATTTTGATTTCCAGTCATATTTTAGATGAGCTTTCTAAAATTGCCACCCATTATGGATTTATTGACAATGGAATGATAGTACAGGAAATCAGTGCAAAGGAGCTTTTTCGTATTTGCGGCAAATATTGGAAAATGAAGGTGACAGATACGAAAAAGCTATGTACAGTTTGTGATGCTATGGGGCTGGAATATCGGATTCATTCCAGACAGGAGGCAGACGTTTACGGAGAACTGGAAGTAACGGGGTTTGTAATGGCGCTTGCAGAAGAAGGATGCAGAACATTGTCTATACAGGAATTCGAAGAAGGGCTTGAAAATTACTATTTGAATCTTGTGGGAGGTGGAAGACATGTGTAATCTGATTTCTGCAGGATTTTATAAAATAAAGAAAAGCAGGGTGTTTTGGGCTGGGATGGTTCTGGTAAATATCTGGTCTGCGTTTTTGACAGTTCAGGCACATTTGAATTCTCTTGCTGAAACAATTCCGTATACTTTTGAAGATGGGCTTTTTGTCATAGAGACGATTATGATTCTTGTAATCGCTGTTTTTGTGAGTCTGTTTTTTGGAACAGAATACAGCGATGGAACTCTTCGCAATAAGTTAATTGGAGGTTATACAAGAGGTCAGATTTATGTTTCTCAGTTTATTGTAAATGCGGCTGCATGTCTGCTTATTTATTTTTCTTCTCTCCTGATTTCCGGGATTCTTGGTATTTTTCTTATGGGAGCAGAAGGCGTATCTGCGATGAAAATAGTTGTATATATTGTTGCGGGAGCTGGAATGTGCATAACAGATGCGGCGCTTTTTACCTTTCTTACTGTGAGTGTGGGCACCAAGGCGGGAGCTTCTGTGGCAGGACTTCTTCTGGGTTTTTCCCTTCTCTGTGGAGGAATGGTTGTTCACGACAAATTGTCACAGGAAGAATATATGTATATTCCGAAGACGGAGCAGGACGGAGATATTTCTGTCATAACGGAAGATACGGAACTTATGAAGATTCCCAATCCTTATTATGTTTTTGGAACAAAAAGAAAAGTATTGGAAATTCTTTTGGATATAAATCCTTCCGGACAGGCGGTGCAGCTTGCGGCTTTGAAACTTTCTCGTCCCGGTGCAGTGATAATTTATGATACGGTTCTGATTGCTGTATTCTGCAGTTTGGGAGTTTTTATATTTAAGAAAAAAGATTTAAAATAAAGGCGGTGAAAGAATGCTTCCCTGGATAATAAGCGCCGGATTTTTTCTGACGACAGCCGGACTTTTTATAAAAATCAGAATGATGCAGAAAAGTGCAGATGAAATCGGAAGAATATTCGGGGAGTGCCTTTTGGAGGATACGAATATGCAGATCACCGTTTCTTCAGGAGACAGGCATATTCGAAGGCTGGCAGCAGATATAAACAGAGAACTGAAACTTCTGCGGGCGCAGAGACGGAGGTATCAGCAGGGAGACAGGGAACTGAAAGAGGCAGTAACCAATATTTCCCACGATCTTCGAACGCCGCTTACGGCAATCAGCGGGTACCTGGAACTTCTGGAAGAGGAGGAAAAAAGTGAAGCAGTAAAGAGGTATCTTTTTTGTATAAAGAACAGAACGGAAGCAATGAAAGATCTTACAGAGGAACTGTTCTGTTACACGATTGTCCGTTCAGAGGAACCAAAAAAGAAAGAAAAAACAGATATTTCCAGTGTTTTGGAGGAGAGTCTTTTAAGCTTTTACGGGGCGATGGTGAGTAAGGGAATTGTGCCGGAAATTCAAGTGCCAGATAAGAAAATAATCCGAAATGTAAATAAGGCGTCTCTTGTAAGAGTATTTGGAAATATCATAAGTAATATGATAAAATACAGCGAAGGAGAAATGAAAGTGGAGCTTTTGGAAAACGGAGAAATACATTTTTCAAATAAAGCGCCAAAGCTTCAGACTGTGCAGGTAGAAAAACTGTTTGACCGCTTTTTTACAGTGGAAGACGCCCGTATTTCCACAGGGCTTGGTCTTTCTATTGCCAAAACCCTGACAGAAGAAATGGGCGGAAGTATCCGGGCTGAGTACAGGGAAGAAACGCTGACGATTTTTCTTATTTTTTAAGGCTTCATCTTTCCTGCCACTCTCTGGAGACGATATTCTCTGGGGGACAGCTTTTCTCTTTTCTTAAAAAAGCGTGAGAAGTAAAATGGGTCGGAAAAGCCAAGCTCTTCTGAAATTTTATTTATGTGACGATTTGTATAAAGAAGCAAAAGCCTGGCTTTTTGCATCAGCATCTGTTCCATATATTCCTTTAACCCAAGACCGGTATCCTGACGGAAGGTGCGGGAGAGAAGGTGTGTGGTCGTGTGGAGGGCGTTCGCGATTTCCTGTATGCGAAGTCCTGCCTGAAGATTTTCCGAAATATAGGTGATAGCTTCCCTCTGGCGGTAGTATCCCCGGAATTTATGAAGATACTGGCAGGTATCCGGGGAGGAGGATTCAAAAAAATCACAGATGATCTGCCAGAATATGGCTTTTAAATGAAGGAGTCCGAATAAGGATTCCTTTTTCATTTCCGCAAAGATGTTATCGAGTAAGGGCTTCTCAAAAGGAAGGGAAAGAATCGTATCAAGTTCTCCGAAAAGGTCAATGCCGGGAAGGAGCTCTGTATTAAAATGTACATAGAACTTACGTACCTTATCTGTGCAGCCGTAAGTATAGCAGGAGCCGGCAGGCACAAGGTACATATGTCCGGAGCGGAGAAGATTCCGCCCCTTTTCATTTTCCAGATAAATTTCCCCTTCCATAATAAAATAAAGGCGGTTGAAGGGGGAAGTCATGTGAGGATAATACCAGGAGCTGTCTCCTGTAAATACTGCATTTTCCCAGATCTGCAGGGATACAGAGTCCCATTCTGTATTTAAAAAGGGGTAAGCGTGAAAAGTCTGCATAAAAAAAGTCCATCTTTCCGTACAAAAATGCCATGTACATTATTTCTTTATTAGTATACTATAAAATCATCAAAAAACAAGAGACGAAAGAGAGGGAATGGCGTATGGATATGCGTAAATGGTTTAAGGAAGCACAGTACGGAATGATGGTGCACTGGGGACTTTATTCTCTTCTTGCAGGAGAGTGGAGGGGAAAAAGAAGCAACAGCTATGCCGAGTGGATCCAGACCTGCCTTCGGATTCCAAAGGCGGATTATGAGAGACTGGCGTCTGCTTTTAACCCCATTTATTTTGACGCGGAGGAGTGGGTAAAATTTGCAAAGGACTGCGGCATGAAATATTTCGTAGTGACAAGCAAGCATCACGAAGGTTTTGCCATGTACCACTCAAAAGTGGATAAATTTAATGTGGTGGACGCGACGCCTTTCGGACGGGACGTAGTGGGAGAAATCGCAGAGGCGTGTTATAAACACGGAATGAAGCTGGGACTTTATTATTCTCAGGATCTTGACTGGCATGAGCCGCACGGAGGCGGATATTTATCCGGACATATTCCATGCTCGGGAACAGCCTGGTGCAATGACTGGGATTTTCCGGAAAATGAGAAGAAGGATTTTGACATCTGCTTCCGGAATAAAATTTATCCGCAGGTGGAAGAGATTTTAAGAAATTACGGGGAGCTTTGCCTCATCTGGTTTGATGTTCCCATGACTCTGGAAGAAAAACACAGCCGCCAGATTTTTGAACTGGTAAAAAAATATCAGCCGAATTGTCTCATTAATTCCAGACTTGGAAACGGAGCTTACGATTATGTATCTCTGGGGGATAATGAAATTCCAAAAGAAATGCCGGAAAACACAGAATTTGATCCGGCTTTGATGAATGAGATTGACGGATTTAAGCCTTCTCCGTACGGTCTTTACGAGACTGCGGCAACTATGAATGACAGCTGGGGATACTGCGCGTGGGATCAGAACTGGAAGAGTGCAGGGGAAATCGCGGAAATTAAGAAAAAATTAAACGGAATGGGAATTAATTATTTATTAAACGTAGGGCCGGACGGTCTTGGAAGGATTCCGTCTGCAAGCCAGGAGATTTTAAGAGAGGTTGCGAAGACACTGTAAGAATCAATGTAAAAAGTACAGAGCTCAGGCGAGCCTGTACTTTTTACGTTTCGTGCTTAAACAGAAGGACGCCGGTCGGCGCTGTATACGGCTTCAATGTTTTCAATGGGAACGTCTCCCTCAAAGTTCTGGCTTGCCATAAGAATATAGCCGCCGTCATGGTGAAGGGAATTGATGTAATGAGCCGCTTCTTTTCGAACCTGCTTCGGCGTGCCGTTTGGCAGAAGATTCTGGGTGTCGATTCCTCCGTGGAATGCGATTTTTCCGCCAAATTCCTGATAGAGACTTTGTGGTTCCAGCCCTTCTACTTTCTGAAGGGGTTCCAAAACATCTACGCCGCAGTCAATAAGCTCCGGGATAATGGGGCGCACCGCACCGCAGGAATGCTGCTGATAAAAGGCATTGTACTTATGCGTAAGCTCTGTAAGTCGCTTTGTATTTTCGCGGAAAAATTCCCGCCACATATCCACGCTGAATAAAAGAGAAATCTGTGTGCCGTAATCATCGTGCGGGCGGATAATATCGATTTTTCCCTGCCCTGCTTCCAGAAGGCGTCTGTAATATTCCATCTCAAAATCTACCATTCGGTTCAGAAGACATTTTGCAGCTTCCGGTTCGTCTACCATAAGCATGAAAAATTCCGGCATATTCATAAGGAAGGTGACAATCTGGAACGGTCCTTCGTGTCCTGTGATAATCGCCTTATCCGGGTAGCGCTCACATTGCTCTTTTACAGAATCGTAGTCAAACCAGTCCGGGTCAGGGAATGGAAGAGCCAGGACGTCTTCTACTGTTTCTGCTCCGTGAAATGGAAAATAGGAAGTCATGGTGTAGGTGTCTATGTCTGTTTTATGAAAGGTTTCTTCAAAGCCCCAGTAGCTCTGGCGGACAAGCTGTCCTTTTTCGTTTGTGTATTCTTTCAGGGGCGGACCGATGTATTTGGGAGCGACTGATACAATATCAATCTGGAATTTTTCAAGAAGCTGGTCATAGTTTGAAAAGCCGTAGTGGTCCATTAATTTTTTCTGCACAGTGCCAACCGCTTCAAAGGCTGCCGGTACCCGGTCCGGTTTCTGAAAGCTTATGGCTGCGCGTACCCGTTCTTTTGATGTCATCATCTTTGAATCCTCCGTTTTTTCTTTATGATACAACAGAAAAAGAAAAGAAATAATTGAGAAACTGAACCACTTTATTGTATAAAACAGAACCTCTAATCGAATATAATTGACAAAAATATCCCATATTCTATAATCGGAGAGTAAGAGAGGAAAGGCAGGGGATACAATGGGAAAAGAAAAATGGGAGCCGGTTTTGAACTGGTATTTTGAGGAGGAAAAAGAGAATGCAGAAAAGTTTCTGTTTTCTGCTGTGAGGGCAGGCTGTACCTGCTGCAATGAAGATTTTTATGTGCAGCGGGAAAAAGAATATGCGTATTATACGGTTCATATTCTTCTGGACGGCTACGGATTTTTCCGGATTGCGGGGAGAGAATATTTCCTCAAAAAGGGCGATATATTTCTGATCACACCGGGACAGGCGCATATGTACTGCAGCCGCCTGGAATCAAAGCCTGTTCTTTTGTGGGCGGAGCTTTGCGGAGGAAGCTGCAGGGAAATATTCAGCCGCTTTTCCGCAGTAGGAGGCTATGCCCTCCAGAATATGGGAACAGAAAAAATCAGAGATAAGCTTCTTTGCCTTCTTTTAAACAGGAAAAATCGAGAAGAAAACAAGGGAAACCGGTACGAGGAGTCCGCAGAAATCTATGATTTTTTAATGTGCCTTCTGGAAATGGCGGAAAATATAAAAAAGCGTCCCTCTGATGCATTTGTGCAGGCAGCAGAATACATAGACAGAAATTTTACGGAAAATATCAGTATACAGAAACTGGCGGAAAGTCTTCATATCAGTCAGGGATATTTAAACAGGCTGTTTCGAAATGGTATGGGAGTTTCTCCTGTGAAATACATTACGATGAAACGAATGGAATATGCCTGTTATCTTTTGTGCACAACGGAACTGAGCTGCGAGAAAATAAGTGAAGCTGTAGGAATGTATGACAATGCTTATTTTTACAGGATTTTCCGGCGGGTGATGGGAATGACGCCTGTGCAGTACAGAAAACAGGGGAGGGAAGAAGATGAGGAGGTTTCGTAGTTTATCTATCCGAAAAAAGCTTCTGGCAGGAAATATCAGTATCATTTTTGTTATGATCGTTCTTCTTGGAATTTCCAACTATATGATTTCAAAAAAAATCCTGACAGATGAATCGCTGGATTTTTCCAAAAAAATAATAGATCAGCTTGGTCAGAATCTGGATTCCAGGATTAAACGTCTCAGTGAATTTACAGTGAAGGAATCTTTTGAAACAGATATATACAGGGCATTGAATCCTGTATATAAAGAGAGGATGTATGACAGGCAGAAAAGAATGCGCACATTCGGAAGTAATCTTATGGACTACAATAAAGAGATAGAGGTTGTTCTTGTAAGAGACAATGACGGCAGAGAATACCGGTATGCGTCATATCCCAGAAAAGCGGAGGACTATGAAATAGAGCATATGGTAGATGTTGAAAAAATAAGAGAACTTTATGGAAAAGCATACTGGATCAGATACGATGATTCTCTTGTATTTTTAAGCAGAGCTGTTTTTGATGAAAATACAATGGAGCAGGTGGGTATTGTTGCGATTGGCCTGAATACAGAATTTTTCCGGGATATATATAAGGATCTGACAAGTAAAAACGGAAATGAACTGTTTCTTTTTAACGGGGATTATCAGGTACTGGTACATACGGGAAATAAAGAAAACTCTGTAGGCGAAATGATTGTCAGCGCGCATAATTTTGAGGAAGATACAGAGCAGGAATTTTATTACAAAGATCAGAAATATATATTTACTCTTGCTAATCTCGGAAAAAATGAGATTAAGGTAATGAATCTTATCAATATAAAAAGTATTTCCGACCGTGCAGTACAGATGCTGAAGCCCGTATGGTATGTGGCGATTGCTGCTATCGTATTGGCTGTTTCTCTGTCGGTATGGCTTTATCGGGATATATGGGGAAAGCTTCAGAAACTTCTTGAGAGGATTCATGCAATGGAGGAGGGGCATTTTGCACAGGAAACTTCAGATTTTGAAAAAGACGAAATTGGGGTAGTCGCGTCTGCTTTTGACAATATGGCGCGGAAGATGGAAACGCTTCTGGAAAATATTACAGAAGAAAAAACACAGAAAAAAAGCGCGCAGCTAAAAGCAGTACAGTTTGAGTACGATGCTTTACAGGCAAAGCTCAATCCACATTTTCTCTATAATACTCTGGAAAGTATTAACAGTCTGGCAAAGCTGAACGGGGACAGGGAAGTGGCTGACTGTATTTCCCTTTTGGGAAGTTACCTTCGTGAAACAATAAGCAAAAAGAAAAAATTTGTACTTCTCGAAGAAGAAATGGAAAATGTGAAAGAATATGTGGAGCTTTCCAATATGTCATTTGGGGGAAGGCTTATTCTGTCTTTTGATGTAGATGAAATACTTTCAGAGGCAGTTGTGCCAAAGCTGATTTTGCAGCCTCTGGTAGAAAATGCGATTGTTCACGGAATTGAGCCAAAGGCAGGAAAAGGGCATATTCAGATTTTTTCCAGATGTGTGGGAAAGGATATGGAAATCGGCGTGTGTGATGATGGAATCGGAATTTCGGAAAAATGGCTTTCCGTGCAGAAGCTTTCCGGAGCAGAGGAAGATGAAAAGCATACGAAGGTAGGGCTTGAGGCAGTACACAAACGAATCCAGATTCTTTACGGAAGTTCTTACGGACTTTCCGTAGGAAGAAGAGAAGAAGGCGGAACAGTCGTATGCTTAAAAATGCCTATTTTATTTGAGGGGGAGGAGTGAGAAAATGAGTTACAAGGTTATACTTGCAGATGATAATCCGCTGATCTGTAAGTCTTTGAAAGAGACAATAGACTGGAAGAAATACGGCTGCTATCCGGCGGGAACCGCAGAGAATGGAACAGAAGCGCTGAAGCTTGCTTTTCAGATAAAGCCAGATATTCTTGTGACAGATATAAAAATGCCGGAAACAGACGGACTGGAGCTTGTGGAAAAGGTAAAAAAAGAATTTCCGGATATGGAAATTATTATGATTACCGGGTATCAGGAGTTCGAATATGCAAAACGGGCAATCGGTCTTGGCGTTCTGGATCTTGTTATGAAGCCCATTGAGAACAGGAAGCTGGAGAAGGTATTGGAAAGGGCAGTGCAGAAGCTGGAGGCAGCCAGAAATTTAAAAGAATCTTTTATCAGTATGAAAAAAAGAGATCTGATAAAGGATTTGCTTCTTCAGGGGACAGAACGGAAGATGACGGAGAAAGCTATAAAAAAACTGGGGCTTAACAGAGTAAATTACGGGATTGTCACAGGACGGGCAAGATGCTATGAAAAAGAGAGGCTTTTGCAGATAAATCAGATTGCTCCAGAAGCTTTCGCATTCATGTAAAAAATCTTCTCTGTGCTGTACAGAAGAGGTTAAGACTGCAATTCGGGGAAGAGGGAAAAATATGTTTTGCGGCTTCGCTGCTTGCCACAGACATAAGTAAAATGGGTGAAATTTACAGACAGACGGAAAAAACTCTGAACACCGGATATTTTTCAGGGACAGAAGATTTGCTTTTCTGCAGCGATACTTTTGGAATCGTAAGAGAGGAAACGTGGTCTCTTATGAGAGAACTGGATTCTTTTTATCAGACTTTGGAACAGGTTTCCGTGAGAAAAACAGACAGTGAAACAGATAAACTGGTGGAGGAAATTGTAAAAAATGCAGGTGGAGATGAATTTAAAATTAAATGTTTTTTAAGCGAGGCATGTATCACGCTGTATCGCCATTACAGAAAAATTCTTTCAGACAGTGATTCTGATTTCAGCGTGGACGGCATTCTTGACAGTGTGAACCGGATTGTAGATATTTCCCAGGGAAAAATATATTTAAAAAATATGACTTCTGCAATAAAAGAAGCATATATGAAAGAGGGAGAAAAGAAAAATCCGCTTGCTGTACAGGCGATGGGATATATGAAAAAACATTACAGAGAAAATATAAGCCTTACTTCTATGGCGGAGGAGCTTTCTGCTAATCCTTCTTATTTAAGCAGGCTTCTGAAAAAAGAAACAGGCCGTAATTTTACCGATATTTTAACAGGTGTGCGGATTACCGCAGCAAAGAAATTTCTGGACGAGGGATACAGGGTAGCAGAAGCCGGGGAAATGGCAGGGTACAGTGATTATGTCTATTTTTACCAGGTTTTTAAAAGACAGGAAGGGATTTCGCCAAGCGATTATAAAAAAGGTAAAAAAAACTAATATTTTGTAAAGCAGATAAAATATAGTTTCCTGCATATCGCTGCTATAATAAAAATACAAAAAATAAGGAGGGAACGAATCATGAAAATGAGAAACAAAATTTTATCTTCTATGTTATGTTCGGCAATGGCGGCATCGCTCCTGATGACAGGAATGAATCTTACAGAGGTGAAAGCAGAAGAAGAAAAAGAGGTGGTCACTCTTTTTCACCATATCGGTGAAGAAGCGGCAAGAGAGACACTGGAAAAACTGATTGCAGCTTTTGAGGAAGCAAACGAAGGGATTGAAATTGAAGAGCAGGGAATTGATTTCAGCCAGTATGATACCATGTTAAAAACAAAACTGGCAGGGGGAGATGCTCCGGATCTGATCATGGGGCGTCCGAAAATGTATGCGGACTTGATCCGTGCGGGACATATTGAGCCGCTGACAGATGAAGAGTTCATCAAAAATGTGGAACCGGCGGCTCTGGAGTCTATGAAGGTTGACGGAGAAATTTATGCGATTCCTACGAATCAGGGCGGTATGGGAATTTTCTATAATAAAAAGGTTTTTGAGGACAACGGAGTGGAGATTCCAAAAACTCATGAAGCTCTTCTGGAGGCTGCAAAGAAATTCCAGGACGCAGGAATTACACCGTTTGCACATGGATTCCAGGAAAGCTGGATGTCACAATGTGAAATCCAGAGTGATCTTTACGGATATGCCCTGCAGAGCAATCCTATGATGTTTAAGGAAATTGCGGCAGGAGAAAAGAAATTTGCAGATTATCCGGAGTTTAGGGAGTGCGTACAGCGAACTGCCGACAGACTTGCTTTTGAGGGCGGGGACGATTTTGGAACAGATGCCGCAAAAGCAAGGAACATGCTGATCAACGGTGAAGCGGCAATGCTTGTAAGCGGAAACTGGGAAATTTCTGAATTTGTCAATGCGGGAGTAGACGATCAGATCGGATTTTTTGCAACACCGAATACAACTGATGACCAGCCTGTACTCGGACTTGCTCCGGACGGCTGTTATATGATCACTTCTCAGTCAGAGCATATTGACGCTGCAAAGAAATTTATTGAGTTCCTTACAACTCCGGAAGGAGCTGCGATTTTAAATGAAAAAGGTTATGATATTCCCTGTGCAGCAGAGGTAGATACCACAAATCTTTCTCCGATTGTTCTTGACTTTATTGATATTCAGAAAAATGGAAAAGTATATAACTACGAGACAGAGGATATTTTTTCCGGACAGTATGACGCAACCTTCCGTAAATGGCAGGAGGAATTTGCAGCAGATACAGAGCGTGATGTAGATGCCATGATCGAACAGCTTGACGCTGAAATCGCGGCAATTCAGTAAGCGGATATAGAGGAAGGGAAGTGGAAAAATGAAACTGAGGGCAAAAAAACAGGCGGCAAATTTTATGTTTCTTGTTCCGGCTCTGATTTTGTTTGGCTTGATCGTGGTGTATCCTTTTATTAAGGGGGTTCGCATTTCCCTGACGGATTGGGACGGGTTTTCGCCTATTTATCATTATGTGGGGCTTGAAAATTTCAAAAGAATTTTAAAAGACCCCAGTATTAAAGGACCGATTTTAAATTCGCTTTTTTACACAGTGGTAACAGTCGTTGTAAACAATCTGGCTGGTCTTGGTGTGGCAGTTGCCCTTAAAAAAGATAACAGAAGAAACCGGATTTTCCGAACCTGTATTTTTATGCCCTTTGTTTTAAGCCTTGTACTTACCGGATTTATATGGAAGTACATATACAGTGATGTATTTTATGGGATTTTCGGAATTAAAAGCCTTCTCGGAAACAAGGATACCGTTATGCTTGGTATTTGTATTATGGCGTCCTGGAGAGATATTGGATATGCCATGTTGATTTACCTTGCAGGACTTCAGGCAATTCCGGACACTTATTATGAGGCTGCTAAAATTGACGGAGCAAGTTCTTTTAAGAGATTTACAAGAATTACAGTACCGCTTCTTGCTCCTGCATTTACTGTCAATGTAACTCTGTTTCTTGGCTGGGGGCTGAAAATATTTGATTATGTTATGGCGGCTACAAACGGAGGACCGGGAAGAGCGTCAGAAACCTTTGCCATGTATGTATACAACTATACATTCCCCTATAACAGAGCTGGTTACGGGCAGGCAGCAGCGATTCTTATGATGCTGGCAATTTTCCTGATTTCCGGTGTGGTATCTACAATACTGAGAAGAAAGGAGATAGATATGTGATGGAAGCTGCGAAAAAAATAAAAACAGCCGGAGAAATTCTGCTGAAAATGCTGCTTGTAGCTGTATTTATCATGCCTTTCTACATTGCAGTTGTATATGCGCTGAAATCTCCGGAGGAGACAATGAAAACAGGACTTGCCTTTCCAAAGAAATTTTACTGGCAGAATTTTACAGAGGCAGTTGAAGTATCAAATTTCTGGAATGCGGCAAAAAACAGTCTGATCATTACGGTAGTGAGCGTTGTTGTACTTATGGTAGTGTGCAGTATGGCGGCTTATGTGATCGCGAGAAATATGCGCTCCCGGTTTTTTCAGTCCTTTTATTATGTGTTTCTGGCAGCTATGATGCTCCCTTTCCAGGTGGTGATGCTGCCGCTGTATGTAGAGCTTCGTGACATGAATCTTTTAAATACGCGCCTTGGCATGATTCTTACGATATGCGGATTTCAGCTTGCTTATAATATATTCGTGTACGTGGGATTTGTCAGAAATATTCCCATAGAGATGGAAGAGGCAGCCTATATTGACGGTGCGGGGAAGTTCTATACTTTCTGGAAAATCGTATTTCCGCTGATGAAACCGATTGTATCTTCCACTTTGATATTAAATGCACTGTCTGTATGGAATGACTTTCAGATTTCCCTGATCATCGCGCAGAAAGAGGAGGTAAGAACCATTCCGCTGACCCAGTATTTTTTCTTCGGGCAGTACAGCATTAAATTAAATATGGCATTTGCAGCTTTTGTACTGGCAATGATCCCTATTTTGCTTTTGTATCTGTTAATGCAGAAGCATATTATCGGAGGTGTGATGTCGGGAGCTGTGAAGGGATAGAAAAAGGAGGCGTTCGCCTCCTTTTCGTCTTTCCATTATATTTTTTCGTAATAGCAGACGTCTACGGCAAAAATGATCGCGCCGCCCACTTCAATTTCTTTTTTTGTTCCTCCGTACCAGGCAGGGAAATAGCTGCCCACAGCACCGGCAGAGTAATTGATGCAGGGAACATCATATTCTACTTTGTGGCGTTTGCCGCATACACGTTCAATTCTGGAGGTAACATCTTTTAAATTTTCGTCTTCTGTGCAAATCATAAGCGTGGTGTTGCCCCGTTTTAAAAAACCTCCTGTTGTGGAAAGCTTTGTTACCTTGTAATCTGCTTTATTCAGTTCTTCTACAACACTTTCTGTATCATCTTCATTAATAATGGCATAGATTAATTTCATGTGTCTGTCCTCCTGAAAATTCTGTTTGAACGAATTATACCACAAATTATAAGAATAAGATATAAAAATTGTCTTAAAATATGGCGTATCCGGGCAGTTTACTGAATTTTTTGATTCCGCTCTGATGTTGGCAGCTATGAACAGATATTATTTAAAACATTTACTGCATGGTGTATAATGATGTGCTTTCGCGTAAGATAAGTCCACCTTTCTTGCTTTTGCAGGATTCATCTTACCGCAGTTAGGTATTTTGTGGTATTTACTTCCTGTTGCAGAAAGCCAGACGGTAGTTTGTGTTTTGGATTTGACTGTGAGTTTGCATTTATAAGAAACACCATTTATTTTCGCGGTGATATAGATGGTTCCGGGCTTTTTGGCAGAAATCTTTCCGGATTTACTTACCGCAGCAATGAACTTATTGCTGGAACTCCATGTTGCCTTACGCGTTGTTCCGGAAAACTTTAACTGGTAAGATTGTCCGGTATAAAGTGACAGGGAAGTCTTATTTAATTTTGGTTGTTCCACTTTTATCTTGTATGTCCATTTGATCTTTTTATACTTTCCTGTGATTGTTGCAGAGCCTTTTGCTTTTGCAGTGATCAACCCTTTGGACGATACGGACGCAACTTTTGAGTTGCTGGACGAGTACGTCATTTTAACAGGCGGCTTAATAGTTGTTTTTTGTCCTTTTACCATAGTCAGGCTTTTGGTTTGATTTTTTACTTGTACAGAGGCCCTTGTAGTGGAAGCGGCGTTGACTTCGACAGGATCATAAAAATATGTTGGCGAAGTACAAAGCATAAATACGGCAAGAACCAGAGAAAGTAATCGTTTGTTTTTTTTCATGGTAAAAATCCTCCTTTGTATAAAATAATTTTTTCTGCTGTACGAATCATTTTATTGCCTGGTTTTAAATTGATGTTACCATATAGTTTCGGAAAGAGCAACAAAAACCCCGTAAAACCGAAGCTTTACGGGGTAAATGATATATTATCGAAGAAATAAAAAATGCGGAAGATGGGACTTGAACCCACACGAGCGCATTGCTCACAAGATCCTTAGTCTTGCTCGTCTGCCAGTTCCGACACTTCCGCATATC
>OLRL01000452.1_pt1 | contig 29036 bp, 33 predicted proteins | sample 1643201 | NCBI WGS metagenome assembly OLRL01 (sample SAMEA3136649, study PRJEB25190) | human gut metagenome | biome: human gut; feature: human-associated habitat; material: faeces | place: Austria | collected 2013
GACGGATATGTATTTATGAACTAATTGTTCTTTTTCAGTATACTACATCAGGGAAGGGAGAACAAGTGTTTCTTTTATACTATAGAGATTTTTTTGAGCAGATATGCTCAGATGTGCAATTCATCTCCCCACCTGAAGAGGTGGGAGAATTCTTGCTACATTTGTTAAAGATATTAAAGGGTTGCGGCTATAGAAATCAGGCCCCAAAGCTGAGACATTCTCTCAATGAATTTCCCGACCGATCCATTCCATGATCACATTTACAATATATTCCTGCTCCGCTTCTGTCAATTCCCGTCCTTTCGGAATATGATGCCATTTTTCCAGACATCCCCTGCAACAGGTAGCTGTGGCATGCTGGGCTACAAAAACCGGATGCCCTCTCATCGGTGTCTGTTTTCCATCATTTGGTATTTCTGCCGGTGCAAGACGCTTTCTGATAAAATCACAGGCATGCTCACGTACTTTCTCCATTCCCTTTTCTGATACATAACTCCGATCGTTTGCCTTCAGGGAAAAACTGCTTCTGAACTTTGACTGCGACAGACGTTTCCAGAGATTTCCCTCATAAACTGCCGGTGTCTCACATACCATAGAAGGCTGGATGCTGCCCTTATAGACGATCATCTTCTTACTGTCACTTCCGTTCTCATTTGCGGTCTCGTCTACTGCTTCTTTCAAAAGCTGTGCCTTCACTTCCTGTGCTTCTTTGCTGTCCGGCTGCAGACGTCTTGCCAGACATGTATTTCTGCCAGTTGTCGTTTCATTTTTTATCGCATAATACACAGCTTTCTTCTCTCCGACAAGTACCAGGATCTTTTTCGCCCTGGTCACACCCGTATAAAGGAGATTTCTCTGCAGCATGACAAAATGACTCATGGTAAATGGCATGACAACGATTGGATATTCGCTTCCCTGGGATTTGTGGATCGTCACTGCATAGGCAAGCGCCAGTTCGTCCAGCTCTGTCACATCATAGACTACTTTCCGTTCATCAAACAGAACTGTCAGTTCCCGTTCTTCCACGTCAACTTTTGTGACAGTCCCAATATCTCCGTTAAATACTTCCTTATCGTAATCATTCCGGATCTGCATCACCTTATCCTTCAGCCGGTACTGTGTGCCGCCTCTCCGCAGAAAGATCTTTGACGGATTCATGGCTTCCTGCAGCACCTGGTTCAGATTTACTGCCCCACATTCGCCTCTCTGCATCGGAGTCAGCACCTGAATATCCTGCAGTGGATCTACATGATAGTATCTCGGCAGGTTCGTCTTACAATATTGGACGATAGTATCCACCACTTCCTGATTACTCTCTTTGGTGGCAAAGAAAAAGTCGGCATCTTTCCCACCTCTCATATCAATGCCTTCCCCTCTATTGATCCGGTGTGCATTCATGATGATCCGACTTCCCTGTGCCTGACGGAAAATCCGTGTCAGACGAACTACCGGAACACATCCGGAATCAATAATATCTCTGAGAACATTGCCCGCTCCGACACTTGGTAGCTGATCAATGTCGCCTACCAGAATCAGAGACATCTGCTGCGGCAATGCTTTTAAAAGATTATACATCAGCATAATATCGATCATGGAACATTCATCCAGTATCAGCACATCTCCTTCCAGCGGATGTTCTTCATTTTTCTGATAGCCTTCCGGAGGTTTATATTCCAATAACCGGTGAATCGTTTTTGCTTCCATTCCAGTTGCTTCTGACATTCTCTTTGCTGCTCTTCCAGTCGGTGCAGCAAGAATGATCTGACATCCAGCCTGCTTATATGCAGAAATAATTCCCAGAGTTGTTGTAGTCTTTCCGGTTCCAGGTCCACCGGTCAGCACCATGACCTTAGAAGAAACTGCTGTCTTTACCGCCTGCCACTGAATCTCGTCATAAGTAATTTCTGATGAAGCTGCTACTTTCTTCAATATTTCTTCCGTATCCTCAGATTTCTTCTTTCCACAGGACATCAACCGAAGCAGCCGTTTTGCACAGCCACTTTCTGAAAAATAATATGGGGGCAGATAGATTGCTTCCCGATCTTCTGCTTTATCTCTGATCACATCATTCGTGCGGATCATCTCATCCAAGGTGATCTCCAGCTCCGGTTCTTCCACTTCCAGAAGTTCCTTTGCCCTTCCAGTCAGCTGTTCTCTTGTTGTATAACAATGACCTGCTTCTGCCAGCTTATTCAATGTATAAAAAATACCACTGCGCAGACGGACAAATTTACCTTTGTCAATCCCCATCTTCTGTGCAATGGAATCCGCTGTCTTAAATCCAATTCCCCAGATGTCATCTGCAAGCCGGTATGGGTTCTCCTTTACGATCGCAATGCTCTCACTTCCATACGTCTTGAAAATCTTTGTCGCATGAGAGGTGCTGACCTCATGACTCTGCAGAAAAAGCATGATATTCTTGATCTCTTTCTGCTCCTGCCAGCTTGTTTTGATCCGGTCTACACGTACTTTTCCTATACCTGATACTTTGAGCAGTTCATCTGGTGTCTCTTCAATAACATCCAGTGTATCCTTCCCGAATTTTTCCACAATTCTTTTTGCAAACTTTGGACCAACGCCCTTCACCAGACCGGAACCAAGATATTTTTCGATTCCATATACTGTAGCAGGAAGTGTCTCCTCAAATTTCTCCACCAAAAACTGCCGCCCATATTTGGCATCCATCTTCCACATACCTTCCAGAGACAGCACAGAACCAACATGGGTATCCGGCATCGTGCCAACTACTGTGACAAGATCACTGTAATTCTTCACCGCACATTTCAGAACCGTGTAGCCATTGTCGGCATTCTGATATGTAATTCTTTCAACTACACAACGTAAGTGCTCCATGCCCGTCTCCTTCTCTCATGAAATTTCTTCTCCTTTTGTACATTCTGTGTTTCTAATGCGTGACTTATATTGCGGATATTCAGTAATAAACCGCTTAATTACATTGGCATCATTCCAGTAATGCATTGGAAAAATGACATTGCAATCTACATTTTTAAGGAAATACAGGATCCCGTCAGCATAGTGATCTCCCTGTCTCGGATCCAAGGGAACAAATGCAGCGTCAAAATGCATACCCTTGATTTTCCTGATCGCCGCGCGATATGCTGAAGTAAGTCTCTGGTTATCAGCTTTCGACCCACCATCCCAATACCAGTCGTTTAAATCACCGGCATGATAAATGGTACCTTCCTTTGTTTTGACAATAAATGCGACACCACTATCGTTAGATAGCAATGTATCAACTTTGGTTTCATTATCCAAACTATAAGCTTGATCATGATAAACATATGTGATCTTCATATCCGACAAATGATTCCTTTTTCGTATATCATTCGCCAGGATTGCCTGATAAGTCATTCCCATATCATCAAGGATCCCAAAAATTTGTGGGTTAAAATGATCCTTATGGAAGTGACTGCAAAAAACGATCACTTCTTTCTCCTTGTCAAGATTCGGTAATTCACCCTTGTAATAATCAAAAATATAGTAGCAGTCTCTGGTCTCAACCAAAAATCCACTGTGGTTAATGTAAGTAATTTTCATAATATCACCTATATAAATTAACGCCGGTACCGGATAGCAAATCTTTCTTTGCCATGTTTATTTTTCCTTTTTCGAGCGTTTGTAAATTTCACGACAACAGCATTTCTAATGCAGATTTTATCGTATTTTTTAGATTCCGTCCATCCTTTATCCACAGCTGGTAGAAAAATGTGAAATGATACTTTTACAAATTCTATTACTTGTTGTTAGTTCATAATTTATGTATAATCCTGTCTTTGACAGTCCTCTTTCACAGTGTTAATATCCTGCGCCAGTGTCCGTATTTTTCAGGATCTTAATAAGACGGCTTGTTCCAAGACGCTCTGCGCCAAGACTGATAAATTTTTCTGCATCATCGAAAGATGAAATTCCACCTGCTGCCTTAACTTTTACATCTTTTCCAATATATTTCTTCATCAGCTCTACATCTGCAAAAGTTGCTCCCGCTGTAGAAAATCCGGTAGAAGTTTTGATAAATTCTGCTCCTGCATTTGTAACGATCTCACACATTTTAATTTTCTCTTCTTCGGTAAGAAGGCATGTCTCAATGATGACTTTGAGGATTCTTCCATCACAAGCTTCATGGATCGCACGAATCTCATTCTCTACTTCCTCATATCTTCCATCCTTTAAAAATCCGATGTTAATAACCATATCGATTTCTGAAGCACCATTTGCAATGGCGTCTTTTGTTTCAAATACCTTTACAGCAGTTGTATTATATCCGTTCGGGAAACCGATCACTGTACAAATCGGAAGTTTTCCCTCTACATATTCCGCTGCCTGTTTTACATAAGCAGCCGGAATACATGCAGATGCAGCCTCATATTTCATGGCATCATCCAGGATTCCTCGAATATCATCCCATGTCGCAGTCTGTCCAAGTAATGTGTGATCCACCTTTTTTAATATATCTTTTTTATCCATTTTACCTTCCTTTTACTTCAGCTCATCCAGAAGAGAACTTCCAATTGTTCCCTCCGGCATCTTAACTTCAAAATTATCTGCGATCGTTGCACCGATTACTGCAAAAGTATTCTGATCTTCCAGTTTTCCGTATCCCTCCATAGATGGAGAATAAGCAAAAAATGGTACTTTTTCTCTTGTGTGATCAGTTCCTGTATGCGTCGGATCATTTCCGTGGTCAGCTGTAATGATCAGAAGGTCATCCTCACAAAGCTCATCAAGAAGTTCACCAAGTTTTACATCAAATCTTTCAAGTTCCTCTGCATATCCCTTTACATTGCGTCGATGTCCCCAAAGAGCATCGAAATCTACAAGATTTACAAAACAAAGCCCCTCAAACTCTCTTTTCGCAATGTCAATTGTCTGCTCCATTCCATGAACAGAGCTTTTTGACTTATTGGACTCTGTCAGTCCCTCGCCGTCAAAAATATCAAAAATCTTTCCAACGGAGATCACATCATAACCTGCATCCTTCAATGCATTAAGCGCAGTTTTTCCGTAAGGCTTCAGTGCATAATCATGGCGGTTGCTGGTACGTTTGAACTCACCTTTTTTCTTGCCAAGGTAAGGTCTTGCAATAACACGTCCGACTTTCCACTCATCCCTCATGGTGATATCACGGGCGATCTCACAGCAGCGATACAGTTCATCCAGTCCGAAAGTCTCCTCGTTTCCGCAGATCTGCAATACAGAATCAGCAGATGTGTAAACGATCATATGACCGGTAGCGATTTCTTCCTCAGCCAGTTCATCCAGGATCTCTGTTCCGCTGGAGCTCTTGTTTCCAATTACTTTATGTCCCGTTCTCTTCTCAAGCTCATCGATCAGCTCTTTTGGAAATCCGGTCTCTGTAAAAGTCTTAAACGGTTTTGTGATGTGAAGCCCCATCATTTCCCAGTGTCCTGTCATAGTATCTTTTCCGGTACTGGCTTCTTTTAAAAATGTATAATAACCCATTGGTCGCTCCACTGCTGCAACCTGTTTCAACGGATGAAGATTTGCAATTCCAAGCTTCTGAAGGTTTGGAATCGTAAATTCATCTACATTCTGGGAAATATGTCCCATAGTATCTGTTCCTTCATCCCCGTACTGGGCTGCGTCCGGCATTTCTCCTGCCCCAAAGGAGTCTATTACAATAGTAAATATTCTCTTATATTTCTTCATAATTTTTGTCTCCTTTCTGCTGTCTTACTTATGGATCTTACATATTTACAACAACTTTTGTTACTAATTCCTTGAAGGATTTCGCTACGCGGTCTGCTGTTTCCTGCACTTCTTTATGGTTAAGCTCTTTTTGAGAAATTCCTGCTGCCATATTTGTGATGCAGGAAATTCCACAGATTTCCATTCCCATGTGTCGGGCAGCCATAGCTTCGCATGCGGTGCTCATTCCAACTGCATCTCCACCCCATCTCTGTGCAAGTCTTACTTCTGCAGGAGTCTCATAATTTGGTCCTGTAAACTGTACATAAACACCTTCCTGAAGTTTGATGTCACATTCTTTTGCACATTTGCGGATCACATCCTGAAGACGGCGGCTGTATACCTCACTCATATCCGGAAATCTGGTTCCCAGCTCATCCATGTTCGGTCCTATCAGAGGGCTTGGAACTCCCGTTGTAATGTGATCTGTGATCATCATGAAATCTCCCGGTTTATAGGAAGGATTAGCTCCTCCTGCTGCATTGGTGAGAAGGATTTTTTTCGCACCGAGCATTCCCATAAGACGCGTTGGAAGAACAACATCTGACATTGCGTATCCTTCATAATAATGAACACGTCCCTGCATGATTACAACCGGTGTTTTCTCCACATACCCAAACACAAAACGTCCCTTATGTCCTTTTACAGTAGAAACTGGAAATCCCTCTATATCTGTATAGTCGATGGTCTGTTCAATCTGAATTCCATCCGCAAAATCTCCAAGTCCGGATCCAAGGATCAGTGCAACTCCTGGTTTGAAATCAATTTTCTTTCTTACGCTTTCCAGGCATGTCATTAATTTTTTATACATGATTACTTCTTCCTTTCTTTTGGGTGTTGTCATTATATTTATGCTTTTTTCATAAAGGCAATTCCTCTGCAATGGTCTTTCCAATGCCCTGAGCGCCTCCCGTCACAATCACTACTTTATTGTTAAACTCCATATAAAATCCTCCCCAAAAATCCGCTTTCTATTTCTGTTGCCACAACATTGTGTATTCTTTTTCACCAGTAGCATCATCGAATCCTTCGCATTGAATATCGAACCCTTCTCTTTGGTAAAAAGAGATGGCTCTGGCATTCTTCTGGTATACGTTTAATCGTAATCTAGCTTTTTTATTCTTGATATACTCTAATAAAAGTTTACCTATACCACATGACTGCATTTCATCAGAAACAAAAATACCTTCCATGTATTCGTTACTTAATCCGACAAACCCCTGAATCATTTTATCATCTTCATACACATAGACTTCCGCCTGTAACATCATTTCTTTCACTAATTCATAATTACTTGTGCTTCAAGTACATCCTTCATATAAGAACTATCCAGGCCTTTCCCAATCTGAGAATCCCATTTGAAAATCAGATCATCCTCAAAAGCATCCGGCTGAATACTCTGCTTTATTATACCTTATGGGAGAGGGTTTGTCATTGAAATCTCCAGGAAGCAAGCGTGGCAAAGACACCCGAAAGTAACGATAGCAACAAAAAAACAGTTCCGGACATACTGAGGTTAATCAGTGTATCTGAACCTGTCTTTTCTATGGTCTTTCCAATGAATAGCTGGGCTGGCTTTTCCTTGGAATGGATTATTTAATTGTAAAAAATTCCCGTGAAATGCTTTATAAAATAGGTAATTTTACAAAGTCTATTACTTGTTGTTAATTCATAATTTATGTATAATAAAATTAATATAAGAAATACACGCTCAGCATGCGGCCTGGAACATAAATAATCCGCGAGTTTAGCGATATACGAGGAGGAAATTCTCATGGGTAAACAATCCACCAGGGAAAACAAAACAATTTACCAGCTTTGCCGAGAAGCGGCAGGACTTACAAGAGCAGAGGCCAGTGAAAAAATGACTGCTGTCTCTGATTCAAAAATTGAAAAATTCGAATATGAAGCACAAGAACCAACGCCTTATGATATCCTCCAGATGGCAGATGCCTATAAAAGACCAGATCTTTGCAATTATTATTGCTCTCACAAATGCGAAATCGGCTATCGTTATGTTCCAGAAATAGAAATGACCGATCTGTCAAATATCATTTTGGAGACAATTGCCAGTCTAAATGAAATCAATCCTCTTACCGGTCGTCTGATTCAGATTGCCCGTGACGGTAAGATCAGCGATGATGAAATGAAAGATTTTGCTTATATCAGTAAAAAACTTGATGAAATTTCTTTAGCCATAGACTCCTTGAATCTTTGGGTAGATAAAACAGCTGGAGAACAGGAGCTCAATCTTGAACTCTTAAATGCCGAAAAAGAAAAATTAAAATAATCCATAACACCACGAAAGGATTACGACTATAGAATAACACCAACCGCAGTCAGTGTCTTTAAAGTTGAATTAATCTATAGAAACTGCTATCATATTTTTATCAGAATTTTCCAAGTAAAGGAGGACATGAGTGGATCATGAACGTAATGCCAATTTCCGAAATCATCGAAAAAGTAACCATGATTTGCAAAAAAAATAATGTAAAGCGCCTTGATTTATTCGGTTCCTTCGCCACAGGCACTGCGACCCCCACCAGTGATATTGATTTTGTAGTATACGGCTGTGATAATCTAATGCAGTTAGAAGATGATCTTCTGCAGATTGAAACGCTAAGGAAAATTGATATTTTTGACTTTGACAGTATAAAAAATGAGTATTTATTGGAGGATATAAAAAAATATGGAAAACAAATTTATTAACCTCTATAACACTTTCTGTAAAAGTCTCTCCAATCTTGCAAAAAGCAAAACAGCCGACCCCAAGACCGATTTTGTTCTCGAAGGAACTGTTCTCAATTTCAGTCTTACTTTCGACATCTCCTGGAAAGTTATGAAAGATATTCTGATCAAAAAAATGGGAATTCTTGATTTTGCAGTTGGCTCTCCACGCGAAACTCTGCAGCAGGCATTTACCAATGGTATTATTGATGATGACACCTGGCTGCAAATGCTGAAATCCAGAAATCATTTGTCTCATGATTACGATGGTACTTTCGCCGCAGAGAAATTTCAGGATATTATAAATATTTATTATCCTCTTTTTGAAAAATTCAAAAACGATGTTGCGAAATACTATAAACAGTAAACTGTGTTTTGTAGAAGAATGTTAAAACTGGCGGTCATGATTATATATCTTACCATGACCGCATAAAACAATATATATTAGTTAAATAAGAATTATTCAGCATACGATCGGATAGTCCGCAAATAATTCTCTGACATTTTCAGGCGTTACTTTTTCGCATCTCGACTCACAGACCAGATATGGATTTATCCGATACAGCACCTCCGGCAAAGCCTCTGCCTTTGGTTTTCCAAGCTGTGAAACAAAATACATCTGACGATTCAGATTCGTCACATCCACCACGTAGAAATCCACCAGCAAAAGAGAAGATTTCTTCCGTCAAGCTGTTTTTCTTCTCCGTTGATCTTTACCATAGCCAAGCTCTCCTTTCCAGGACACCTGTGATTCAAAAAAATTTCTTCATGATACAAAAAACACCGGACGATACAATATCTGTATCATCCGGCGCCTGTCTGCATCTGTGAAAAGTGGTGCCCCCAGTTCACATAAAAAACAGGGAGCACGGACACAAAATCCAATCATTTCCGACATGTATTTCCCTACGTTGGCGTTATCCGAATCAGGTTTCAGGTCAAGACTATAACGTCTACTCTCAGCCCATCCATTTGAGTTCCCCATTTCGACTCGTTATATCGCATCTGATCCCTGTTTGCAAGTACCAGTACGACCGTTTTGTAAAGAACTTGTCGGGCGCATCCATCGAAAAACTGAATATCTTTGTAGCATAATCTAAAAATTGTTGTAACTGTTACTACTATTAAAACCACACGGTCTCATTTTTAGCCGCTGATTCATAAATTGCATCCAATACCTGTGTCACAACCAATGACTGTTCTGGTCGTACAAGTGGATCCCTGTCTTCCAAAATGGCAGTCAACCATTCCTTAGCCTCCAGATACGGCGCATCATACCGTGTTCCAAAAAAGTCATGTGGCTCTCCCGGTGTAAGCACTTCTTCTGTCAGCCGACCGTATTTTCCACGATTATAAATCACTTCTTTTTGATTTCTAAGTTCCGCTCCTGCTTTCGTTCCACAAAGTGTAACCTCTGCTTCACGCGCTTCCAGTATATTTAAAGCCCAACTGGATTCCAGAACAACCAGTGCTCCACTTTTCATTTTTATGTAACCAATCGCAGAATCTTCTACATCATATTTTGATGTATCCCATGCTCCCCATAAGTTCCCATCTGTGGCCTGCGGCAGTTTTCCCAGTTTTTTAAATACTGTCCCGGTCACAGATTCCACATCATAGTTGTCCATCAACCACAACGCAAGATCAAGCGAATGTGTTCCGATATCAATTAACGGTCCACCACCCTGCTGACTTCCCTGTATAAAACTTCCCCAGGTCGGAACTCCCCTTCTGCGAATTGCATATGCTTTCGCATAGTATATCTCACCCAAATCACCATTCTGGCACGCGCTGCGGAGATGACGGACATCCGCACGATAACGATTCTGGTATCCGATAGAAAATTTTTTACCAGACTCTTTCCAGGCGGTCATCATTTTTTCCGCCTCTGCAGTATTAATTGCCATCGGCTTTTCACACATCACATGCTTTCCCGCATGAAAAGCGTCTACTGCAATTGGGCTATGGCTAATGTTTGGCGTTAAGACATATACAACATCCACATTCGGATTCGCCAGCAGCTCATTATAATTCTGGCAAACCTGTGCATTTTCTACTCCATACTCCTGTGCCGCCTTTTTTGCTCTGTCAAGTATGCCATCACAAAATGCTACTACTTCACACAAATCACCATTTGATTTTAATGCTGATAAATGCTTTCCTGTCGCGATTCCTCCACATCCAATAATTCCTATTCTTAATTTCATGTTCTCATCCTTTCACTGCGCCCATAATAAGCGCATTTTGTACCTGTCTGTTCAGCAACAAATAAATAATCAGAACAGGTGCTGTTGCTACTACCATTCCTGCACCAATTGGCCCCCATTCCGTATAAAACATTCCTGAAAGACTCTGTAATCCGATCGTCAATGTCTTCCACTTGGGTTCACTTATAAACGTCATTGCGAACATCAGCTCATTCCATGATGATAAGAATGTAAATAACGCAATTGCCGCTACCGTTGGCTTTACAAGCGGAAACATAATTTTCCAAAATAACTGATATATATTGCATCCATCTATACAGGCTGATTCTTCCATCTCTATAGGAAGAGACGCATAGGCATTTGTCAAAATCAAAATTCCTGTCGGTAATGCAAATACAATATACGGGATCAAAATTGACAGAGGATTATTAATGATATGCATCTTTCGGAAAAGTAAAAACAACGGCAGAAGTGTTGCATGAAGCGGGATTGTCATTCCTGAAATAAAAATCCAGTAAACTATTTTCTTTAATTTCCATCTCATTCTGCTTAGTGCATATGCCGATGTTGCAATTAAAATACACGCAACAATAACAACAGCCATAGACACCCAAACGCTATTAAAAAGATAGCGAAAAACATTTCCACCCATTAACGCATTTTTATAATTTTCAACTTTCCATACAAGCGGAGGCCCGGCAATATTTCCTCCAAAAATTTCTTCATTGCTTTTGAAGGAAAAGAAAACAAGCCATATAAGCGGATAAATCTGCACAGCGGCCCAAAAAACCAAAAAAGCCGTAATGATAAGCCGTATTAAAAGATTTCCTTTTCTTGAATGAAGTTTGGCATACATCTTCTTTCCCTCCTCAAGCCGATTCCTCTTTCACGAGAAATACTTTCTGCAAAATAACTGCCATAACAATACATTCAACAACGATAAATATAGAAATAGCACTTCCATAGCCATATTTATTAAGATTGAATATACTGCTAAACATTAAGGAGCTTGGAACTTCTGTCATATGAGCCGGTCCACCATTTGTTAATACATAAATCATGTCAAACGCCTTTAAAGATCCAATTACCACAAAAATCGCACATGTTCTGAGCATTGGTTTCACTAATGGAATCGTAATATACCGCGCTGCCTTAACTCCACTTGCTCCATCCAATTTTGCTGCTTCCAATATATCTTTTGATATAGAATTAATAGATGTATAAAGCAGCAACATATGGTATCCGACATTCTGCCATATAATTGGAACAAAAGCGCTAAATAAAGCTGTATTTACATCACCTAACCAGCTTCTTTGTAAGCTTTCCAGTCCCAATACTCCCAACAGAGTATTCAGTACTCCATAATTCGGGTTATAAATTTTCAACCACAGCTGTCCAATTACAACCGAAGATAATGTCATCGGGATAAAAAACACTGTCCTGTAAAATCCTTCTCCCTTAATGCCGCTGGTGAGCAGCAACGCCAGCAAAAGCGCCAGCGGCAGCTGCGTAACCAGTGTCACAAATCCGAGTAGCAGTGAATTAACAGCGGATCTTAAAAACACCTTATCCTGAAACATTTTCGCGTAATTGGAAAACCCAACAAAGATTCCTTCTCCAAATCCATTCCAGTCAAGCAAACTATACCGGAAAGACATAATAATCGAATAAAAGATAATGCCACCGAACAGAATGAGGGAAGGTGCCACAAATGCAGCAATCGCTGTTTTATTTCCCAATATCTTATTCATACTTACCTCGTAGCTGCCATAGCTTCAACATAATCATCTGCTGTCATCTGCTGTGCATAAATTCCCTGCAGTGACGTAGAATGAACATCTGCTGTTTCCGGATCCAGCAATGTATCCCATGCAAGGCAGAACCCATCTGCACCCTGCATCAAATCCAGTAATGTCTGCTGAAATGGTTTCAATTCCATATCGCCACTATATTTCCATGTCGGAAGGATCGCTCCTTCTTCATATGCGTAATTGGAAAAATGCTCACTCATAAATGTCATAAATTCAACTGCTTCTTTTTTATGAGCGCTCGTCGCTGATGCTACAAGCGTTGCACTTGCGCCTCCGACAAATGAATTCTGGTCTCCGTCTGCACCAGAAACTGCCGGCCAGTTTACCATGGTTAATTTGCCCTCAAGCGGAGATCCTTCTTCGCAAAGTAAATCTACCTTCCAGTTTCCGCTATACCACATAGCCGCTCTTCCCTGACGGAATTCCTCTGTTGCCTCATCATCTGTAAGAGCAACACTGTCCGAAGCAAATACACCTTCATCAACCATCTTCTGAAGTTCTTCCGCAGTTTTCTGCACAAATTCCTGATCAAAGTTTCCTTCGCCATTCAACATCGTTATTGTTTTTTCTACACCGCCATATCGAAGTGCCAATGCACCAAATGGAAACAGTCCCGGCCACTTATCTTTTTCCCCCATCGCAATTGGCGTAATTCCATTTTCATTAAAGGTGGCGGACACGGCATATAAATCATCCATTGTTTTTGGTATTTCAAGACCATATTCATCAAACAGAGACTGATTGCACATCAGCACTCCTATGAAGCTATCCAATGGAAGGCCGTACAATGAGCCATCATAATAAAAGTTGTTACAAATATCCGGCATCATAGCATCCAGATCAATCGTTCCATCTTCCACGTACGGATCAAGATTTTCTACCATTCCTGCTTCTACAAATGGCTTTGTAAAGCCACCTCCCCAAGCATAAAATACATCTGGAACTGCACCTGCTGCAAGCTGCGTCTTCAGCTTAGTTTTATATGCATCATTGTCTGCAGTGTCTTCTACAATCGTAATATTGGGATGAGATTCCTTATATTCATCCAATGCCTTATACCATCCTCTGCACTGCCCATCTGTCTGATCCACGAAGATATGGGACACGTTTAATGTGATCTGCTCTGCATCCTCTGCAAAAGCCGTGGTTGTAAATGCTCCTGCAACCATTCCCGTACATGCCAATACTGTTGCAGCCTTTTTTAAATGCTTTTTCATTTGCCTTTTGTTATTATTCTTCACATGAATAATAACTTCTCCTTTCCTTTGTTTTTGATGGTTTTATTATAACAAAAGCTTATCTCTTCCAATCTCACACTTTTTACATTTTTCAACACTTATTTTACCTGTTAGCTGTTTTTGATATTTTTTTGCTTTATATTCTATGTTTATTAGTTATTTTTCCTTTTATTTTTTCCATTTTTCCATTTCCTGTATCTGTTTTGCACTATTTTTCGTATTGTTTTCTGTACTCAGCTGGCGTTACGCCCACTTTCTTTTTAAATAAAATCCCAAAATAATTTGCATTATAAATTCCCACTTTTTCGCCCACTTCGTAAATCTTAAAGTTCCCATATTGCAAAAGCTGCTTTGCTTTATCAATACGTTGTTCTGTCAAATACTCTACAAATGAGCTTTTTACCTTCTCTTTAAAAAAACGGCTTAAATAGCTGCTATTCATATAATATGCCTTTGCCAATGCGCCTAATGAAAAATCCGGGTCATCTAAGTTTTCTTTTATGTATTGTTTCATAGAATAAATGAGTTTGTAACTGTCTGCCGCTGTCTCCCTCCCCCTTAACATCTCCTGCAGTGCCTGACATCCTATTAAAAATGCATTTTTTAACTCAAGTATATTCTCCGCATGTTTTACATTTTCATAAAAATTCATATATTGCATTGCAACTGCATCAATGCAACGATCTCCAAATGAAGTGTAAAAATAAAAATAGATATTCAATAATTGCACCTGCAACAGTTCCATATCATCTAACGTAACATCTTTCCATTTCAGAAAATAACTATCAATTACTTTTTCTACTTCTTCTAAATCCTCTGCCTCAACACAATATTGCAGCCTTTTCAACTCGTTGAGATCCCATAACTGCTTAGTTTCTTTTTTTTGCTGTTTCCATCTCCATATATCTTCTGGTTTATTTTCTCCATTAACCAATTCGATATTTAATTGATTAACCGCCTCTATATAGCCCTCATGAATACTCTTTTCCTGATTATATATAACCTCTGTCCCGTAATACAACGGACACTCAAATTCCTTTTTCCATTCCTCTTGCAGCTGCTTTAATATTGTCTCAGGCATGATATCTTTTTCAGGATCAAGAATAATCAACCTATTAGCCGTTCCATGAACCCAAACCATTTTTTTTAATTTTTCTTTACAATAATTGACAATCCACATCTCACAATCTAAAAGTTCTTCATTCCCAGTCCTTTTGGCAATCAGGTTTGTTTTCCATTGAAAAACAACTATCCATACCATTGGGCTTGTTTCCAAAGCCAATTCCTCCATCAACTGGCTATTCACAATTTTTTCCGGCACATCTGATTCCAGAAGCTTTGTCAAATAATAATTTTTAACGATTTCCTCTGCTTCTCTTTTAAATATCGAAAGAGTTTCTATTTCATTTCTCTTTCTGTTTTCTTCCAGAATTTTTTTCTTGATCTTAACAATACATTCTGTAAGTTCTTCCTCATTGATCGGCTTTAAAATATAGCCGTCCAACCCTATGCAAATTCCCCTTTTCGCATATTCGAAATTATCATAGCCGGTAATTGCGATCACTTTTGTGTCTGGATTTCTACCTTTTATTTTTTCTGCAAAAGTCAGACCATCTATATCTGGCATACAGATATCCGTCAAAATGATATCCGGCTTTAAAGACTCAAGCTGCCGCATTGCCAGCTCTGCTGATGCCATTTCTCCTACGACTTCAATATCTAATGCTTTCCAATCGATTATATTTCTGATTAATTGTCTAAGTAAATATTCATCATCTACAATAATCAGCCTTAGCATATTCAACACTCCTCCACTTCAATTTTCATTATAATTGTAGTACCACCATTTTCTTCCGACTCAATACTCCACCAAATTCGATCACCATAACAATACTGAAGTCGATGAAGCGTTGCAAATAATCCGAAAGATTTGCCATTTCTTCCCTCTTCTCCTGAAATAGCTTTTTTCAGAGCTTCTTTAGACATTCCGCGTCCATTATCCATTAATGTGATTTTAAGACTCTTTTCTCCTGTCCGGACTATATCAAGATTAATAATCCCTTCTGTCGTAAACCCATGTATGCCATGATTAATTGCGTTTTCCACCAACGGCTGTAAAGCAAATTTCAAAATTTTCCACTGCATAATTTCCGGATCAACCGAGTATATGTATTCAAACTCTCCACCAAAACGCATTTGTTGAATATCAATATAGCTTTTTAACATCACCAGGTTTTTCTCTATTGTTATAAAATCATCTCCTTTGCTGAGATTAATTTTATAAAATCTGGAGAGCGCATCTATCATTGCATATGCATCATCATATCGTTTCAAAACAAACAACGCTTTTATGGAGTCAAATGTATTATATAAAAAATGAGGATTTATCTGTGCAGTAAGCACTTTTAAATCTGCTTTTCCCTTTAATCGTTCTGCCTCCTTTGTTTTTTCCAGCAATTCATTGATTTTTTTTACCATTTCATTGTAAACATGTATTAGTTCCTGTATTTCGTAATGAGCAGAATTCATTTTCACTGGCTGAAATACACCGTTTTGCAGACAGCGCATCGCAATCATCAGCTCCTTTATCGGTCGTGTATATAGTTTAGAAATCATAACAATGCAAACCAGGGTGAGCATAGCCTGTAAAATAATCAATGCAATATCCACTAAACTTTTCTCTCGATTTCTTTGATAGGCATCCTCTACCGAAATAGCATCCATATAATATCCTTCCTCCGATTTCAAAATACAAAACATATATTTTTCATCAAACATATTCCGGAGCACCATTGTTTTTTCATTCTGAATCATGTCTTTTCCGATTTTCTGCATTTCGTCCATATACACATTATCAGAGATCACAATTACAGATTCCTCATTATTCAAAAGACAAAATACCCTTTCATATTTGTCCGCATTATCCGCCACTAAAAAATCCTTTAATACATCGGAAGAGACCGTCATAATCATATAACCGATTTTTTTAAAATTAGTCGTACTTCTTACTGCTCTTCTGAAACTAATCTCCGGCATATCACCTTTTCTGTAAAAATCATCGCTCGAAAAATCAACATGATATTCCCCATATTCCTCTTCATCATACCATTCATAATCTTTAATACAACGATATCGTGGATAATGCAGCTCCTGCCTATCTGCTGAGGCTACCAGTCCATTATTACTATACAAATAAATAGATTCTATCTGCTTTACATTTACAACCAGTTCCCACAGATAATTATTAACATTGTCCTGCAATGAAAACTCAACCTGCCCACTCGAATTTTTATCCAGTAACTCCTGAACTCCTGCATTGGAAAAACAAATTCTTGAATAACCATCCAAAGTGTCTACTAAATTTTCCATCATCCTATCTATACTATCCAAATATGTCAAAGACGCATTTTCAAGTTTTTGATACACGAAAAATGAATTATAATATCTGTTTACGCCAAGAAAGACCGTGAGGATTAAAACAATCGACACGGTCATAACAATTGACATTTTGCTGGAAATACTTACTCTGCTTACTTTCTCTTTCATTAATTTACGTATATTCATATCCCTCTATAACGTGATTTTATACACACTTTCTGCTGTTTTATATAACACTTGTTCCATTTCTTTTTCTGGCACAACGGTTTTTATTGTTTCATATTGCACAGTAACATTGTTTACGTGGTCTGAAGAAAACATTATCTTCCCTGCCCCCAGTTCCTTATAAATCATGCCCATATCTGCAACACCGGTCCAAGTCGGTTCAAGATACACATTTTCACAAATCTGCGCCAAAATAACCGCTTCTCTGGCCATCACTCCCATTCCCGCATGTGCCACTACAATTTTTAATTCAGGATACTCTTTTGCAGCTTTCAAAATATGCATCGGACTTGAAAATGGTATTCCTGATCCGGTATGAACCATCATCGGCACACCCAACTCAGCTGCCACAGAAAAAGCATACATGCCATCCTCTGATTCAGGATCACAGGCGTGACCAATTGGTGTTAATTTCAATCCTACAAAACCAAGCTCTTTTACGCACCGAATAGCTTCTTCTCTATATTCTTCCTGTGTAAAATGCGGATAAATAGATGCCATCCCCCAGATTTTCATTTTATCACACTTCGAAAATTCAAAAATTCTATCATGGATTTCTTTATTTGCCTTTAATGAAAAACGTGGTAACGATGGCTGTACAATTGCTCCCTGTACGATCGTATCCTTATAGCCATCCAGTAAATTTTCCTCTGTAATTACATGTCCAAACACAACATCTTTGCCCAAATGAGCATGTACATCCAGTGCTCTCATATTTTACCCTTGCTCCTTCCTGTCATTTTATCGCTTCACTCGTGCGCCAGCCCCCCGCATAACCGCCTCAACCTCTTTTCGGTTTGCCATACTCGTATCTCCAGGTGTTGTCATTGCAAGCGCTCCATGTGCCACTCCTAATTCAAGTGCTGTTTCCGGATCTCCTGTCGTCAACATCCCATAAATCAGACCAGATGCAAAAGAATCTCCACCGCCTACGCGATCTAAAATCTCAAGATTCTCATACCTTTTTGAATTATAAATTCGACCTTCTGCCCAGCAAATAGCACCCCAATCATTCACAGTGGCCGTCTTTACCTCTCTAAGCGTCGTTGCCACCATTTTCAGATTTGGATATTTCTCTACTACATTATTAATCATGCGCTCGTATCCTTCAAGATTTAATTTCTTTAATTCATTATCATTACCATCTACATCAAATCCCAAACACGCAGTAAAATCTTCTTCATTTCCAATCATTACATCTACATATTTTGCCACTTCTTTATTTACTTCCTGCGCTTTCTCAATACCACCAATTGCAGACCACATAGATGGGCGATAATTTAAATCATACGAAACAATTGTACCATATTTTTTGGCAATTTTTATTGCATCCACTACCGTTTCACATGATTTTTCTGAAAGTGCTGCATAAATTCCTCCTGTATGAAACCAGCGTACACCAAGCTTTCCAAAAATATATTCAAAATCAAAATCTGCCGAAGTTGCCTTGGAAATTGCAGTATTCGCACGATCCGAGCATCCTAACGCTCCGCGGATTCCAAATCCTCGTTCTGTAAAATTCAGGCCATTTCTGCATACCCGTCCTATTCCATCAGTATCTGCCCACTTAATCAATGATGTATCTACTTTTCCCTGACAGATCAGATCTTCTAACAACATTCCCACTTCATTTTTGGCAAATGCAGAAATAACTGCTGTATCTAACCCAAAGCACTTACTCAGGCCTCGAATCACATTATATTCTCCGCCGCCTTCCCAAACTCGAAATGAACGCGCAGTGCGAATTCTTCCTTCACCCGGATCCAGTCGCAGCATTACTTCGCCAAGTGAAACTGCATCATATTTACATTCACACGATTCCTTTAGATGTAAATCCATTTTTTCATTATCTCCTTTTTTCGTTTCTATTTTCTGACCTGATTTCACCTTTTAATTTTGCAGCTTCTATTACCAGACTTCGGATTCTGTCAAATTCACCGTTCTGAATCCATTCCCTTTTTACCATCCAGCTCCCCCCGCAAGCTGCTACTGCCTTATACGAAAGAAACTCTTTTAAATTCTCTTTATTTACTCCACCGGTCGGCACAAATTTCATTTCATTATACGGTGCTGCCAACGCTTTAATCATTGCCACCCCACCAAACTGAACCGCCGGGAAAAATTTCACCATTTTTAAACCACAGGCGATCGCCTGCATTATTTCAGATGGTGTAACGCATCCAGGTAAAACTGGAATTTTTCGTTCCAGGCAATAGTCAACCACTTTTGAATCAAACCCGGGACAAACAATAAATCGTGCACCTGCATTCATCGCACGTTCAACCTGTTCTACATTTAAAACAGTCCCAGCTCCAACTATCATCTCGGGATACTTTTGCGTCATAATGCGGATACTTTCTTCCGCAGCCTGTGTTCGAAATGTAATTTCCGCACACGGAAGCCCACCCGCCACTAATGCTTCTGCAAGCGGTTCTGCATTTTTTGCTTCATCGATTACGATAACCGGAATAACTCCTATTTTTTCAATTTTTTCCTGAAAATCCTTCATACTAATCTCCATTCCGCCGCCTTCGGCTGGCGGCGCAAATAGTAATGAAAGTGTTCCAACTCTCTACACTGTGCTGTAAAATAGTTTGCAAGAAGCTACACTACAAAGCACGGGAGGAGGAGTTGTAATAACTTTCTTCGTTTTAGACAGCATACTAATCAGTGTAAGTTCTGCCTTTTCAAGCACAAATAAGTGACATCATGAATCCGTACACTAAGAATTGTTTAAGCCTTTCGTTTAATTGTGTGGCAGTTCAGTCAATGGCTTCTTATCATTCACGAAAGGAGTCTGACTATGAAAGTTACTTATCAAACCTGTTGTGGTGTCGATGTCCACAAATCTTTTCTCGTTGCCACAATTGTAAAAACCACTGGTGGCATTGAGCCTTCTTACCAAAAGAAGCGCTTTTCCACCTTTAACAATTCAATTCTTGAATTCAAGCAATGGCTTCTCGACAATGATTGCCATAATGTCTGCATGGAATCCACAGGTAAATACTGAGTTCCTGTCTTTAATCTTCTGGAAGATGATATCAATGTTGTCATTGCCAATCCTAAATGGGTAAAGGCGGTGAAAGGCAACAAAGATGATACAAAAGATTCTAAATGGATTGGAGATTTGTTCCGCCTTGGACTTGTCAAAGGCAATTATATTACTTGCAAGAAAGTCCGTATTCTTAGGGAATACACTCGCTATCGTTACAAGCTTGTTTCCTGCCGTTCAAGTGAAAAGAATAGATATCAGAATGCTCTTACCGTTTGTAATGTTGCATTAGATTCTGTTGTTTCCGATATCTTTGGGAAGTCATCCACATCCATTATCGACTATCTGCTTGAACAATCGGGTACATCCATTAACCACGAAGAAATCGCATCAAAGCTTCTTCGGAGCCTCAAATCCAAAGAAGATGCTGTTATAGAATCCATCGAAGGATATCAGATGACTGATGCCCAAAAATACCGTATGCGCCTTGTCCGCGCACATATGGATTATATCACAGCCGAAATCAATGATGTTGATAAAATGATAGAAAATATGATTTCTTCTAACACTGATTTTGAAAATGCTGTCCAGTTCCTCTGTACCATTCCGGGTGTCAAACGTGATAGTGCCATCACTATCATCTCCGAAATCGGTACTGATATGTCTCAGTTCTCAAATTCCAAACGTTTATGTTGCTGGGCTGGTTTAACACCTGGCAGCAATGAATCTGCTGGTAAGAAGAAGTCTGTTCGGATTACACGTGCCGGAGTCTACCTCAAACCTGCATTAGTACAGTGTGCTCATGCAGCCGTAAAATCTGACAAATCTCCTTACTACAAAAAGAAATATGATTCTCTTGTCAAACGCCGTGGCAAGAAAAGAGCCATTATCGCTATTGCCCGTATGATTCTTACTGCCATCTATCAGATGCTGTCTACTGGCGAGCAGTGGAATCCGAGTGATCTTTATAAAATCGATATGCCTGCAGCTCTTGTTGAAAAACAAAAAGCAAAAGCTATCAAGCAAGCCAAGAAACTATTGCAACGAGAAGGACTACTTCCACCTGACGAACCATTAGCTTCTTGAACTAATTTCCTAACTCTATAACACTTCAAAAAGTTGCCTGCTTTAGACAGCTTATTCAAGTGCGCCAATCTATGGCTTTCCTCTACTTTCTTTCACACTACCCCTCCGTTTCTCTCTTTAGAATACCAAGATTTTTAGAAAATTTCAACAAAACATTGAGGTTTTTCTTTGATTATATTATAATGTTTGTATTATTTGACACAAAGGAGAAGATTATGAATTCCGCACTTTATGAGAATTATTTAAGTATATTAAAACACGAGCTGGTTCCGGCACTTGGCTGTACAGAGCCTATCGCCATCGCCTACGCCTCTGCAAAAGCCGTCCAGGTTCTGGGTGAATTTCCCCGTTCCATTGAAATGCGCTGCAGCGGAAACATCATTAAAAATGTAAAAGGTGTAACTGTGCCAAATTCCGGCGGAATGAAGGGTATTGATGTAGCTGCTGTTCTCGGCGCTGTAGGAGGAAATCCTGACCAGGCGCTTGAGGTTTTAAAAAATGTAACCCAAAAAGATATTGACCGCACAAAGGAGCTCCTGGAACAGAAAATCTGCTCCTGTTCTCTTGAAGAAAATGTTGCAAATCTTTATATCCGGGCGCGTGCGGCAAAGGGGAACCATTACGCAGAAGTTACGATTGTAAATCATCACACCAATATCACAAAAATTGAAAAAGACGGAGAAATCCTTCTGGAAAATCCGGTAAAGGAAGAAGAAGCTTCCCCCGAAATTGATAAATCCAGACTTACTGTAAAGAATATTCTTGATTTTGCAGACCAGGTAAAAATTTCTGATGTGGAAGAGGTTCTGGAACGCCAGATACAGATGAATTCTGCCATCGCCCAGGAAGGTCTTGATAATAATTACGGCGCACAGATTGGAAAAACTCTGATGCACACATGGGGAAAAGGCGTCATTACACGCGCCTGTGCAAAAGCGGCAGCCGGAAGCGATGCGCGTATGGGCGGCTGCTCCATGCCGGTTGTCATTAACTCCGGAAGCGGAAATCAGGGAATTACCGTCTCTCTCCCGCTCGTTGTCTATGCAGAGGAATGGGACATTTCCAGACCGAAGCTTTACCGCTCTCTTGTAGTCAGCAATTTAATTGCCATTCACCAGAAATATTATATTGGAAGCCTTTCCGCATACTGTGGCGCAGTAAGCGCAGCCTGCGGTGCAGGTGCCGGCATCACCTATATGTACGGCGGAAATTATGAACAGGTGTCTTTGACCATCATCAACACACTCGGTAATGTAGGCGGCATTGTCTGTGACGGAGCAAAGCCCTCCTGCGCTGCAAAAATCGCCTCTTCCGTGGATGCTGCTCTGATGGCATTCCATTTAAGCATACAAAATAAAAGTTTCCTTCCCGGCGAGGGCATCATAAAGGGCGATGTAGAGGAAACCATAAAGAGTATGGGATATATCGGCCGCGTGGGAATGCGGGAAACAGATACAGAAATTTTAAATATCATGATAGATAAAGCAGACGTAAACAGAGAATGTTAAAATTTAATATTTGACAAATGTCCGGATCACCTTATATACAGGTCATTCGGACATTTTCCTGTCAGACTGTAAGAAGATTGTAAGAAGTGGCTGCTATAATAAAAATATAAACGAAACACAGCAGGAGGTTTTTATTATGGCTATACTCAAAACAAAGGATTTGAAAAAAATATACGGCAGCGGCGAAAATGAAGTTCATGCTTTGGACGGTGTATCCATTTCCGTTGAAGAGGGAGAATTTGTGGCAATCGTCGGTACATCTGGAAGCGGAAAATCCACCCTGCTCAATATGCTCGGCGGGCTGGACCGCCCCACTTCCGGAAGCGTGGTCGTCAGAGGAAAAGAGCTTATGAAAATGGGAAACGAACAATTAACTATTTTCCGGCGCAGAAATGTAGGTTTTGTTTTTCAAAATTATAACCTTCTTCCCATTTTAAATGTGTATGAAAACATTGTTTATCCGATCGAGATTGATGGCAGCAAAGCAGATAAGGAATTTTTAAGACGGATTATTCACAGTCTGGGACTGGAGCATAAGCTTAAAAACATGCCAAACAATCGCTCCGGCGGACAGCAGCAGCGTGTGGCGATTGCAAGAGCCCTCGCCACAAAGCCTGCCATTATTCTTGCAGATGAGCCAACGGGAAATCTGGATTCCAAAACAAGTATGGACGTAATTCTTCTCATGCAGTCTGTGAGCAGAGAGTTTAACCAGACTATACTGATGATCACACACAACGAAGAAATCGCCCAGATGGCGGACCGCATTATCCGAATTGAGGACGGAAAAGTTGTTTCAGGAGGTGTGAACCATGCACAATAACCGAAATAAGAAGGCTCTCCGGCGTGTGGAAAAGGGAATGATGAATGCCAATCATACCCGAAATATTTTTGCCATTCTCGCAGTTGCCCTTACCACATTTATGATCACCACGGTTTTCAGTCTGGGGATTAATTACAAAGAAAATATGGATTTGATGGAAATCCGTTCTTACGGCACGAATGCAGATGTTATGCTTGCCATGCCGACGGCAGAGCAGGAAAAAGAAATCCGCTCTTTGGATTATGTAAATACAATCGGCATACAATACAGGATCGGTTCTGTCACAGGAAAAAATGAGGCAGACCGCGACCTTGCAATTTCCATGCAGTATTACGACGATACAGAATGGGAAAACACTATAAAGAAGCCATCAGCAATATAAACGGTACGTATCCAGAAGGTGAAAACGAAATCATGCTGTCTGAGGACGCGCTTTCCCAGCTTGGAATTGAAAATCCCAAACCTGACATGGAAATCCCATTATCTTATGTATCAAAAGATGGAGAACAGAACGATACCTTTACATTGAGCGGGTGGTTTTCTTCCTACACGGGAACAGGTATGGCGTTTCTCTCAGAAAGCTATTGTCTGGAACATGGATACACATTACAAAATAACGGTGTTCTCTCCATGTCCTTAGACAGACCGAAAGAAAATTTTTATGATATACAGGACGATATTTCCTTAAATGAAAATCAGACGTTTCAGGGTTCTATTTCCTTATCGTCTTCCAGTGGTTCTCTCTATGCAATGGTCATTCTTCTGGTATTCTTTATCATCGGCAGCGGGTATCTTCTGATTTATAACGTACTTTATATTTCGATTTCAAGAGATACCCGTTTCTATGGATTGATAAAGACGCTGGGAACAACAGAACGGCAGACCCTGACCTTCGCCTGCATCGGAATACCGATTGGTATTATTCTGGCAGGTATCCTTTCCTTTGGAATTGTACCTTTTCTTCTGGAAAATGCGTTCAATAGCGGAAAATCTATTATGGACGCAGAAATATTTGTTCATCCAAGCATTTTTATTTTATCCATACTCTTCTCTTCTCTGACTGTATGGATTTCCTGCAATACGCCTGCAAAAATTGCCGGAAAAATTTCTCCGGTGGAAGCGCTGCGATACCAGAATTTTGCTTCTTCCAGAACAAAGAGCAGAAATTCTACAAACGGCGGAAAGCTTTATGTAATGGCATACCATAATGTATTCCGGGACAAAAAACGGGCGCTCCTTGTATTTATGTCCCTGTTTATGGGCATCACCATGATTTTGGGCATCAACGGGATTACGGGAAGTATGAAATCAGAAAATTATGTCAAAACGTATCTTGATTATGATTTTGAATACACCGATGTTCAGTTTAACCAATATGAGCAGCTCAATAAAGAAGTGCCGCAGTTTGACGAACAATTTGTAGAACAGATAAAACAGATTGACGGTATTAAAAATGTAGACGTCCAGAAAACCGTATGGGCAGGTATTGATTTTGACGAAGCCGCTCTGGAAGGCTTTATGAAAATCAAATACGAAGACAGCAGATACTCCAGACGGAAAAACAACCGATTTCCTCATTGACGGCTCATTTTATTTTGGAGATTATGAAAATAATCTTTCTGAGGGAATCGGACAGCGCAAAGATATTCACATTGTACCGGAAATTATTTACGTCAGTGAAACAGGAATGGAACGCCTGACAGGCACACCTGTTATTTCCGCAATCGGTGTTAATATTAAAGACAGGAAGCAGTTAAAGCAAATCGACAGTGAATTGCAATCCATAAACAGCACATTAACGCATTCGGAGTGGCAATTTGAAAGTGCTCTTGGAAAAACAGAACAATTCAATCAAATGACTTACGCCGAAAACCTGACAGGAAACGGAATTGCCCTTCTGCTTATTGTGACAGGACTGATCAATTTTGTTAATGTTATGCTGACAGGTGTGGTTGCACGAAAAAATGAGTTTGCGATCATGGAAAGTATCGGAACTTCAAAAAAACAGATTCAGAAAATATTAACTCTGGAAGGCGGTATTTACGCCCTTGTAACTACGGCGCTTATTATGACCTTTGGAAATGCGTTCCTGCTCCTTGTTGCAGATGCGGTTCCACATATAGCAGATTATGCAGAATTTGAATATCCGTTTACTCTTGTAATCTGTCTGATTTTTGTTATATTTATCATATATTTCTATTGATGATTTTAAATCATCTATTTGTACTATATCACCTAATTGATTTTAAGTCAACTATTTTTTTTGATTTATTCAAAAATAATTGATTTTAAATAAACATTATGCTATTATGCTATTAATAGGAGGACAAATTATGGCTGAAATAGGAAAGAGAATACGTGAAAAACGCGAAGCAATCGGTATGACCCAAGAAGAACTTGCTTCTAAGTTAGGATATAAAAACAAATCCTCTATAGCAAAAATCGAAACTGGCGCCAATGACATTATTCAAAGTAAGGTTGTCGAATTCGCAAATGTTTTAGATACCACTGTTGCATATCTCATGGGGTGGGATAATCCAACACCTTCACGCAAAGGCGTTGTTGTCAATGTCCTCGGTCGTGTAGCTGCCGGTATTCCCATTGACGCAATCAAAGATATTATAGACACAGAAGAAATCCCCGAGGAAATGGCTAGGACCGGAGAGTTCTTTGGTTTGCAGATACATGGTGACTCTATGACTCCCAGCATTTGTGATGGAGATATTGTTATTGTCAAACAGCAAAACGATGCGGAATCTGGCGATATTGTCATTGCTACAATAAATGGAGATGAGGCAACTTGTAAGCGTTTACGAAAATACAAAGATGGAATCGAACTGATTTCTAATAACCCAAGCTATTCCCCTTTTGAATTTAATAATCAGGAAATAGAAGAAAAACCTGTTCGGATTATCGGAAAGGTTGTAGAATTAAGAAGAAAATTTTAAAGGAGGACTTTATGAAAAAGAAATTTCTAACTCTATTTTTAGCAATTGCTATGGTCATACCATCGCCGTTCGTTATTCGCGCTTCAGAAATAAATGAAGAAGCAAGAGAATCAGAGTCAACAATCATATTTGATACGGATTCAAAAACATTGGTCTATTAAAGTCCCCTGATAGATTTTTTTCCATCAGCTTCTCAAAATGGTACAGCACTTCTAACTACAACCATTATAGGAACTGATTTATCACCTTATTTTGGCAATGCTATAATCAAGTAAAGGATAACGAGACTCTTACATTCTGCTTGGCTTATACTTTATCTGATACATCAGATATAGAATTAAAAATTAATGATAGTATTGCAGGTGGAAATACTCAAAAAATCACTTTTTCAGTAAATGATGTTATTTCTGCTACTGAAAAAATCGTACAAGAAGCAAAAGATAATGCTGTGAAAGAATCCCAAAGTAACATCGATAAATTCATTGAATGTTATAATTTGTCTTGTAAAAATCAAATAACTGATATTCAAGATATGGATATTCAGGGTTTGGATTATCGCACTGAATATAGACTAAATGCATTCAAAAATGCGGTAGGAAAAAAGGAATTGTAAATGATTCAACTATTCATATTGTTAATTATGGTTATCCAATTAACGACTGCATACGAATATATTTTGATACCCCGTCCTACGATACAATGAATTCTGTCGGGAGTGATAGTATACTCTTAAACGACATCTCAGGATATATTAGTAACAAACATTCCAACGGAGAAATATCTGGATATACATTAATGCTTGACTGTTCTAATTTAAGTTTTTTAGAATAACTTCAAATTTATGCTTTATGCGTGATTTTTACGACTTTCAGTCGTATTAATATATGAAAACTATTTTTATTACAAAGGAGGAACTCAATTATGGCATTTGGTATGAAAAACATTTTACAGGGTGGGCTTTCTGCAAACTACAGCGAAGCTCCCCTCGAAGAACTGGAAAAGGAATATGGAATGTACCTGATGGACAATGAAAAAATCACTATGGGGTTCAAGCTGGTAAGAGATGCTCTTATTTTTACTGATAGGCGCATAATTTTTACTGACAAGCAGGGAGCTACAGGTACAAAAATGAGTGTGGAATCCATTAATCTTAACTCTGTTATTGATGTTAAGATGGAAACTTCCGGTTTTGGATTTGATGATAGCGAAATTACGTTTACCTACATCACTTCCCCGTATTTCAAAAGTAACAACATAACCTGTGCTTCTCATAAACTGGAATTCCCGAAAAAGTTTAATGTTCAGCCTCTATATAAACTTCTTCAGGAACTCGCTTATGAAAACCATGAACGTTTAAATGGCTAATTCACCAGGCTCCTGTTTACACGGGAGCCGCACCTTGACAATATAATATACTTACCCGGGGAGCCGGGGGACGTGCTCTCACCCATAAGAAATAGCCGTCCTGCTCTCGTCAAAGTTTAGGAACGGCTATTTCTAAAATAGTTTTACTTGATTTTCGCCGGGACGGGTGAAGTGCACTCACCTTCCGGCTGTCTTGTTAAGTATATTATATGTCAAAGAAATGTATTTGTCAATTATATCAACCTATAATAACTATGAAAGGAGCTGATACCATGCCAGAAATATCAAGATTTTTCAGTATCAGAATTACAATGTATTATGATGAACACAGACCACCTCATTTTCATGCAGAATATAACGGTCAAAAAGCTGAGATCGATATACGTACCGGAAAAGTAATTAAAGGTGCTCTTCCCAACCGTCAGTTAAAACTTGTTACTGCATGGGCAATTATCCATCAAGACGAGTTGATGAATAATTGGAATGAGATTGAAAATGGTACTGGTAATATTAAAGCTATTGATCCGCTAAGATAGCGACAAAGGAGGTACTGTAATATGTTATCAGAAGTTATTCAGGTAATCCCTACCGATGATTACAAAGTCTATGTATATATGGACGACAACACAGTTCGTCTTTATGATGCTGCTCCTCTTATCGCCAAAGGCGGCATTTTTAATAAAATCAAAGACATTGACATTTTTAAAAACACCTGCACCATTCTGAATGATACACTTGCATGGGATTTATCGGGTTGCATGGACGGTATTAATTGTATCGATATTTGCCCCGATACTTTACGAGATTGTCCTGAAGTTCAGGATGTAGATGTAGTGGAAGCAAAATTGTTTGCCTAAACACCACCCACTTAACTGCCACATATAAAAGTTCTGAATCCTATATGAAAGGAGCTGATACCATGCCATTGCCAAATACAAAAATCTATACCACAGAAGATATTTACGCTCTTCCTGAGGGAGAACGTGCAGAGTTGATCGACG
>OLRL01000471.1_pt1 | contig 28021 bp, 30 predicted proteins | sample 1643201 | NCBI WGS metagenome assembly OLRL01 (sample SAMEA3136649, study PRJEB25190) | human gut metagenome | biome: human gut; feature: human-associated habitat; material: faeces | place: Austria | collected 2013
GGGATCAGATCCAGATTGCCTATGCTGCCATTATCCGGGCACAGCAGATCATGTACGTCCGTGATGCAGAGGATAAAACAGTTGAAAAGGTGGGATCTGGAGAGAGTTCCACGAAGTGGGAGGTGCAGCAGGCTTGGGATAAGCAGGCGAACTTCTTAAGAGCCCAGTCGAGGGCGCAAGGAGAATTGCGGAGTATGATCAAGCAATACAAAGAGATTGCGGAACGGGTCGGCGGAAAGCAGGATGCAATCGAACGGCTCGATTTAATTTTGGAGGGATTGAAAGATCATGCAGTTGAGCAGGAAGCAGAATGAATATATTGTGAATGCCACGCATCGGTGGAACATTAAATCCGGCGCTGTACGATCCGGGAAGTCTTATGTGGATACTGCGTTTGTGATCCTGTCCCGTATCCGTGAGCGGTCGGGGCTTCCGGGATTAAACACGATTCTTGGGGTATCGAAAGAATCTATTGAACGAAACGTGTTGCAGCCAATGCGTGAGGTGTATACAGAAGAGCTGATCGGGACTATAAACAGCCGGAATGTTGCACAGATATGCGGTGAAGAAGTGTATTGTCTTGGTGCAGAGAAAATCAGCCAGGTTGCAAAGATTCAGGGATCCAGCATCAAGTATGCTTATGGGGATGAGGTGGCGAAGTGGAACAAAGAAGTCTTCCAGATGCTGAAATCCCGTCTTGATAAACCGTATTCCTGTTTTGATGGATCCTGTAACCCAGAGCATCCGACCCACTGGTTAAAAGAGTTTCTGGATAATGCGGAGCTGGATATTTATCTGCAGAAGTATACGATCTTTGATAATCCCTTTCTTCCGGAAGCATTTGTGGAGCAGCTCTGCAAGGAGTATGAGGGGACGATTTATTATGACCGTCTCATCCTTGGACTGTGGAAGCGTGCAGACGGAGCAATCTACAAACGGTTTGCAGACAATCCGGATGCGTTCCGGTGTGAAATTGTTGATGAGTTTTCATCGGATCCGGAGTATCAGCAGTTCCGGAAAGAAGATATTACATCCATCGAAATAGGTTTGGACTTTGGCGGGAATCAGTCTGGGCATTCTTTTGTTGCAAGAGGATATACAGACGATTACAGAAACGTGATCGCTTTGAAATCCCGGAGGATCATGGCGAAAGATGAAAATGAAGATATTGACAGCAACATGCTGGACAAGATGTTCTGTGACTTTGTTGGGGAAGTAATTCAAAAATATGCAGTGGTCAGCAAAAGGGGAAAATATGTCCAGTACTGTAACGTGGAAACTGTTTACTACGATAATGCCGAGACCGTCCTCGGAAACTCCATTCGGAATGCAGTGGAAAAGGAGTATCCGTGGATATCGGTCCGCAAGGCGAGAAAAGCAGCGATCAATGACCGGATCCGGTGTACTGTCAAGCTTATGGGAGCAGGGCGATTTTTTATCACAGAGGATTGCGAGTCTTTGCAGACTGCATTTTCAGATGCTGTGTGGAATAAAGACGTGATCGGAAAGGATGAACGATTGGATGATGGCAGTACAGATATTGACAGTCTCGATGCATTTGAATACACGATTGAGCGTGATATGAAATACCTGATCGAAGAGGTGGAAGATGTTTGATGGAATTAAAAAATTTTGGAAAGGACTTATGCGGATGTTTGGATATACGACATTAAAGCAGATCGTCGGCAAGGATATCACGCTTTCCGACAGAATGATCGATGCAATAAATGAATGGAAGCAGATGCTGAATGGGCAGGCTGACTGGATCACGGACAGCATTGTTTCTCTAGGCATTGAAGAGGGGATCTGCCGGGAATTTGCTGATTGCGTTCTGGTGGAAATGGAGACCAGTGTGAGCAACGAGCGACTGGACAAGATATACCAGAAGAATATTGTAAGGCTGAACGAGAACCTGCAGGATGGGCTTGCGCTTGGATCCTTTGCCTTGAAGCCGCTTGGAGGAGCAACCGCCGAGTTTGTATCCGCGGACAAGATCATCCCGATCAGCTTCGGTGATGATGGAAAACCGAATGATATTGCATTTCTGACTGTGAAGAAAGTCGGGGATGTGGATTATTTCACGCGATTTGAACGACATTATTTTCTAAATGGAAATCTGACCATAGAAAATAAGTGCTTCCATTCGCAGACAGAGAATGACATCGGTCTTCCGTGTAATCTGGAAGTAGTGGAAGATTGGGCGGGTATTGCGCCGGGTCCTGTTACATACCCGGGCATGAACCGGATGGACTTTGGATATTACCGGAATCCGATCAAGAACAAGGTGGATGGCTCTGCATGCGGAGTATCCGCATACGATTCCGCGAAAGATCTGATCAGAAAAGCAGATATACAGGGGGCAAGGCTGGATTGGGAGTATGAATCCGGAGAACGTGCCATCCATGTGGATAATAAAGCGCTAAAACAGGATAAATCCACTGGCAGATTCGGAATGGCAAAGCTGAACAAACGGCTGTATCGGGGATTGAATCTGGAAGCAGGCAAAGATCAGGAGCTTTTGAAAGAATATTCTCCGGAAATGCGCGATGAAGCTTTTAGGCGTGGTCTGGAAGAGTACAAGCGAGAGATTGAGTTTTCTGTCGGACTTGCTTACGGAGATCTGTCAGATGTGCAGGAGGTAGCAAAGACAGCGACGGAGATAAAAGCGTCAAAGAATCGGAAATACAACCGAGTCACGGCAATACAGAGCAATTTGCAAGAATGCCTGGAAGATTTCGCCGCGGGGCTTGCTTTTTACAATAGCATGCTAAATTCCGGATACGAGTTCGCCTGTAAATTCAACGATTCTATCTTAACGGATGAGGAAACGGAACGGCAGCAGGATCGACAGGATGTGAGCATGGGTGTGATGTCACACTTGGAATATCGCATGAAGTGGTACAACGAAGATGAAGCAACCGCCGAGAAGATGCTTCCGGAACAGAACCAAGTTATGAAGTAGGTGATCTGATTGCGGGAAGATTATAAAAAACAGCTATCCGGTCAGATTGAAAAAAATTTTTCTGATCTGGAAATTCGGATCATGGAAGACATTGTCCGCCGGATAAAGCAGACGGGGAAAATAACCAGTACGGCAGATTGGCAGATAAACCGACTCAGAATCCTTGGATATTCATCTGAGGATATCGAAAAAATGCTGAAAGAAACACTGGATAAATCTTATCCGGAAATGTTCGAACTGTACGATAAGGTTATTGATTGGGAATATGTCCGGAATAAAGATGTATACGAACAGATCAACGCAGAGTTTATTCCGTATGAAGAAAATGAGGAACTTCAACAGCTGGCAGAAGGCTTTATTCGGCAAAGCAATGATGATTTGAAGAACATTACACAGTCGCTCGGATTTTATCTGGACTATGGAAATGGAAATCCCGTGCTGACTCCATTGGCAGAGGTATATCAGAATTATTTGGACGCTGCCTGTATGGATATTGTTACAGGAGCATTTGATTACAACAGTGTCCTGCGAAGAGTTGTGACGCAATTAACAAACAGCGGACTTCGACAGATTGATTATGCATCGGGAAGAGCGAACAGAGTGGATGTGGCTGCCAGAAGAGCTGTGATGACAGGTGTTTCACAGCTTACTGGGAAGATCTCAGATATGAATGCGGAGAAACTTGGAACAGAGCATTTCGAGGTCGCATGGCACGCCGGAGCACGTCCTTCCCATGCGGTCTGGCAAGGTAAAGTTTGGAGGAAGAAAGAATTGGTTACGGTGTGCGGTCTTGGTACCGGTCCTGGACTGCTTGGCTGGAACTGTTACCACGAATATTATCCGTTCTTTCCCGGAATTTCCGAACGAAACTGGACGGATGAGTGGCTCGCGGAACAAGATCGCAAAGAAAATACACCGAAGACCTTTAACGGCAAAGAATACACTTTGTATGAAGCAAAGCAACGCCAGAGGCAGATGGAAACCGCTATGAGGGCGCAGCGTGAAAAAGTAAAGCTTCTGGATTCCGGCGGCGCTGATCCGGACGATGTGATGCTTGCAAGGGCAAAATATCAGGGACAGTTGAATGAATATAGCCGGTTTTGTAAGAAGATGGGGCTGACAGAAGAAAGAGAGCGCATCTATTATGATATGCGGGGAAGAGTAGCAACAAATACGAAGATGCAGAATCTGCGGTATAGTTCTGATATGATTCGGAATGCTGACAGGGATTCAAAACAGTACTATCGGTACAAAAATATACTTGGCGATGATGTTGGCAGTCTTGCTGATTTCCGGCGGATGAAGTATAATGAACCTAAGAAATTTAGTGCATTGAAAAAGAAAGTCGATACATATTCTGATATCGATAAAAAGGAATGGTCTTCTGAATTTAAGCAGAAATCAAAAGATGCGTATGTAAGATTTGAAAAAGATGGAGTATATTTGTCAGTTCATGCATTGAGTCGGCTGCCAAGATTAAATAAGCCAGGTTATCCGAACATTGAAGAAAGCGATGTTCTTACAATAGTGAAAGGGAATCCGAATTATTCAGAGGGAGAAAGCAAGTTGATTTTCTTTGACTCGGGCAAACAACTTGTTGTGGTGAAAAATAAAGATACAGATGATATAGTTTCTATTGTAAGGCGAAAAATGCCAAAGGAGGTGTGGGAATGTGTTTGAAAAGATAATGAATTATATTAAAGAATTTTTGGAAGATACACCAAAGGACATTTATGAGTTCTCAATTATTTTGGAAGATGCTTTGGTAGATGATTATGATGAAATGCACAACGAACAACCAAAGGCAACGGAGATTCTTGCGGATGAAACCCCAGATATTTGTGCTTCCGCGGAACCTGGTATGAAGCCGGATGAAATTGAGGATTTCAAACGGAAATTAAAGATTGAGTATGACAAGGCTATGAAAGCAGTTGTATAGATACCACCCATTCTTCGGAGTGAGTGGTATTTTTATCCCCAATTTTAGGAAAGGAGGATTGTCATGGAGCTTTTTGAATATGATGTAGGAAAGGTGTGGTGATCCAATTATCTCCCTTTGAGGCGCAGGGTGACGCGTCTTATTTTTATGCAGATATGGTCAGCTGATCAGACCTAAAATAGTCAATTCGTGGCGGATGGTTACACGCCTAAAATAACCTAATACGAAAGGAGAATGGAACATGAAAACAGATTTTTTAAAAGGACTCGGATTGGAACAGGATGTTATTGACAAGATTATGGCTGAGAATGGGAAAGACATTGCCGCTGAAAAGGCAAAGACTACCAAAGCAGAGGGAGAGCGTGACAATTTTAAAGACCAGCTTGCGACAGCAACAGCGTCTTTAGAAAAGTTCAATGATGTAGATCCGACAGCCATGCAGAGTGAGATTGACAAGCTCAATCAGCAGTTAAAAGACAAAGATGCAGAATATGCTGCGAAAGAAGCAGACCGTATTTTCTCTGATACCATCAAGGAAGCCATTAAAACAGCCGGAGGACGTAACGAAAAAGCAGTCATGGCTATGCTGGATATGGACGCATTGAAAGCATCGAAAAACCAGTCTGAGGACATTAAGAAAGCATTGGAAACCGTAAAGGAATCGGATGCTTATTTATTTGGTTCAGACGAACCATTTATGAACGCAGTCGGAGCAACCGGAGGAGGCGTTGATGTTGGTGGAGATAATCTGTCAGCTATCAGGGCAGCAATGGGACTTCCGGCAGAAAAGAAATAATTTTAGAAAGAAAGAGGTAAAAAGGTATGGCAAATACAATTGCATTAAGAAAAGCATATTCCACTATGCTTGATGAAGTTTATAAACTGGAATCCCTTACAGCAGTTTTGGACGGACCGAACGAGCTTGTAAAAGAGGGGGCGAACGCAAACGAGATCCTGATCCCGAAAATGTCCATGCAGGGACTTGCAAACTACAACAAGCAGACAGGTTATGTCGCTGGCGATGTAACTCTCGAATATGAGACAAAGAAATGCGGATATGATCGTGGACGTATGTTTACAATCGATGCAATGGACAACATTGAGTCCGCAGGTGTTGCGTTCGGAAGACTTTCTGGTGAGTTTCTTAGAACAAAGGTAGTTCCAGAGCTGGATGCTTACAGACTTGCAGGTTATGCATCCATCGATGGTGTTGAAACTGTGGCAGCAGCGCTTGATACTGGAAAAGCAGCTTTAGCGGCTCTTAGAACTGCAAGAGGCAAAATTGAAAATGCAGAAGCGAACCTTGCAACATGCTATCTCTTTATTAATCCAACAGTGCTTGGAATGATTGAAGATCTCGATACTACTGCATCTAAGAAGGCAATCGAGGGATTTGCTGGTATTGTCAAAGTGCCGGAAGGAAGATTCTATTCTAAAATTGACCTTACTGCAAATGGTGCTGGCGGATTTGCCAAGAATGCGGGAGGTAAAGCAATTAACTTCATGATCGTAGACAAGCAGACAGCTATTCAGTACCAGAAGCATACAGTTTCCAAGATTATTACACCTGATCAGAATCAGGATGCAGATGCTTGGAAGTTTGGATACAGAACTGTTGGTATTGTAGAGTGCCACGACAACAAGAAAGATGGAATCTACGTTCATACAGTCGCAGAGTAGGAGTTGATCTGAATGAAGCTATATGCGGACTATAACTTCTATACGACGGAGTATAAAGGGAAAGCCACAGAAGAAGAATTTCAAAGACAGATCGTGAAAGCAAGTGCCCACGTTCGAAGGATCACCTTCGGGCGTGCGGACAACTGCACGGAAATGGAAGAGGTGAAACTTGCTGCATGTGCAGTTTGTGATGTACTGATTTCGGACGAAAAAAGTCGAGAGAATAACAGTGGCAGACAGATCGCATCAGAGAGTACAGATGGATATTCTGTAAGCTATGTACAAGAAAAGTTGGCGGATGAGACATCAGAAGAGTTGACGCGCCGGAAAGCTTGTCAGGCGGCAGAACTATATCTGGAATCAACAGGGCTTCTGTATATGGGGGTGGACGAATGATTACCAATACAGATCTTACAATTTATCATCGAGAATACGATCCTGAATTACGAAGGGATACATGGAAACGTGTATATATTCAGAGTGGGTGGTGGTATAAAGCGGAGAAAGCATCAGTGACTACTGACGGATTGAAGCAAGCAGATATTACTACAATACGCATTCCGGATATTTCAGTAGTGGTTGCGAAAGATGACTATATTGTAAAAGGTGCATGTTCTGTTGAAATGCGGACAGTAAAGGATTTGAATGGAACTGATCATGTAAAGGTTACTTCTGCGAATTATAATTGGTTTGGAAACAATCCGCACATAAAGGTGGTGGGGGTGTAATGGGAAAAGGAAAGCGGAAAATTAGGATTGAAACTCCAAGAGGCACAATCTACACGCAATCTTCAAATGGTGGAAAGGTTTCAGCAAAACTGGAATGGAATCCCACATTTGCGTCCAACATGGGAAAAGGATTTGAAAATGCGCAGGGATTTATTGATTCAGAATGTATCCGGCGTATGAATCCGGAGACTCCAAGAAGGACCGGTGTATTGATTAAATCAGCTACGCTTGGAACAGTAATCGGTTCAGGAGAAATCAATCAGATCGCTCCGTATGCAAGGCGTCAATATTACGAGCATAAAGAGAAATCTTACTGGTTTGAGAGAATGAAGAATCGACACAAAGATTCTATCTTGAAAGGAGCAGCGCAGTATGTCAAATCTCATTAATAGCATCCGGGAGTATATTCTTACATGTCCCTTTTTATCAGATTGGAGAGTAAACGTGGATTATCTCGGAACCGGAATGGAGTATTCCATAGATCCTCTTCCGTGTGATCCTGTGATCCAGAGATACACGGATGGAGGGGCAAAGAAACAGTTCCAGTTCGCTTTTACGAGCCGTGAAGAATATGATCAAGATGCCCGGATCAACATTGAAAACAGCGGATTCTACCAATCTTTTGATGAATGGTTGGAAACGCAGGATATGGCAGGGAGACTGCCTGAACTTGGAGAAAATAAAATTCCGATAAAAATAGAAACATTAAACAGCGGCTATTTATACGATGTGGATGGTGAAAAAGCTAGGTATCGTATAGAGTGCCGCTTAATTTATAGACAGGAGGTCTAATATGGCAGAGGCAAAAGAAGTATTGGTAAAACGTTCACAACGTGTTGCATATATGAACACTGCGGTAGCAGAGGGACCGGCGAGTTTTGAACGAATGACAGGGTTTACATCAATGACAAACTCTAAGAATCCGAAAGAGTATTCCAGACAGTATATTGACATGGATACAGAGACTTCGGACGTGGTTGGATATGCGCCGGCGATTGAGTATTCGTTTGATCGATATTCAAGCAATCCAGTTCACGAGAAAATCGCGAAGATCCATGACGGAGAACTTCTCGGAAATGATACGCATGTAGATATTGTTGTAGTTGATTTATTTAAGAAATCTTCTACCGGAGAAAAATATCACGCAACAAAGCGTACTTATGCTGTAATTCCGGATTCTGACGGAGATGGAACAGATGCATTGATTTATAGTGGATCATTGAAAGCAGTATCAGCTATTGAGATTGGAAATGTAACATTTTCCGGAACAGATTTTAAGAAAGCGACGTTTGCAAGCGGAGCATATGATGCGGATTAAAAAAGTAGGAGGATGAGCCGATGAGCCTTTGGAAATGGAATAACGTGGAACTTGAAGTTGACATGGAAGATGCAGAATTCTTGGAGCGGTATGAAGCCGCTTTCAAGAAAATGGGAGAAACGGAAAAAACACTTCAGAAGATAGGAAGTCAGTCTGAAATTGTAAAAGAATTTTGTAAGATGTTTTATGATCTGTTCGATGATTTGTTTGGCGACGGAACCGGAGATCAGCTTTTTGCCGGAAAAATGAATTCAAGAATTTGCGAGGAATGTTATGATTCATTCCTTGCGGAATGTCAGAAAGGAATTTTAGCAGCCGCAGAGCGTAGAAATAACCGGATGAATAAGTTCAGACCGAACCGGCAGCAGCGCAGAAAAGCAGGGAAGTGATTTCTTTGAATTTGTTTTATGAGAAATATCCAAGTACAATCCGAGTACATGAAAAGTGGATTCCGATCATTACAGATTTCAGGGAGTACATCCGGCTTTTTGATATGCTCCGTTGTGACGAACTGGAAAGCAGGGGGAAAGTATTTATCATTCAAGAATATTTTTTGGAAGATATAACGATTGACGCAGATGCGATTATGGCGCTTTCTGATTTTATTCTTATGCTGGATCCAGCGGATGAACAATATAGTGGGGATATAGAGACACCAAGGAAGAAGAATCTTTTTTCCTACTCAATCGATTATCCATATATCTTATCGGGTTTTTTACGGGATTATGGGATCGATCTTGAAACAATCGACTATCTTCACTGGTGGAAGTTTCGCGCATTGTTCGATGGATTGTCTGATGATACGGAAATCAAACAGCGGATTATGTACAGGGGGATCGATCTGTCTACGGTCAAAGACAAAGAGGAAAAGAAAAGAATTGCCCGGATACAGAGAGCAATCCAGCTTCCGGCTGAGAAGCTATCAGATTATGATATAGGAAATGCGTTTGCGTGAGGAGGAAGTTTGTGAAAACGGTAAAGAAGCCTCCGGTAGAACGGAGATGGTTTGAATGTCCGAATTGTGGAACGCGACTTGCGATTTATGATAATACGGCTAAGTCCAGTCATGTTTATATCAAATGCAAGACGTGTAAACGGGAAATAGAAATAAGAATATAAGCACTTTAAAATGAGCCGCAGAGCCTGTGCTATCCAAGAAAGAGAAAGGATGGATAGTATGGGGTATGACGGCTCTTTAAAATTTGATACTGAGATCAATGAAAAAGGCTTCAATAGTGGCTTGAGTAAAATGGGAAGCCTTGCACAGACGGCGCTTGGGGTATTCAGTGGACAAATGATGACCCGTGCAGTGGACGGCATCGCGAATCTTGGAAAATCGGCGCTTGAAGCGGTTTCAAGTATGGAACAGAATATCGGCGGTGTCGAAACGCTGTTTAAAGACAGTGCGCAAGCCGTGATCGATAGTGCGAACATCGCTTACAAGACAGCAGGAATGAGCGCGAATGAATACATGTCCACAGTGACAAGCTTTTCTGCATCGTTATTGCAAAGTCTTGGAGGAGACACAGAGAAAGCGGCACAGATTGCGGACATGGCGATTATCGACATGTCAGACAATGCAAATAAGATGGGAACCAGTATGGAACTCATCCAGAATGCATATCAGGGATTTGCCAAACAGAATTATACAATGCTGGACAACCTGAAACTCGGATATGGCGGTACAAAGACGGAAATGGAACGTTTGATCGCTGATGCTAACAAGGTCAAAGAAGCAAATGGCGAGATGGCAGATCTGTCGATCGATTCCTTTGCAGACGTGACGGAAGCAATCCATATCATTCAGGAAGAAATGGGGATTACCGGAACGACAGCAAAAGAAGCATCATCTACGATCGAGGGTTCTGTAAATTCGGCAAAAGCCGCATGGGATAACTTTTTGACCGGTTCGATTACCGCGGAAGAATTTGCAGAGTCATTCAGTACAGCAGCATTTGTGATCTTAAAGAATCTTGCGGAAATCATTCCAAGACTTGCCTCAACGATTCCGGCAATTGCAGTTTCACTTTGTCAGCAGCTTGCTACGTCAGTGCAGGAGGGCGGAGGTGAAATGTTGAGTGCCGCCGGAAGTTCCATGCTTAATGCGCTTACAAATGGAATTGTAGTTGGTATCCCTCAGCTTTTAGCACAGGGAAATGAAATGCTCCATCAGTATCAGAGCGTTATACAAACGAATTTCCCGGTAATTATGCAGAATGGCGTCGGTATCATTACGAATTTATTAACGGGAATCCTTAACGCAGCCCCGCGGATCATCGCTCAGGTTGGCGAGATGATGACAACGTGGGTCGATACTGTATTGGGGATGCTTCCAACGATTTTAGATTCCGGATCACAGATGATCCAGAATCTTTTGCAGGGGCTTGTAGAAAATGCGCCTAAGATATTACAGCAAGCCTTTGATATGACGAGTAATTTCATCCAAACCATTTTGTCGCATTTGCCCTCCATTTTACAGGCAGGCGTGAATTTGATTTTGAATTTGCTTTCCGGGCTTGTCCAGGCGGCGCCACAGATTATCCAGCAGGCTGCGCAGATGCTGGCGGAATTTATTGCGACAATCGCTTCGTATTTGCCGGAAATCTTGCAAAAGGGTTTTGAAATTGTAGGGGAATTAATAGCGGGACTGATCAGCCGGATTCCGGATGTTATTTCATCTTCGATCGATATAATTAGCAGTATCAAAGAATCATTCGACAGCATCGATTGGGTCAGTATAGGGCTTAATATTATCGACGGAATCGTCAGCGGTATTATCAGTGCAGCAGGGAGCTTGGTAGATGCGGCGGTAAGCGCGGCGGAAGATGCTGTGGAAGCAGTCAAAGATTGGCTGGGGATTGCATCACCGTCAAAGCTTATGCGTGATGAAGTTGGTAAATACATGGCTCTTGGTATGGGAATTGGATTCGAGAGGAATGTGCCGACAGAAGAGATGACGGATGAAATGGCTCGATCAGTTGAAAGCATGAGGCAGAAAACACGTTTAGTGACATCAAAACCGGTTAACAGTATTTCAACTGCGATGATGTCTGGAGGAAGCGTGAGTAAGCAATCTGCGCCAGTATTCGATTGTGAAAAAATCGGAAAAGAAATAGCGAAAGTGCTTGACGGCATGGGGGTATATATGGACGGCAAGCCGGTTGGTAAGTTGGTAGCCCCTACTGTGAATGATGAGCTGGGTAAGCTGAATAGGAGGAAAACGTAATGGGAAAAGGTGTGACTTTTGCGGATAAAATCCATACGGAACGGGATTGGGGATTGAAATTGCTAAGCGTTTATATCCCGATGCCCACACCGAAGACGCAGTTGATTGATATTCCGGGCGGAGATGGAAATATTGACCTTACGGAGATCAACGGACGTCCGGCATACAGTGATCGGCAAGGAGTGGAATTAGTATTCGATCTGATGGATGGAGATTATAAAATATGGTTTCTGAAATACTCGGAGTTTGCAAAAGAGGTTCATGGAAAGAAAGTAAAAATGATTCTGGATGACGAGCCGGAACACTATTACAGGGTCCGGTTGGAACTTGATGGGGAAAAGACGAATCCGGTATATGGGCAGATCGTATTGTCCGGAACAGCGGAACCGTTCAAATATGACCTGCAGTCAAGCGGAGAGCCGTGGAAGTGGGATACATTCAATTTCCGTACCGGCGTGATCCGTTCCCTGATGGACGTCCAGATCACCAGCACAAACCGTACCGTGCTGATCAAGGGCGCGGGAATGGATACTGCCCCTGTTTTTATTGTAAAAGAAGCAAACAATCTGAAACTTACGCACGAGGGGCGGACTTATACTCTGAAAGTGGGGCGAAACCGTTTCCCGGCAGTGCGTGTAGGGGAAAAAGATGTTAGCCTGACCTTTTCCGGCAGCGGGACGCTGACAGTAGAATATAGGGGGCGGTATTTGTAATGTATCAGATTTTGATTGACGGGCGGGATCTGTATTATCCGCGGGATGAGGAATATACCGTGTCAGATGCCGTCGTACATCTGCAGCTGAATGATTCCGGCTCTGTGGAGTTTGGGCTTCCGGTACTGAATCCGGAGTATGGGAATATTAAGAACCGTATTTCCATGCTGCAGGTTCTGAAAAATGGAAAAGAAATATTTTACGGAGAGGTCCGGGAGTCTGAGAAAGACTTCTACGGAACGAAGCAGGTTTACGCAGTCGGTGAGCTTGCTTTTTTGTTTGATTCCATTCAGCCACAGGCGAAATACCAGGATATGACGTCACGACAGTTACTGGAGACGTGGCTGAATATCCACAACAGCCAAGTGGAAGAGAAAAAGCGATTCTATATGGGTATGGTGACTGTACATGATCCAAATGACAGTCTGTACCGGTTCACAAATCAGGAGACAACCCTTGACTGTATCCGGGAAAAACTTTGTGAAAAGCTGGACGGATATCTCCGGATCCGGAAAGTGGACGGGAAGCGCTATCTGGATCTGGTGACCTTGCAGGAGTATGGGAAGATCTGTGAGCAGCCGATTGAGTTTGGGGACAATCTTCTGGATTATTCTGAGAATGTGTCTGCATCGGAATTGTACACCTGTGTGATCCCGAAAGGGGCGCGCTTGGAAGAAAGCCCGATCGAGGGATTGGAAGCTTATGTTGACATCAAGTCGGTAAACGGTGGAAAAGATTACCTGTACAGTCAGGATGCGGTGAACACTTATGGGTGGAACCGGTGTGTTGTGTCCTGGGGCGACGTGACAGAACCGGCAAACCTGAAAAAGAAAGGCGAGCAGTGGTTGAAAGATAACCAATATGAAAATATGGTTCTGGAGTTATCCGCGGCAGACCTGTCTCTTTTGGATGCGGATCTGGAGTCCTTTGAATTAGGGGACAGCGTTCCGGTCTATTCAAAGCCGCACGGCATGGACAGGACCTTTCCGGTGCAGAAATTAGAGCTGCATCTGCAAAATCCGGCAGAAGACAAGCTGCAGCTCGGCACTTCCATGAAGTTGTCGTATACGGAACAGAACAAGGGCAATTACCAATATTTTAATCAGCAGTTGGAAAGTACGCGACAGACGACCGCATGGCTCCAGAGCGCGATCGACAACGCAACGGCGATGATGACCGGATCGAAAGGCGGGTACAAAGTTTCTGAATATGACGAAAAGGGTCGCTGGCTCCGAGACCTGTACATGAATGCGCCGAGTAAAGAACAGGCAACACAGGTGATGCAGATCAACATGAACGGGATCGGATTTTCCCGGGATGGATTTGACGGACCCTATAAAAATGCATGGACGATTGACGGCGTTCTTTTAGGGGAGTTCATTAAAGCTGGATCTGTAAGCGCGGAGAAACTTTCGGCAGAGTACAAGTCATCTGTGACAAACCAGATCAATACGACGGTAACAGCAAAATTTGAAGTTGCAGAAAATTTAATCAGTGCAGAAGTAAAACGTGCTACCGGTGCAGAGGTGGAACTGGCGGCATCGTTAAAGGTAACAAGTGAGCTTGTTGAGTCAAAAGTGAGCAAAGGCGAGTTCGGGTCATACATGCAGCAGTATTATAACCGGGTGCTTATTGGATTTAATAACGATTCCAAGTATGTGCAGATCACAGCCGGGGCGATCGGCATTTACGACAATGGCATATCGAACAGTAAAAAGCGGGCAATGTTTGACCAAAACGGAAATCATTTTTATCGAGACGGATATTATGTCGGGAAAATAGGTACTAATCAATGGAAACAAAACAATGCGCATAAAGGCTTAGTATTCGATTTGGAGTATCCGGGGAAATATATGACATGGGCGTACAAAGAAACGGATGGAGCGACGGAATATTCGACTATCTGGACATTTGCAAGAAGTGGGACGATGTATGGTTCTTTCGGACTACATGCAGGATGTGATATTGATATGCACAATTATAAAATCAAGAATGTGGAAGTTGAAAATCTGTCGGCAGGTGGATACAAAGCGTGGGATGGAACGATTCCTATCATTACAGACATCCAGAGCAACGGGGATGGAACTATTACGTGGTGGAGAGGAACGGTGAATGTTAGAACGGGAGTTATTACAGCGGCGCCAAGTTAGGAGGGAGTATGGAAATAAAATTGAAGATAGTGGAGAAAGAGCCGTGTCCACCAGATGAAAAAATAAAGGTGACTATGGAAACAGTAGACATAGGAGGCAGGTATGCAGGAAAAAAGGAAAATGAAACCAGTAACAATGCGGATTGCAGAACTGAGAAAGAATCTCGATCGGGTGGTAGCGGAAAGTGAGCTGCCGCCTTTTTTGGTGGAAATTCTGCTGGGAGAATATTTATCCGGCGTGAGCATGGTAGCGAGGAGAGAGTACGAAGCAGATCGGGCAGAATGGGAAGCAGGTGAAAAAGATGGCGGACATCAGTAATGAAATAAAAAATTTCCGGGAAGCGGTATACGGTGAGGAAGTCCGGGGGAGCATGATCTCTCTGGCGGAAAAGCTGAATGAGGTATCAGAAGCCACAGAGGAGGCAGAGAAAAAGCGTGTGACAGCGGAGAACGGGAGAGTCAGCGCAGAAACGAAGCGCCAGACCGATACAGCGGAAGCTATCAAGAAGAATAACGCGGCGACAGAGCGGGCGAATACGGCGGCCTCCGCGGCAGAGACGGCGACGGAAGAAACCAATAGGGCGACAGAGAATGCAAACGAAAAAGCGGCTTTGGCAGACACAGCAGCAAAAAAGGCAGATGCGGCGGCGAAGTCAGCAAACGACGCGGCGGGAACGGTGGAAGCAGCAAAAACTGCAGCACTGGAAGCAGCGGAATTGGCAACCTCAGAAGCCGGAAAAGCAACCGCAGCGGCTTCCAATGCGAACAGCAAAGCATCAGCTGCCAATACAGCAGCAGGAAAAGCGAATACGGCAGCGGAGCGGGCGGAGAAAGCCGCGGAACATGCAGAGGGACTGGTACTGGGAGATATCTCCGAAAAAACGGTCACGTTTGAGATGGCTTCTCAGCGCGCAGGCGTTGAATCGGGGGATACTCTTGCAGTAGCATTTGGGAAGCTGGCAAAATACTGCGCGGACTTGAAGCCGCATGTATTCGTAGATCCGGTGAACAATCTTCTTGGAACGGATGCAACACTTCCTCTTGCGGCAACACAGGGGAAAGCATTGGATGAAAAAATCGAGGGTGTGAAAGCGGATGTTACTGAATTAAATGGCAACACAACTGGCCTGCTTCAGCGGGAATTATTCATACCGGGAGATACAACAAACGCACCTCCGAATAACAAATTTCTGAACATCAGCTTGAAAGAACGATTCAATGCAATTAATAGATGCCACTATTTCCGTCAACCTAATGGAACAGAATTTGAGGGCTGTCCCTCTGTATTAAAAGGGAAAGAATTCATCGGATACAGGGATATTTATTGGTATTCTCCGATAAATGTTATGGTTCAACTGAAAGAATTTTATCCTACTCCCGGAAGAGTATGGGTAAATTTTTATAATAGTGGAACATGGACTGGCTGGAAGTCGACCACACCAGTATAAACACATCCGAAAGGGTGTTTTTATTTTAACTTTCATTCAATAAAAGGAGGAGAATCAGAATGGAAAAAATGAATTTAAAAAACAAAACAGAACTGGAGATCATGAACGGAGCTTCGCTGAACGCGATCACCGCGGTTGCCGACGGCTGGACGGCACTGGGGGAAATTGCAGAAGCACTGAAAGAATCCGGGAATCTGGACGAGGTGCGGTTTAAAACGGATGAAACCGTGACCGGAGAGTACCGGAACATGAAACTGGAATCCCCGCTGTTCTCTGCGGTGGACATTGCGGAGGATGGAAAGATCCATGCCACCTTTGGCATCCGGCAAAAGACAGAAATGGAGCTGGCGATCGAGCAGCTTCAGCGGCAGCAGGAGGAGACGAATGCAAGTCAGGAGATTCAGGATGGGGCGATCATGGAACTTGCCGGAATGGTTGGAGGTGAAGCGTAATGGTAAAGTTTTATGTGATGAAAATCAAAGACGGCGTGATCACGGTCAAGGACGTACCGGATCTGTGGAGAACAAAGGTTGAGGAAGCACTGAAAGAAGAGTAGTAGGAGAGATAACATGCAAAAAATCATTGTAGACATCTGTGCGATCATCATGCCAACTCTGCTTGGGTATGTGGTCTGGCTCTTGAAAAACCAGAAGAAAGACCGGGATGCAAACAGCAAGGGAACGATGCTTCTTCTGCGTGTCCAGCTCATAGAATATCATGAGAAATGGACAGAGAGAGGTTACATCACAAAGCATGGGTTAGAGAATTTCATCGAGATGTATGATGCCTATCATTCGCTTGGTGGAAACGGCATGGTGACAAAGTTGTTGGAAGAAATTAAGAAATTACCGATCAGGGATTAAAGGAGAGAAGATTATGAATATGGAAGTTTTCATGCAGTATGTAACGTATTTACTTATGGCGATCGGCGTGCTGGCGTTTATGACCAGCGCGATCGTACAGGTCATCAAAGAGATGCCGTATCTGAAAAAGATACAGACGAATGTGGTTGCGCTCGTGGCAGCCATGATCATCACACCGACTGCGGTCGTGATCCTGTGTATCTATTATAAGATCACAATCGAATGGTATTACATTTTTGCTTCGTTCTTAGCGGCGTTTATTGTTTATCTGGTTTCAACCGGCGGCTGGGAAAAAGTAACGGAGATGTGGAGCAGAACAAAATATAATAAGAAATAATTCCGAGGGCGAGTGATCGTCCTCTTTTTGCACCGGTGCAAAACCGGAAGAAAGGAGTACATATGAGTATTTTTAACGGAGTCGCAGGAAATCGCGGACACAATCCGATCGGAGCAGTGATTCACAACGATGCAGGGAGCCAGAGCGCGAATGCAGCGCACTACCAGAACTGGCTGCCGGGAATCAATCCGGAAAATGGATTTGCACACGACTATGTGTGTTCAGATGGAACAGTCCACGCAGAGGATGACTGGAACTGTGCTTGGCATTGCGGCGATGGTTGGGGAAACAATGAGTTTTATTCTGTCGAGGTCTGCCAGAGCATGGGGGACGTGAACGTGTTCAAAGCCAATGAAGAGCGTGCGCTGGCTCTTGTGGCGTCTAAATTCAAAGCGTGGGGAATCATGCCGAACAATGACACTGTTCGTTTGCATCAGGAATTTTTCGCGACGTCCTGTCCACACAGATCCGTAGAGATACACGGTGGTTTTGATGCGACAAAAGCATATTTTATCAAAAGGATTGGTGAACTTATGAACAGCACAGACAAATGGGTAAAAGATTCAAAAGGCTGGTGGTATCGGCGTGCCGACGGCAGCTATCCAAAGGAGCAGTGGTTAAAACTGGATGCATGGTACTATTTCGATTCTTACGGTTACGCACTTCGGAACCAGTGGAAGCATATCAAAGGTCTGTGGTACTACTTCACAGATGACTGTCGGATGGCGAAAGGCTGGATCAAGTTGGAGGGGCACTGGTATTATCTGAACCCGACCGCCGGCAAAAAACCGGAAGGCGCGATGCTGACCGGTTGGCAGAAGATCGGAAACTGTTGGTACTTCCTGCGTCCGGCGCGCGATGGAGATCATCCAGAGGGATCCGCGGCGGCAGGGTGGATCCGGGACGATCTGTATTGGTATTATCTTTTGGAGAAAAAGGGCAGCAAGCCGGAATGTGCGATGGCACTCGGCTGGGAGCTGATCGGCGGCAAGTGGTATTACTTTAATCCGGACAAAAACTGTCAAGCAATCGGATCAATGATGCGCTGTCACTGGATCACGAACGGGAACAAGCGGTATTATCTGAAGTCCGACGGTGTGATGGCGGCAAATGAGAGTGTCGTGATCGATGGAAAAGAGTACCGGTTTGACGGATCGGGCGCGTTGAAAGCATAAAAAAGAAAAGGAATCCGGAACTTATTATCCGTTCCGGATTCTGGTGAAAATATTGTATCATCTTTGTGGGGCAAATATGGGGCATAGAGTAGTCACAATACATATTCTTTAGAAATTTATATTGCTCGAAAACCCCGTAAATACGCGTATATAAGCATGAGTGAATGTATTATTATAATATTTATTTGTCCTGTCATCCGCATTGAATGAAGAGCACCGGATGCCGTAAATACGCGGTTTTCCGGTGTTTTTTCTTTGCACTAATACTTGTTGTTTTTTTCAGAAATTGTTACAATAAAAGCAGTGAAACGGCGGCCGGAAATCACCGGTCACCGACAAGGGAAGGAGCGATTTTATGGGAAAAATGAATCCGAAGTATGAACCGTTGTTTACGCCGTGGAAGATCGGCAATGTGGAGATCAAGAACCGGATTGTTCTCTGTCCGATGGGAGGAACCTCGCTGTTTGGTTGGATGGAGCCGAACCATTTTGATAAAGAGGCGGCAAAGTTCTTTTTGGAGCGGGCGAGGAACAATGTGGGGCTGATCATTCCGGGGATCGCGCCGATCAAAGACACGATCGGAGGAAGATGGCTTTGGCAGAACAAGAAGATGTTTCGGGAACTGAAAGAATTTATGGAAGAGATCCACAAGACCGGAGCGAAATTGTTCGTGCAGATCACTGCGGGGATGGGACGATCCTGGGCGATCACAGATTCACTTGTGGAAATACATAACAGTCCGGTTCTTCGGACATTGGCGAAACCGATCATCGACGTGCAGTATCAGTCGGCAAGCCCGAGCGTTCTGCCGTCCCGCTGGTCGGACAAAGTGACTTGTCGGGAGATGACGGCGGCGGAGATCCATGAGATCATCGATGCATTTGCCAAGACGGCGGCGCTTTGCAAGGAAGCAGGTGTGGATGGCGTCGAGGTGCATGCCGTGCACGAGGGGTATCTGCTAGATCAGTTCACACTCAAATATACGAATCACCGGACGGATCAGTTCGGCGGCTCTTTCGAGAACCGGTATCGGTTTGCGACGGCGATCGTAAAGAAGATCAAGGCTGCCTGTGGCAATAATTATCCGGTTTCCCTGCGCTACTCCGTTGTCTCTAAGACGAAAGATTTCTGTGTGGGCGCGATGCCGGGAGAAGAATATACCGAGATCGGACGCGACATGGAAGAAAGTGAAAAAGCGGCGAAATATCTGCAGGACGCCGGATACGATATGCTCAATGCCGACAATGGTACTTACGACGCGTGGTACTGGGCACATCCGCCGCAGTATATGCCGCAGAACTGTAATCTGGAAGACGTCGCACATATTAAGAAATTTGTGGATATTCCGGTTGTCTGTGCCGGAAGAATGGAGCCGGATGTGGGCGCGCAGGCGATTGCAGACGGCCGGATCGATGCGGTCGGCGTTGCAAGACAGTTTTTGGCAGACGGCGAATGGATCACGAAACTGATCGAAGACCGGATGGAAGACATCCGTCCGTGTATCTGCTGCCACAACGCATGCTTCAATATGACACATTATAAAGGCATTGCCAACGGACAACCGTTCTATGATGCAAGCCACATTGCTCGGTGTGCGTTGAATCCGCCGACGATGCAGACGGACAAATATAAGATCGAGCGCGCGCGTACACCGAAGAAAGTGGCGGTGATCGGCGGCGGTATCGGTGGAATGGAAGCTGCCATCGTCTGTGCGAAACGCGGACATACGGTAGATCTGTATGAGAAGACCGATCATTTGGGCGGCGTATTTATTGCGGCGGCAGCTCCGTCCTTTAAAGAAAAAGATAAGATGCTGATCGCCTGGTATGAGCGGGAGATCAAGAAGTATCCGATCACGCTGCATTTGAATACCGAGGTCAACGGGATCGAGACATTGCAGGCGGACGAAGTAATCGTTGCAACCGGAGCAAAGGCAAAGAAACTTCCGGTGGCAGGCGCGGAATACGCAATGGATGCCGTGGAATATCTGCTCGGTGAAAAAGAAGTCGGCGAGAATGTAACGATCGTCGGCGGCGGGCTGACCGGATGTGAGATCGCGTATGACCTGTATCAGCAGGGGAAGAAACCGACGATCGTGGAAATGAAGAACGATCTGATTGCGGTGAAAGGAGTCTGTCTGGCAAACTCCAGTTATCTGCGTGATTTCTTTACGACGAATCATGTGTCGGTTCATCTGGAAACGAAATTATCGGAAATCCATCCGGACGGCGTGACGGTGACGGACAAAGCGGGAAAGAGCTTCAAGATCGAGGCGGACAGCGTGATCCTTTCCGTCGGATACGATCCGGCTCCGGCGGCAGCGGAGGGAAAACATGTGCATGTGATCGGTGATGCGAAAGTAGTCGGCAATCTGCGCACCGTGATTTGGAACGCATGGGATGTGGCAATGCGGATATAAGAAAGAGAGTGAGTTAAAAAAGGAAGTGATGCGAAATGAAACTGACAGAAGAACAACAGGCGATCCTGGACGGAGAAAAAGGGGAGACGCTGGCGAAAGTCATGAAGACACTTGTCATGTACGGAGAAGCATTTGGCGCGGAGACGATGGTTCCGGTGACCTCTAAATACAATCACCTTGTCACATCATTCGGGCTTGGCGTGATCGCTCCGGTGTATGATCTGATGGAACAGTTGATCGAGGCGGGGGCATTGTCAAAACAGCAGTTTTCCGCAGACCCGCGGCCGCTGGATCCGAATGTACCGGCAAATTTCCTGCAGAAGCTGATCTTCAATAAATTTATGTACAACAAACAGGATTTTTACGAGGGACAGCTTCAGAAACTGGGACTGATGGAAAAGGATGCGTTTACCTGTACTTGTTATATGGATGAAGTCGGAAACAAACCGGAGAAAGGCGAAGTGCTGAGCTGGTCGGAATCTTCGGCAGTCGTATACGCCAACTCCGTTCTCGGGGCGCGCTGTAACCGGAATTCGGGAATCATGGATCTGATGGGTTCGATCGTCGGATATGTGCCTTATTTCGGACTGCTCACCGATGAGGGGAGAAAGGCTTCCTGGATCGTGAAAGTGGAGACGAAGAAAAAGCCCGAGGCGCAGCTCTTAGGTTCCGCCATCGGCATGAAAGTGATGGAAGACGTTCCTTATATCGAGGGGCTGGACCGGTGGATCGGAACGGAACTGAATGAGGAAGCGTGCACCTATCTGAAAGATTTCGGTGCGGCGACGGCATCCAATGGGGCAGTTGGTCTGTACCATGTGGATAACTTAACTCCGGAAGCAAAAGAATGTGGAAAAGCCCTTGTCAAAGAAAATGCGAACGTGTATGTGATTGACGACGAGGAATTGAAACGGGTGAAACAGAATTATCCGATCGTCTGGAAACAGCCGAACGCGAAACCGAAACTTTGTTTTGTCGGCTGTCCGCATATGAGTCTTCAGCAGTTGAAAGACTGGACAGACAAGGTGGAAACAGGACTTCAAAAATACGGCAACAAAAAAGTCGTGATACCGACGGTATTTACGGCGGCACCGGGAGTGCTCAAAGAATTTGAGCAGACCGACTATGCGCGCAGACTGAAAGCGACAGGTGTGATCACCTCGTATATTTGTCCGCTGATGTATATGAACAATCCGTTGTGTGCAAAGATGCCGGTCGTGACCTCATCCAACAAACTGCGGACCTATACGACGGCGCGGTATTTTACGGACGACGAGATCCTGCTGCTGATCACGAGGGGAGGTCGGAGATCATGAGAGAATTTAAAGGTCGCGTTGTGACACCGGGAACGGCAAAAGCGGAAGCGGTCGTGACGCACGGGGGATTTAACACATTGGCTTCTCTGCAGAAATCACTGCAGTTCGGAGATAAGACAGCAAAATGCAACGACCAGAATAACCCGGATCTGTATGGAAAGCCGCTGGCGGGATATGCACTTTGTCTGCCGCAGACGATCGGTTCGACGACCGGAGGCATGGTGCTCTACTGTGCCTGCGCGATGAAACGGCAGCCTGCCTGTATGTTGTTTGCTAATCCGATCGATTCTCTGGCGGCGGCCGGAGCGATCCTGGCGGACGTATGGTTGGACGATGTGACGATGCCGGTCGTAGACAGCTTAGGAGAAGAATTTCTCGATTATGTGAAAGACGGGATGATGATCACGATCGGGGAAGACGGAAAAGTGACGGTGGAATAAATGCAGTGGAACTTATTGGTAATTGAAGACGACAAAGCGTTGAGCGACGGGATCCGTCTGGCGCTGCAGGATGCACAGCACCGGATCGTACAGGCGGAGACGCTCCATGCGGGAAAATGTTGTCTGGAAAAGATGATCGAAACATCCGGGCGGGGAGAACAGGAGCGGATCGACCTTGTCATTTTGGATCTGAACCTGCCGGATGGAAACGGTCTGGAACTTCTGCAATGGATTCGGGAGCGCCTGGCGCTCCCGGTCATCATTTTGACAGCAAACGATCTGGAGATCGATATTGTGACGGGACTGGAGTCCGGGGCGGATGATTATATCACGAAGCCGTTCAGTCTGATGGTACTGCGGGCGAGGGTACGCGTAAGGCTTCGGAATATGCAGGGCGCACGACCAATGGAGAATGGGCAGGAGCAGAGTATACAGATCGGACCGTTTTCTTTTGCATTTGATAAAATGGAATACCGGAAGAATGGAGAGAATCTTGTGTTGAGCCGGACAGAGCAGAAACTTCTACGGATCCTTGTGGAAAACAGAGGGAAGACGATCCCGAAAGAACGGCTTTTAGATCAGATCTGGGCGGACGGCGGAGAATTTGTGGAAGACAACGCGCTGTTTGTCGCGATCAAGAGACTTCGGGAGAAGCTGGAAGACCGGTCGTCCTCCCCGGAATATATCAAAAATGTGTACGGCATCGGATATATGTGGCAGGAAACAGACAGAGACAGCAGTGAGGACAGGACATGGAGTGGCAGTGGATCATAACGGGAGGCAGTATTTTGCTTCTGATCGGAGCGGGGATATTTTGCGGGATCCGTGAATGGCAGACGCGAAGAGAGATGCGCGCATTGGAGGAAATGCTGGATGCGGCGATTGCAGGTGGATTTTTGGAGAAAGATTATGATGAGACATGTCGGTCGGCGATCGAGTCCCGGATGGCGCAGTATTTGAAAAAATGTGAGAGTCTGCAGAAGAAAAGGGAAGCCGACCAGAAAAAGATCAGCACTCTGATCTCGGATATTTCACATCAGACAAAAACGCCGCTTACGAACATTTCATTGTATACGGAACTTTTACTGGAAAAAGATCTGCCGAAAGAGGCGGAGGAATGCGCGCTTCAAGTACGCGGACAGGCGGAAAAATTACAATTTTTGCTGCATACGCTGATCCGTTCGAGCCGGCTGGAAAACGGGATCATCACGTTGTATCCGAAAAAACAGGGCGTCCGCAAGATGGTGGAAGCCGCTGTCTTGCAGATACGCCCGAAAGCACAGCAGCGCGGGATCCGGATCGAAGTCGGTGCAGGGAGGAAAGACCGTCAGCCGGAAGAACGCCAGCTGGAAGAACGTCAGTTGGAAGACCGTCAGTTGGAAGATCGTCAGGCGGTTTTCGACGAGAAATGGACGCAGGAGGCGCTTTACAATCTTTTGGACAACGCAGTGAAATATACGGATCCGGGAGACTGGATCGAGGTGTGTTGGACAGAATACGAGTTGTTTCTGCGGATCGATGTGACGGATCACGGAATCGGGATCCCCGAGCAAGAGACCGGGCGTATTTTCGGAAGATTTGTCCGCGGAGAACAGGTGAGAAATCAGGAGGGCGTGGGGATCGGTCTGTACCTTGCGGACCAGATCGTGACCGGGGAGGGAGGATATTTGAAAGTGAAAAGCATCCCCGGTGAGCGGACGACATTTTCCATGTTCCTTTCCAAATAAGAATCTGTCAAAACTGACAGATTTGAGAAAGTGTGTCGAAAGATTTTTTTGTTATAGTTTATGTGGAGGAAAAACTTCTGCATAAACTATTTTTATTTGAAAGGGGAGAATAGAATGATCATATTGGAGACAAAGGATCTGAAAAAATACTACGGGAACGGCGAGACGATGGTTCGTGCGCTGGATGGCGTGAATTTTTCGGTCGAAGCCGGAAGTTTTACGGCAATCGTCGGAACGAGCGGCTCGGGAAAGTCAACGCTGCTTCACATGCTTGGCGGCTTAGACCGTCCCACGTCGGGGGAAGTAATCGTGGACGGGGAGAAGATCTTCGGACTGAAAGAAGAGGCGCTGACGATCTTCCGGAGAAGAAAGATCGGGTTTGTATTCCAGAATTATAATCTTGTTCCGGTTCTCAATGTGTATGAAAATATCGTGCTTCCGATCGAACTGGACGGAAAACATCCGGATCAGAAGTATGTCAAACGGATCGTGCAGACGTTGGGGCTGGAAAATAAGATCAACAGCCTGCCGAGTCATTTGTCCGGAGGACAGCAGCAGAGAGTTGCGATCGCGAGGGCATTGGCTGCAAAACCGGCGATCCTGCTCTGTGACGAACCGACCGGAAATCTGGACTCGAAGACGAGCCTCGATGTGATGGGACTGTTGAAAGTGACGAGCCGTCAGTTCGAGCAGACGATCGTCATAATCACACACAATGAAGAGATCGCGCAGATGGCCGATGAGATCATCCGGATCGAGGACGGAAAAATTGCGGGAGAAAATTGCAGGGTGAAATCGCAGGGAGAGGATGTGATCGCATGAAAGTGAAAAATCAAAAGACGATCCGCCGGCTTTCGTTTCGGATCTTTGGCGCAAACCGTACAAGAAATCTGGTGGCGGTCCTTGCGATCGCATTGACGGCGATGATGTTTACGGCATTGTTTACGATCGCGGTTACGCTGAATCATTCTTCCGAACAGCAGATGATGCGTCAGGTGGGAGGATATTCTCACGGCGGCTTCAAACGGCTGACCGAGGAACAGGTGGACGATCTGCGGGATGATCCGTTGATCCGGGAAAGCGGGGCGACCTATTTGTTTTCCGTGCCGGAGGAGGATGCATTTCTTAAAATCTCTGCGGAAATGCGTTATGCCGAGGATAATTATGCGAAATTCTGCTGGTCGCTTCCGACTTCCGGAGCGATGCCGAAGCAGGGAAAAGAAATCGCAATGGATACGGCGGTGCTGGAACTGCTCGGTATCCCGGCGAAACTCGGAGAAGAGGTGGAACTGACTTATCCGCTTGGCAATACTCTGGTGACGGATACCTTTACATTGTGCGGATATTGGGAGGCGGATCCTGCGCTTCCGGCGCATATGATCTGGCTGTCGAAAGAGTATGCGTTATCACAAATGGAACAGGCTTCGCCGGAGGAGCGGGAACAAAATAATGTGGGTGACTGGTATCTGGATCTTGTATTTGAGGACAGCCGGGATATCAGCGGAACGCTGGAGAAGATCGCAGAGAACCACGGATATACGATCGGCGAGGCGACAGAGGGAACAGAACTTGCATGTGGGATCAACTGGGCGTATACATCGACTCATTCGGAAAGTATGGATGCGCAGAGTATTTTCCCGCTGATCGGAGCCGTGATCGTGATGCTTCTGACCGGATATCTGATCATTTATAATGTCTTTCAGATCAGTGTGGCAGGAGACGTTCGTTTTTATGGACTGTTAAAGACGATCGGAACAACGGGACGGCAGATCCGGCGGATCGTCCGGTGGCAGGCGCTTTTATTGTCCGGGATCGGAATCCCGATCGGACTGATCTTCGGGTATCTGACCGGAAATCTGCTGATGCCGGTTATCATGGCAAATCTGGATGACGCAACGGTCTATCGAAGTGCGAATCCGGTTATTTTTATCGGGGCGGCATTGTTTGCCCTTGTGACGGTATTTATCAGCTACTTTCTTCCGGCAAGACGTGCGGCAAAAGTATCTCCGGTGGAAGCAGTGCGTTATACGGAGCAGAGCCGCACGAAAAAGAAGAAGAAAAAGAGCAGGAACCGAAACCGACTGTTTCAGATGGCATGGGCAAATCTGATGCGGAACAAACTGAAAACGATCCTTGTCGTACTTTCACTGGCGCTTAGTATTGTGATGCTGAACGGCGTATATGGATTTACAAGAGGGTTCAGCATGGATGGATTTCTGGAGAAATTTGTGATCTCGGATTTCCTTGTGGCGGACGCTGATTATTTTAAATACAGCGGCTGGGAAGAGGTATCCCCGTCTTTGGTGGAGAGTCTGAAACATCTGGATGGATTTGAGGATGGCGGCTATGTCGGATATTTTCAGGATTACCGGCAGTTACAGGTGACGAAGAAATCCTATGTAGACTGGATGACAAACCGGTTTAATCAATTTTCGCTGGATGAACTGGATCCGGAGCTTTTGGCGCTTCCGGATGATGCAATGACGGAGATGCATCTGGCTATGTATGTACTGGATGATTATACGGTCTCTAAACTGGAAGTGATCGAGGGGAGTCTCGAGGGTTGGAAAGAACCGGGGAATATCGTACAGGTGATCTTAACCGATGATTACGGCAATCCGATCATGGATCAGGCGATGTATGAAGTCGGAGATCAGGTGGAGATCATATCTTCCACGGATTATACCGTTTCCGAAGATGGTTTGGATGTCACGCGGAATTCGCAGTTGGAAGAATCCTACACGGTGATCGCGACCGCGGTCATTCCAAACGTAATGACAACGCGGGGGCATGGTTATCCGGAGTTTGCAGTTTCCGGCGAGAGTATTCCGAAAGGGTATGAAGCATTTGTGACGGATATGGTATATCTCGCAGATTTTACAGAGGAGGGCACTGCCGCAGCGGAACAATTTGTTCAGGATTATACGGAAAAGATCGAGCCGGAGATGGCATACGAGTCGAAAGGAAAATATGCGGGAAATTATGAACAGTTCCAGATGATGTTCTGGATGGTGGGCGGAAGCTTAAGTTTCATCATCGGTCTGGTCGGTCTTTTGAATTTTATCAATGGAGAGGTGACCAGTATTCTTTCAAGAAAACGGGAACTGGCAATGCTGCAGAGTATCGGGATGACCGGACGGCAGATGAAAAGGATGCTTGTATTGGAGGGAATCCTGACTTCGGGCGGCGCGCTTATTCTGGCAGAGGTGCTGAATCTGGGCGTGTATTTCGGTATGATGCCGGTGATCGAGGATCTGTTCTGGTTCTTTCAGAAGAACTTCACGATGACGATGATCCTGGCGGCGGTTCCGGTACTGCTTGCGGCAGGGATTTTGATCCCGCTGCTCGTATATAAACGGGCGGAGAAGAAAAGCATTGTGGAGAGGCTGAGGGAGAGTGAGAATTAGATAGGATAGGGGCAGGCGGTTTTGAAAGAGACAGCCTGCCCTTTGCGTTTTTGAGATGAGATTTTTTGAAATGGGAAAAGATTTGCTGGTATCAGTGTTTCATCTGTGTTATCATATGAGAAAAGCATTATATTTCTGACGGATTTCGTTCTAAGCGGTACGAACCGCGTCCAA